>TARA_R110000737_G_scaffold222262_1_pt1 | contig 27446 bp, 31 predicted proteins | sample TARA_R110000737 | Tara Oceans TARA_R110000737 (sample SAMEA4398027) | marine metagenome | biome: Polar Biome; feature: [SRF] surface water layer (ENVO:00010504); material: water (ENVO:00002006), including particulate matter (ENVO:01000060) such as... | depth 5 m | reverse complement strand
GCGTTTCCGCATAACCCCAATTTATGGCTACCGAGTTTGAGTCAATTGCTAAAGCTTTTTTGTAATAATCTAACGCATAAACAAAATCACCTTTTTGATATTGTTCTTCTGCGTAGCGCATGTATTTTCCAACTTCAGTTTGTGAAATTGCATTTAAACAACTTCCAAGAAATAGGAAAACGATTAAATGTAATCTGGACATACGCGATGAATGATTTTTTTAGGTTTTAAGGATTGGTAAATATAACGAACAGCTATTTCAAGTCCTCCGCGTGCATTACTTGCCTGAGTTAATTTGGAGAAATTCATATCGTAACTCACACCAAAAAACCAATTCTGATAATCCATTCCTAAAGTTATAAATCCAGCATCCTTCGCTCTATACCAAATGCCAGCATAAACTGCTCTATATTCGCCAAGGTGCTCTTTTAGAACATATTTTACTGAAGAACCTAAAATGAATTCTGTATATTTTCCTTGTTTTGAAAAATTGAAAGCTGGTAATAGAAACAAATCTCTTTTCAATTTATGATCGAGTCGTGCATGAACATTTGTTCGGATGTCTCTTTGAATTTTCGTTCCTAAAAAACCTTGGTCTGGTCGATTCAAATTATAAAAACCTACGCCAGTATTAATTTTACTTCTGTTATTCATTTTCCAATCAATAACAGCTCCAGCTCCGGTTGACAAATTGGTTCGACTATTTGCTGAGAAGTTTTCATTTGTAGGCAAACTCTCATCATATTTTATCCCATTATATTGATTGTCGAAAGTTAATAGTTGCGTATTGATCTGTCGTTGATTAACACCCAAGTTAATTCCTGGACGAATTACAAAAGATGAATCTTTATTTAGATAAAGAGGAATATTTGCGTTGGCTTGAAATTCTACTGTTCTGAGTTTTCCATCACCCACGACATCGTGAAAGAGTAAACCTCCAATGCCTATATTCTTAAATTTACTAATTCGTCCATCTAAGGAAATTGAAGTGGTTTGAAACGGAACCGTTACAGCCCGCCATTGATCTCGATAATTTCCTACAAATCTTACATCACCTTTAAAATTTCCTGCCTGACCTGGATTTTGGAAAATTGGATTATCGGAGAATTGTGACCAATGAATATCCTGCGCTTCGCTATTAAACGAAACGAGAAATAAGAAAGTTAAAATGAGGTACCGTCCTTTCATAGGTTGTATGAAATTAATCAAATTTGACTGGACGGCAAAAAAAGAAATTCTCAATGCCAAAAAATATTTGACAGTTAGGGAGTACTAATAGAAACTGGTAAGATTTTACCTCTATAAAACCGATAACCATTTTGAAGGAAATCGGCAATAAAAGAAGCCATTTCTTTCGGCTTGTGTGGTGCTTCATATCCAGGGAATGCTTCTTCTAACATTTCCGTTTGAACAGCGCCAAGACACAGACAATTCATAGCGATTTTTGAGTCTTTGTATTCTTCCGAAAATAACTCAGTAAAGCTACAAATAGCCGCTTTGGAGGTTGAATAGGCACTTAATCCCGCAAATTTCACACTGCCTTGAAACCCGCCCATAGAGCTAATGTTTAAGACATGAGAACCATTTTCGTTCAAATAACCAACAGCCGCTTGCATGGTCGACATTATTCCAAGAACATTTGTTTGGTAACAGGATTGAATATCTTCAGATGTTAAATCTAAAAATGGTTTATTTACCAATTTGCCGGCATTGTTAACCATGTAATCTATTTCACCAATCGTCGAAAAAATCTTTTCAGCATCAGTACGCACATCTAGTGACTCTAAATTGAAAGAATGAAAATGAATATTCGCTTTATCGTCAAATTCAGCACAATTATTTCTCGAAAGAGCGTGAATTTGAAAATCCGTATTCTTCGCCAAAAGCAAAACTAGCTCTTTCCCAATTCCTCGACTTGTGCCTATTATGACTATGTTACTCATCGAAAGAAAGAGTTAACTTTTCAGATGTAGGTATAGCTTGACAGCACAAAACATATCCTTCTTCAATATCTTCATCTGTTAAAGAATAATTGATTTTCATTGTTGCCGTTCCCTCCAATATTTTCGCTTTGCAAGTGCTACAAACACCACCTCTGCATGAATAGGGAGGATCGTAACCTTCGTTATTCAAAGTGTCTATAATGCCTTTTCCTTTTGCCTTGTATTTAATATGAATTTCTTCTCCTTCTAAAAATACAGTTACAGCACTTGATACTTCCTTCGCGGCTTCAGTGTTTGAGGTATCTTCTTTTGGAGCTGGAGCTGAGAATAATTCCTTTTTAATTTTTGATTTTGGAACACCGAAAAGTGCTAATTGTGCCTCGGCTGCTTCAATCATTCCAATCGGTCCACATAAAAAGAATGCATCGGCATGGAGAATGTCTAAGTTTTCTTTCACTAAACTTGAAACCATTTCTTGATCTAATAATCCTTTTCGATAATCGTCGTTGTCTTCGTCTGAAAAAATATAATGTGGTTTTATGTTCGTCAAAGCATCAATTTCGTCTTGAAATATCATTGCGTTTAGGTCATAATTTCCGTAAAACAACTCCATTTTTCGACCTGTTTCTTGAATTTTCTTCGCTATAGACAAGATTGGAGTTATTCCACTACCACCAGAGAAGGCGACGATGTTTTTTTGTTCATCTTTTAAAATAAACTGTCCTTCTGGAGCACTACAAAGAATTTTTGTACCCGCTTTCGCTTCGCGATTGAACCAAGTTGAAACTTTTCCTTTGGACATTTCTTTAACAGCAATTGATACATCTTCGTTTGAACCGCTGCAAATAGAATAGGAGCGTCTTTGGTCTTCACCATCAACATTCACAATAAAATTAATGTATTGTCCAGGTATAAATTGAAATTTATCTTTCAAATCACCGGGAATGTCTAATACGATTTGAACACTTAAATCTGTCAATCGACGGACTTCTTTAATTGAAATCTCATAAAATCCACGAGGAATTTTACCTCCTTTTTTCTTTAAAAATTTAAATAATGCCATGCTTTCTATAAATCTAATCGTCAAATGAAACTATAATCTTTTCGCTTGTTGGATGTGCTTGACAGGTAAGCGTGTATCCTGCCTCAATCTCGTCTGGTTCTAATCCGTAATTTACAGTCATTCGAGCCGTACCCTCGATTATTTTCGCCTTACAAGTGCAACAAACGCCACCTTTGCAGGCAAATGGTAAATCTGCACCAGCTTCGTGTGCCGCTTCTAAAATACTTTGTCCGCTATGTAAAACAATATCAATTTCATCTCCATCGATAATAACCTTTACATTAGATTCAACATCATTTACTGTTACTTCTGGTTTCTCAGCAACAATTGCCTCTCCAGGAGTCGTAAATAATTCAAAATGAATGTTCTCTGAATGAATTCCATTTTTCTCCATCGCTGATTTTACAGCAAAAATCATATCCTCCGGACCACAGATGTATACGTCGTCAATGTTTTCATGTTGAAGAAACGCTTTGAACAGAGCATTTGTTTTTTCTTCGTCTATACGACCTTTTTGCAATTTGTTTCCAAGATTTTCGCGAGAGAGAATATGAGTAATTCTCAATCGGTCCAAATAGTTATTTTTTAGTGCCTCTATTTCTTCTTTAAAAACAATACTATTTGAATTTTTATTCCCGTAAAACAAGCTTACTTTGCTATCCAATTCTTCATTTAAAATTGTCTTCGCAATGGATATTATTGGCGTAATGCCAGAACCAGCGGCGAATAATGCGTAAGATTTTTCATTTTTCGAGTCAATATGAGGAGTAAATTTCCCCATTGGAGTCATTACTTCTAATTCGTCACCGACTTTTAATAAATCGTTTGCATATGTGGAAAATTTACCGTTTTCAACTTTCTTAATTGCTACTCGCCATTCATTTTCGAATGGAGCCGAGCAAAGTGAATAGGATCGTCTAATGTCTTCTTCTCCAATAGGATGCTTTAGTGTTAGATACTGACCAGCTTGATAAATGTAATCTGATTTTAACTCTTTGGGAATAGAAAACGCAACTGAAACACAGTCTTCCGTTTCTCTTGTTATTTCCGAAATTTTAAGTGTATGAAATTTTGGTGTCATTCGCCTCTTAGTATTGAGGTCACAAAGTTAAGATTTTAATGCTTTTAACAATCAATCTATTCTTCTTTAAATTGATTCTAAACTTTCATATTAGATAACTGTTTAATTGTCACAACGCAAGATTTAACGTAAATTTGTACAAACGAATGCGAGCTCACATGGAACATAAATTTAGTCAAGAAGAGTTGGAAAAAAGATTCCAGGACAAAATTGATAACGATATAAAAATTGAACCAAATGATTGGATGCCTGATGCATACCGTAAAACTTTGGTCCGACAGATTTCTCAACACGCGCACTCTGAAATAGTAGGAATGTTGCCAGAAGGGAATTGGATTACTCGTGCTCCCAATTTGAGACGAAAGGCTGTTTTACTGGCAAAAGTTCAAGATGAAGCAGGTCACGGACTGTATTTGTATTCAGCGGTTGAAACTTTAGGTACAGATCGTGAAGAAACTATTGATGATTTGCATTCAGGGAAAGCGAAATATTCTTCGATTTTTAATTACCCAACTTTAACATGGGCAGATATGGGCGCAGTTGGTTGGTTAGTTGATGGCGCAGCGATTATGAATCAAGTTCCTTTGTGCAGATGTTCGTATGGGCCTTATGCAAGAGCAATGGTTCGTGTTTGTAAAGAAGAATCTTTTCACCAACGACAAGGTTTTGAAATTATCGCCAAGTTGGCTCAAGGAACTCCTGAGCAAAAAGAAATGGCTCAAGATGCATTAAACCGTTTTTGGTGGCCATCTTTGATGATGTTCGGTCCAAATGACGCCGACTCACCAAATTCACAGCAATCAATGAAATGGAAAATTAAACGTTTTTCTAACGATGAGTTGCGTCAGCAGTTTATTGATGTAACTGTTCCTCAAGCTGAATTAATTGGCTTAACTGTTCCGGATAAAGATTTGAAATTCAACGAGAAAACAGGTCATTACGAACACGGCGAAATCAATTGGGACGAGTTTTGGGAAGTGGTAAATGGAAACGGCCCATGTAACGAAGACCGCATCAATACAAGAAGAAAGGCAAAAGAGGATGGTGAATGGGTGAGAGCCGCTGCCAATGCTTTTGCTGAAAAAAGAAAAATGAAAGTTGCAGTTTAGTTTTAATTGAACTGACCTAAAATAAAGAAAATGAGTAAAAACGACTGGCCTCTTTGGGAGGTTTTCATTAGAAGCAAACAAGGTTTGAATCACAAGCACGTGGGAAGTTTAAGAGCTTCTGATGCTGAAATGGCAATTGAGAATGCACGTGATGTTTACACTAGACGTTCCGAAGGAATTAGTATTTGGGTAATTGAATCGAATAATGTCCACGCATCTGATCCATCGGATATGGATTCTTTGTTCGAACCAGCTCAAACCAAAGTTTATCGTCATCCAACATTTTATGATGTTCCAGATGGAATTTCTCACATGTAATAGAAGAAAATGAAAGAACATTTGTTTGAATATTTACTTCGTTTAGCTGACGATAGTCTGATTCTAGGTCACCGCGTTTCTGAATGGTGCGGTCATGGACCAATTTTGGAAGAAGATATCGCCTTGACGAATATTTCACTTGATTTAATTGGTCAAGCCACATCGTTGTTCAAATACGCTGGCGAGGTAGAAGGAAAAGGTCGTAACGAAGACCAATTGGCTTTCCTTCGAATAGATAACGAGTATAGAAACTCACTTTTAGTGGAACAATTGAATGGAGATTTTGGTGTTACAATTTTGCGCCAATTTTTATTCGATGCATACAGAATGCCTCTTTTTGAAGCTTTGATGAGCTCAAAAGATGAACAATTGGCGGCAATAGCTGAGAAATCTCTGAAAGAAACGAAATATCATTACCGTCATTCAGCGGAGTGGGTTATTCGTTTAGGTGATGGAACCGATGAATCTCATGAAAGAATTCAAAATGCAGTCAATTCACTCTATCGTTTTAGTAGCGATTTGTTTTTAACCAACGAAGTAGACGAATTACTTGTAAAAGAAGGTATTGTCCCGGAAATGAAAACGATTCATACCAAATGGTTGGAATCAATTAAGAATGTTTTTGGAGAAGCTACCTTGGAAATTCCAGCAAATAATTGGGAACAAACTGGTGGACGAATTGGAAGACATTCAGAACATTTGGGACATCTTTTGGCTGAAATGCAATATATGCAGCGCGCTTATCCAAACATGGAATGGTAACAGAAAAACAGATTTGGGAATGGTTGGAATCGGTTAATGATCCAGAGGTTCCTGTATTGTCTGTAGTTGATTTGGGAGTTGTGCGCAAAGTCGACATTTCTGAATCAGGAATAAAAATAACGATTACACCAACTTATAGCGGTTGCCCTGCGATGCAAGTTATCGAAGAAGATATTCGAAGAGCATTATTGCAAGAAGGACTTTCAAATCTGACGATTGAAACAGTTCTTTCTCCAGCTTGGACAACCGATTGGCTGAGTGAAAATGGTAAAAGAAAACTAAAAGAATACGGAATTGCTCCACCTGAAAATGAGGTTGATAAAAGTTTACTATTCAGCAAACCACTGATTGTTCCTTGTCCAAAATGTGGCTCCCGAGAAACGAAAATGGTGAGTGAATTTGGGAGTACAGCTTGTAAAGCACATTATCAATGTCTTAGTTGTCAGGAGCCTTTCGACTATTTTAAGTGTTTGCGTTAAATACTTTATTTTAATACAAGTGTAACTTTTTGGGCCTTAAAATCCTTTAATAGATGTAGAGATGTACTTTCAATCAAAAAGTTTACTTTTACATCCCAACAAAAAAACAATGGAAAATCAAAACGAGAATCAGAATCAAGTTAATATAGAATTAAGCGAAGAAGTAGCATTAGGAGTATATTCCAATTTGGCAATTATTACGCATTCACCTGCGGAAATCATCAGTGATTTTGTTCAGTTGATGCCAGGTATGCCAAAAGGAAAAGTTCGTTCACGAGTTATAATGACTCCGCAAAATGCAAAACGTTACATGCATGCTTTGATGGAAAACATTCAAAAATATGAGCAAACGTTTGGTACTATTCAAGAAAATGAAGGTCAAACAATGCCACCAATGAATTTTGGGCCGCCAACAACGCAAGCTTAAAATACTACTACGAAAAAAATTATCCGTTAATTTATTATAAGAATATAGCATTATGAAAAAGTTATTTATAGCATTATTAGTTTTGGCAGCATTTGCTCCAGGATGTAAAAAGAAATCATCACCTAAAAAAATCGATCGATTGATTATGGGTGAAACATGGAGACTAGAAAAATTTATTGACAGCAATGCTAACCTTACTTTAAATTACACGAATTACACGTTTCAGTTTACAAAGGAGAAATTGTTTGCTATTGTAATGCCTGATTCTTCTTTCGTCGGTTCTTGGGATCGACTTGAAGATAAAAATCCTGCAATATTAATTTTGAATACGCCAAATGCAGGCCCAACTAGAAAGCTTGGTGACGATTGGAATGTAATTTTCTTATCGAAAGACGAGTTTCGTTTAGAAAGATTAAATGGCAAAGGTAGTGAGGCTGATGAATGTATTTTTAGAAAGATTTAAATTTTGCTCAATAAAAATATAGGAAGCGTCTAGGTTGAACTTAGACGCTTTTTTTATAGACTATAATTTATAAATTTTAAGTTGATTCTGTTCAGATTTTTATTTTCAGTTGACTTAACAATTGTCCTCGCTAAATCAATCTGGTCTTTATAAAGTGGAAAGAATCCTTTCCGTTTCTGAAAAATCAAATTTGCTTTTTGGCCTTCCTCTTCTGAAATAATTAAATTTTAATATTTCGCTTTTCAAATGTTGGAATTACTTTTTCTAAATGAACAAAAAATGAAGTTTTGTTTCGTTTCGAATGGAGTCAAATGGTCTTCAATCTTTAAATCCAATAAAATGAAATAGTTTTCAAAAATTTTAGGGATTGTTTTATTATTGTATTGTTTAATATCTAAACCACTGCACTTCAATGGGCCATTATCCGAAAAAGTTCCAATAACCATGTTTTTATTTTTGCTCGTTCAAAATTTACTATTTTAAAACAATGTTGAATGTTTCCGTTCTTTTATTTCCCGCAAGATCTGTAGCGGTTACAATAAGTTCATGAGGACCTAATTCTAGGTCATTCAATTCATAGGATGCATAGTCACCTTTGGATTCATAATCCAATACTTGCCATTTCCCATCAACTTCTAATCCATAATTCACCAATCCGGTTTGATAGTCACCAATTCCCCAAATGAGACGTTTTGTTTTAGATTTATAAATCGTTTCCTTGACATTTCGACCAACAATATTAGGTGCTTTATCATCAATCTGCACGGCCATTTCACCAAACCTTTTTGATTTGGCTTCGAGCCAGCCATTTGCATATTCAGTTTCTAATGCTGACCAATTTGCTCCATTCTTTACGCCGATATATTGTTGTTTTATCGGATAATCAGTTCTTGGTTTTAATCGAACCGTAAAAGCTTCCTGAACAGGCCAAACATCTGATTTGAAGATAACCGACGTTCCGTTCCAACTAACTTCTTTTGGAATAGGCTCGTAAGTGCAGCCAGCTGGGGCTTCTATAATTGCATCCTTAAAATCTATTTTCCAAGCTTCGTTCGGATTTAGGTAAGTTGGGTCAAATAGCTTACTTGGAAGGAGATTTATTTCGCCATCAGAAATGTTTAATGTGAATGTAGTAGTCGAGGTATTGCCAGCTTGATCATAGGCATCGTATTGTATATTGTAGGATGTATTTGGTTTGATGAAAAGAATGCCTTTTGATTTTTTTTGATAAATGGTTAACGGATTCATTTCTGTATGAAATGCTTTATGGTATTTTCTTCCGCCACGAAAAGCTTGGTAATCCGTGTAAGCATTAAGATAACGTGTATGTTCAAAAGCCACTCGATTTAACTCTTGAGCCATTAAGGTGTCCCCATTTACAATCACTCGAGAACCATAAAGTCCGCAAGAGTTCGAAGCTCCATCGAATTTATCTATTGCATTTATTGCGAATCCCAGTCCTCCTTTTTGTGAACAAAAATTGGAAGGAAGAGTAACAGTTCCATTTCCTAAGGTGTTATTATTAATGGACCATTCTTGTGTTTTCCCTTCTTTCATATAGCCATATTCATCAAGCGCGTAGGCTTTAATGGTATAAGCACTTGGCGCTTTCGTATCGGCAATTTTAAAACCGAATAAAAGTGGATTTAAGGCTTCTTCGGTATATGTGTCACGTATTTCGAAGTGTAGGTGAGGACCTTGAGAAGCGCCTGAATTTCCAGATAACGCAAAAACTTCTCCTCTTTCTAAAGGAACCTCATTCGGTTGAAAATATATATCCGCTTCCGAATTTTGCGTTTTCATTTGTAATTCTTTGACACGTTTATCTAATTTTCCTGTCAATCGTTGACAATGCGCATAGACGCTTGTAATGCCACCTGGATGATTAATATAGACAACTGTACCATAACCATAGGGAGACACATTTACCCGCGAAACATAACCTTTGTCAATAGAATGTAAAGTCAACCCCTCTCTTGCTTCAGTTTTAAAATCCAAGCCCATATGAAAGTGATTTGATCGCAATTCTCCAAAATTTGCAGAGAGAACCAAAGGTATATTTAGTGGTGGATGGAAAGATTCTGAACGTTCATTTGTTCCCAAAACAAAATGGAACCATTGCGTCACAAAAATTAAAACAAAATAAAGGGGTGCAATCATGTCTCAAAAGTAGTTTTTTGAAAAAAAAGTAACGAATTATCCACAACAAATCTTGTCATTATTCGTTCACAATGCTACTTTTGTATAAAGTCTAAACTAAATGACAGAAAGTATTCAACGTAAAATTCAAGAAATAAGCGGTAAGATGAAAATCTTGCATTCGCATTTGTTGGAAGAAAGAGCGAAGAATGCGAAACTAGAGTCTGATTTAGAGTCGTTGAAAATGAGTCTTCAAGAAAAGAATGAAGAATTAGCGACAAAAAATCAACAGCTTAGTGAAAAAGAAAGTCAATTGGTTCAGATGAATGAACAAAACACAGTTTCAATGCCCGAGGAAAGTTTGAATCGGTCGCATGAAATTGATGAATTGGTAAAGGAAATAGAATACTGCATAGGTCAGTTAAGAAAATAAGCAATGGAGAAAAAGTCCTTATCATTAGTTGTTGCAGGGAGAACTTACCCGCTTACGGTCTCAGAAGGAGAGCAAGAGCGAGTTCTTAGTGCAGCCGAGGATATCAACAAAGCGATTCAAATTCTTAAAGAAAACTACGCAGTTAAAGATATGCAAGACTTATTGGCTATGGCGGCGTTGCAAATGGCAACAAAAGCTCGTTCAGGTCATACAGTTTCAACACCTTCTGCAAGTGCAGATTACAGTGCTATTGAGAAGTCATTAGATGCTCTTAGTGCTGAATTGGATGAGTTGAAATAATTTCCTTCCTTTCATTGCTGTGTTTTGTTCGAAATGAATAAAATGTAAGAATAATGAGTTTAATTACTGGATTAATAATTGGAGTGGTTGCCGGTGGCGCAGGAGCAGTGGTTGCTTCAAAAGCACTTCAAAAAGGAAAAGCATCACAAATATTAAAGGCAGCTGAATTGGAAGGAGAATCCCTGAAAAAGGAAAAAATTCTTCAAGCAAAAGAACGCTTTTTAAAACTGAAAGAAGAACACGAAACGAATGTTAAAGATCGTGAGCGAAAACTTCAGTCTAACGAAGATAGAGCGAAGCAAAAAGAGAAAACTTTATCCCAAAAAATTGAAGAGGCAGCCCGACAAGAGAAGGACTATAAGAAAAAACAAGAGGTGCTTGATAGCAAAATTGAAATTGCTGAATTGAAGCATCAGGAGTTAGATAAAGTTCAACAAAAGCGCGTTTTGGAATTATCCAAATTAAGCGGAATGAGTCAGGAGGATGCTAAGAACATGATGATGGAAGCGATGAAAGATGAGGCTCGAACGAGCGCTATGTCGCATATCAAAGAAATCATGGAAGAAGCAAACATGAACGCAACGAAAGAAGCGAAGAAGATAGTTATACAAGCTATTCAACGTGTGGCTCAAGAACAAACAGTTGAGAATGCAGTTTCAATTTTCAATATCGAAAATGATGATGTGAAAGGTCGTATCATTGGTCGTGAGGGTAGAAACATACGTGCTTTGGAAGCTGCAACTGGAGTTGAGATTGTAGTAGATGATACTCCTGAAGCAATTATTCTTTCTTGTTTCGACCCGGTTCGTAGAGAAATAGCACGTTTATCACTTCACCAATTGGTTTCTGATGGTCGTATTCACCCAGCAAGAATTGAAGAAGTTGTTGCGAAAACGAAAAAACAATTAGAAGAAGAAATTGCAGAAACAGGTAAACGTACTTGCATAGATTTAGGAATTCATGGTTTGCATCCTGAATTAACGAGAATGGTTGGTAGAATGAAATACCGTTCTTCTTATGGTCAAAACCTATTGCAACACTCCCGTGAAGTAGCAAATATGTGTGCAATTATGGCAGCTGAATTAGGCTTAAATGTAAAAATTGCAAAACGAGCAGGATTACTTCATGATATTGGTAAAGTTCCAGATGACGAACCAGAATTACCTCATGCTATCTTAGGAATGAAAATTGCAGAAAAATTTGGAGAAAAACCAGAAGTCTTGAATGCAATCGGAGCTCACCATGATGAAATCGAAATGACAAGCATGATTTCTCCTATTATTCAAATTTGTGACTCTATTTCAGGGGCGCGACCAGGAGCAAGAAGAGAAATTGTTGAATCATACATTAAAAGAATTAAGGAATTAGAAAGTTTAGCTCTGGCTTACGATGGCGTTAGTAGTGCATTTGCCCTTCAAGCAGGACGTGAATTACGCGTTATGGTAGAAAGTGAGCAAGTAACTGATTTAAAAGCAGACGAACTCTCATTTGCTATTTCACAACAAATTCAAACTGAAATGACTTACCCTGGACAAGTTAAGGTGACAGTTATTCGTGAGAAGCGAGCAGTGAATTATGCTAAATAAGAAAATATAAAATTGAATTAGATAAAAGAGGTTTCGTAATAGAAGCCTCTTTTTTTGATTAGATTTGATTCAAGATAGTGGTTTCCGTTTTTTTAGGAAGCTTTTTTATCTTCGTTGAAATTATCCTAAGGTTAAAAATGACCAATGGTAAAATAAATGAAATATAACTTTTGATGAGTAGTATTTTAACGAATAAAAAAACCTTAGAGTGGCTATTTCTAGCATGGCTCATCACTTTGCCTTTTGGATCTAGTCTTGGAGGTATATCATTTGGTTTTTTCACGCTTTATCCAAATCTATTGTTTTCAATAGCCTTGCTAGCGCCGCTTCCTTGGATTATTTTGAAATGGCCTCGTTTAATAAAATTGTTTACTTCGTTTTTATTAATTTGGTTGGTATATGGCGTCATCTTCGCAGTATATAATGGCAAATCTGAGTCGATAATTTTTGATGTTCGATCCTTAGGTATGCAATTGGTATTTGCTTTAGGTCTCTTCTCGACCTATACTATTTTGGGTTGGGAGAAGTTTAAAGACCTGCTTGTAGTCGGGTTAAGATGCTTTTTATTCGTTTTATTATTTTTTGGTTTTTTCGAATTCTATACGGGCATACATTTGGAAGGTAACACCACGGCTAAATTATACTTTTTACCAGTAAATTTTATTTTTTACGCTCCTTTGTTTACTTATGATAATCCAAATGATTTTCTCTTATACTGTATTTTCATTTTGTTGATTTTATTGACTTTCGACGATAGATTAAGAAATAATAGATTTGTACCAATCTCAATTGCTCTATTAATAGCTTTGTTTACAATTTGTGCCTATTCGCGCCTTGCCAATTTCATCCTGACAATTATCATAATTTTTCAACTGTTTCAGCAGTTTCTAGTTTTAAAAAAACGGATTGAGGTCAGAAGATACATACCGTACGCTATCGTTGGCGTGTTAATGTTTGGACTTTTATTGGTGAACCCTCTTTTTATTGGACCCAAATATTCTGCTGTGAATAAATTCCAAAAAAATGAACTTGATGTTTCAGGGAGAGACTCTATGATTATAGATAATAGTGGAAAAGTTGTTGATAGAGTTCCCCGAAAAGTAAAGTTCAATGAACCTACAGCTGATCAGGTGCGAATGAACCTAATTTTAAATGGTCTGGACCTTATTAAAGAGCAGCCTATTTTAGGTGTTGGGCCTGGACAGTTCAGGCAGCGACACGAAGATAAAAAAGTAGAGCGGAATGTTGGTACTGTCTTATCGCCCCACAATTTTGTAATAGAAATAGTTAGCCAGTTTGGAATTTTTGGTTGGGCATATCTTTTATTTGTAGCTTATGCATTCTATCAACTTGTTCTTAAGAAATGGAAAGTAAACCGAACAAACAGGTACTGGATGTTAATCGTTTTTATTTCCATACCAATAATGTGGTTAATGCCATCAGGTTACCTTTATCAAGCCGTTAATTGGCTGCTATTACCTTTGTTATTGATTGAGGTGCTAAGAATTCAAAAAGAAGAGAATGTCCAGTAAGGAAGGTAAAAGTTATCATAGAAATTTTTTAACGATGCTTTCTGGCAACACGTTAAGTCAGATAATTCCTTTCATAATCGCACCCATTTTAACCCGGATTTTTAGTCCAGTTGATTTTGCCGTATTTGCCAATTTTACGGCCATTGCTGGAATGCTAGGAATTGTTGCCTCCGGCCGTTTAGAGTTGGCGGTAACTTTACCCAAAGAGCACAAAAAGGCGCAAGATTTAATTTTCGCTGGAATTATATTTACATTTATTCTTGGGGTCTTGAGCCTAGGTTTCCCTCTTTTTTCAGAACAAGTTGGACAATTTTATGATGATGACATATTACCCAAGTATTTATGGTTAATCCCATTAGCCGTTATTTCATATGGCTTTTTGGGACTTTCAAATAACTGGGCAGTTCGTGAAAAACGATTTAATTCACTTTCGTCTGCAAAGGTATTGCAATCGCTAGTAAATAATGGTTTGGCAGCTCTTTTTGGATACATCGCATGGGGAGTTGACGGTTTAATAATAGCATGGCTGCTTAGTCAATATGCCGGGATACTAGTATTGGTTTGGGGAGTTGAAAGAAAAACCAACAGAAAGGACTTAGATTTTAAAGTTTTTAAATCTACAGTTAAAGAATATAAAGATTTCCCGTTGATTAATTCCTTACATGCGTTCACAGATGTTTTTGCAACACAATTTTTATTGTTTTGGCTAATATCAACCTACTTTGGGTTATTTGAGTTGGGTATTTATGCCTTGATGTTTAAATACATAAAAGCGCCTATTGCTCTGGTTACAACATCGGTATCACAACTCTTTTATGTCGAAGCTGCCGAATGCATAAACGAAGGAAAATCAATGCGTCCGATAATGTTCAAAACGATGAAAATCGCAGGACTATTTGCTATTCCTTTTGGGTTGGGAATCATATTTTTCGGAGAAGCTTTATTTTCCTGGTATTTGGGAGAGGAATGGGGAAAGGCAGGAGTATATGCTCAAAGAATTTTGCCCATCCTGTTAATCACATTCGTTTTATCTCCGATTTCAGTAATTCCGATCTTATTTAAGAAACAAGCTAAATCCTATTTATATAGTCTATTTTGCTACGTCGTAAGTCTTGGAGCTTTATTTGTAGCGCTTCTTTTAGGTTGGAATTTTGAAGATGCACTTATTCTATATACTGCTGGATATTGCGTATATTACTTTGCAATTTTTATTTGGTACAATAAACTGACTCAAACTAAACATGCTGGTTTTAATTAACGGATTGTCGCATTTTGGATCTAAATTGAAGGACGATTTGCGCGAAGCTGATCCGTCAGGAAAATATATTTTCTTGAGAACATATGATTCCAAATGGGCGCAGTTACTTTTTATTTTACTACTTCCATTCGCTAAAGTCGTGATATCTTTTAACGGCGTATCAACTAGAAGTGGCTCCTTGACCAAGGTGCTTAGCAGAAAGAAGAAACTAATCATGTTCTGGCATGGAACGGACGCCTTACTCGCTAAAGAACGGTATGACAACAAAACAATTTATCGAGAATACATAGACCACGCCGTTCATTTTTCTGATGCCCCTTGGTTACTAGATGAACTAAGTGAAGTATTGCCAAACTCTGAGGTTCTAGATTTTAAAACTATCGAAATTGACCCAATTGCAAACAACTTTGAGTCTGTGCAAGTGTTAACTTATATTCCGGACAATAAAGAGGAATTCTATGGTTTGGATTGGGTTTTGGAAGCAGCTATAAATCATCCAGAAGTGTCATTCAATATCATGGGAAAGTCGGGAGAAGATGAAACATTGATTCAGAATGTGAGTTATTTAGGTTGGATTGACCATCAAAAGTCATTAGAATTTTATAAAAATTCTCCAATATTTCTTCGTTTAACCCAACACGATGGAAATGCTTTAAGTGTTGCTCAGGCCCTTTCTTATGGAGCTGAAGCTATATGGACTTACCCTCATCCACATTGCCACTTGGTTGAAAACAAGGAACAATTTATTCTAAAAATTAGTGAGCTAATTCAACAAAAGAAAATGGATTTGGAGAGAAATCAATCGAATATAGACTTTGTTTCGACCCATTTCAATAAGAAGAATGTAATGGCTAACTTTATCAAAAAAATTCATGACGTTGCACTATCCTAAGCGAATAGCACTAGTTACGAATTGGTACCCACCGAAAACAGGTGTGGCGGTCAACCGAATGAAAGCATTTGCCAGGTATCTTTCAGAAGATTTTGAAATCCATGTATTTTGTGAAGGTGCTGAAAATAAAATTGAAGTTGTCAATGAACGATTAATTGTACATTATTTTGAAAGCAAAAATTTTCTCGACAAACTAAAAAGCAATCCAAAGGATGGAAAACTTTTGCACAATGGCAAGACTTTACTTCGAATTGTAGCCTCTAAAATATGGACGGACCCATTAAAAAAATGGAAAGAAAATACACTGAAAGGTTTAAAAAAAGAACATAGTAAAAAGCCATTTCAGTTGGTCATTAGCTCGTTTTCGCCCAAAGAACCGCATGAAATTGTTTTATTATTTAAAACAGAATTTCCAGAAGTAAAATGGATTGCTGATATGCGTGATGAAATGTATCTGAATCAAAACATACATGGAAAACAAAAAGTCGTATTGCAAAAATTGGAGGAAAAGATTTCAAAAAAGGTTGATGCTATTTTAAGTGTAAGTCTGCCAATCGTAGATGCTTTCGAAGAAAATTATCCAAATATTCAATATTTTGAAGAAATCCGAAATGGTTTTGATTTTGATAGAAAAGAAGAAAAACACGTTTCTACCAAATCTGCAGATACAATAAAAATTGGCTACTTCGGAACTTTTTATGGTGGAAGAAAACCGGAACAATTCTTTACGGCTTTATTGAATGTTCAAGATAATTATCCCAAATTGAAAATAGAGGTTCATTTGGTTGGAACCCATAAAAACTTTGAAATTCCTTCAAAACTCCATGATAATGTAATAATGCATGCGCCAAAACCTTATTTGGATGCAATTGATTACATGAAAACGATGGATGCTAATCTCTTAGTCGAACCTATTTCTGTGCGTAAAGGAATTTTTACTGGGAAAATATTTGATTATTTGGCTGTGCAAAAACCTATTATTGCTATTGTTGATAGTACCGATGTCGCTGCAGATTTAACAAAAGAGTTTAATGCTGGCTATGTCGCATCATTCGACAACCCCAAAGAACAGATAAGCATACTGAAATCATTTATAGACGATTGGTCGGATGGAAAAGTTAAAGCAGCCACAGATAGTCAGATTGATACCCTACATAGAAAGGAAAGTGTAAATAAATTAGGTTTACTCATTCATAAAATGATTGAGCAATGAAAGTATTGATCGTTGGAAGTAACTCAGTTCATCTTGCCAATTTTGTGGAAGGGTTGAATAAAAAAGGCATAAAACTATCGCTTTTAGCTGAAGAAGAATGTGATTTTTGGGATAAAGAATATTTCAAGGTTTCCTTTCGCTCATTGAATCCTTTCAGTTTAAATTCAAACTATCGAAAGCTAAAAAATTATTTAGCGGCAAATCAGTTTGATATTATTCATATTCATCAGGCGAATAGATTAGCTTATTTCGTTACAAAAATTGCTTCAAAACTTGATTTGAAAGTGGTTCTTACAGCATGGGGTTCAGATGTTCTGCTAATGCCAAAGAAGAATGCATTATACAAGTTTTTAGTGAAGAAAACTTTAGAAAGGTCCTCTGCAATTACTGCTGATGCAATCGTTATGATTGATGCAATGCTAGAATTAGAACCGACTAAAAACAAATATCATCATCTGCAATATGGAATTGATGCCGTGCAATCTGGTGAAAAAAAGAATATTATTTTCAGTAATAGACTTCATAAAACATTTTATAAAATTGATCAAATAATATCTCTATTTCATGAATTTCAATTAGAGAATAATGATTGGAAATTGGTTATTGCCGGTTCAGGAGCTGAAACAGAGAATTTAAAGGCCCAAGTGAATGGTCTCGATTTAAAAGACAAGGTGGAATTTGTTGGTTGGTTAGACAAAAAGAAAAATCAGTCATGGTATTCTCAAGCTAAAATTTATTGTTCAATTCCTACCAGCGATGGAAGTTCGGTCAGTGTTTTAGAAAGTATGTCGGCGAATTGTATCCCAGTTTTATCAGATATTCCTGTGAGCCATGAATGGATTACAAATGGCTTAAATGGAATAATTTTATCTAAGAATGTTAATCCATTTGTTGAAGCACTCAGCTTAAATATGGAAGACTTAATTAAAGTGAATCAAGAACTTATCCAGAAAAAGGCCCTGAGAGAATCGTGCTTGAGTGATTTTGTAAGTATTTACGAATCTTTGTTAGTGGAAAAATGAAGAATCAATCACTCATAGCTAAATTTCACCCACATATTCTGGGCTTATTTTCGGCAATATTTGTTGTGATTCCTCTATACACCACAATGGCAATTTTAGCTTGGGTAGCTTATCTGTTAATTGGAGGAATTTTAAAATCCATTCAATTTAAATGGAATTGGAAAATGTCTTTGTGGATTGGTTTGTATTTGCTTTACGTTATTGGTTCATTTTTTACAGATCATTCTGATATTGCTGGAAAGTATTTGGAGTATAAATTGTCCTTTGTAATACTTCCCATTCTTTTTTCATTTCAACCTAAAATCAAGTATACTAGTTCTATCACTTTCCTTTGGTTTATTTTGGCAATTACTTGTTTGTCGTTACTTGGTTTTTATCACAGTTTTTTATGTGGATTCAGCATCAACTGTTTTTCTGCATCAATATTTTCTTATGTTCATCACCCAACCTACTTTTCAGCATTTCATGTACTAGCTTTTTCTATTGCAATTTTGGGTTATGTTAGGAAATGGAGGTATTTCAATTTAAATTGGATCATTCCTTTTGTTCTCTTTTCACTAGTCTGTCAAATGCTATCATTAAGCCTGGCAGGGATACTTTTTCTTGGCCTATTATTTATGACTTTCTTTTTAAGGATGCTTTATAAAAAATGGAATCTTCCAGGACTTCTAATTGGTTCTGTTGCTTTTCCGGCTTTGTTTTTTGTTTTTGTCAATAGTGTGCCGCAAATAGAAAGTCAATGGGCAGTGGCAAAATTTTATGCTAAAGAATATAAAGCAAACCCCAGCGATTTTATTAAAAATAGACAATATCCATTCTCAGGAACAGAAGCTCGACTTGTTATGTGGACGGCTGCCTATCAAACTTTTTTGAGTCATCCTTTGGGAGTTGGTACAGGTAATGTTGACGATTATTTGGGAGAACAGTTAAATAACCTGAATCAAGAAGAATTGGCAAAACAAAACTATAATCCGCACAACCAATTTCTTCAAATTGCGATAGAACTGGGGATTTTTGGTTTATTATACCTTATTGTTATGCTAATATACCTTTTGAGATATGCATGGCTCAAAAAGGATTATCTTCTCTTAATACTTATATCGAGTCTTATTTTTAATTCTCTTTTTGAAAGTATGCTCCAACGACAAAGTGGAATAGTATTTTATGTGTTTTTTGTATGTTTTTTACTAAGCCTAACAAAGAATGAAATAGTACAAGACATTAAAACTGAATTATAATGATTGTTTCAATTACTATACCTTGTCGAAATGAAAAACCCTTTATCCAAGAGTGTATAGAAGCAATATATAAAGCCGATTTGCCTGACAATTGTGAATTATTTGTTCATGTAGTTGATGGAATGAGTGACGACGGGACAAGAGAGTTGGTTCATGATTTAACAAAGTCATTTCAAAATCTTTATTTGGTAGATAATAGCCATCAATTGACACCTTTTGCTTTTAATTTGGGGCTGAAGAAAAGAACTGACGCAAATTATCAACAAATAATTGGAGCAAGACATATAATCAGTTCAAATTATTTGTTGAATTGTATAAAAAAAATTGAGTTAGATTCTTCTGTGTGGTGTGTTGGTGGAAGGATAATAAATGAGTATATTAATGAAAAAGGCAAAACGATTGCATCAGCTATGTCCACTACATTTGGCATGGGATTGGGCAATTTTCGCACGCTACAAAAATCAGGTTATACTGATACTGTCACAAGCCCAATGTATCCCCAGTTTGTTTTCGATAAAATCGGCTATTTTGATGAAAACCTAATTAGAAATCAAGATGATGATTTTAATTTTCGGGTAACTCAAGCAGGAGGTAAAATATTCTATGATAATGATATCTCTCTTAAATATTACGTTCGTGGAAATTTCAAAGGTTTGTGGAAACAGTTTTTTCAATATGGCTACTGGAAAGTGTATGTGAATAAAAAACATAAAGCTGTAACAACATTACGCCAATTGGTTCCACCAATTTTTGTGCTATACCTTTTTCTGTTTGCCATAATTGGCTTGCTTACGTGTAATTTGAATTTCCTAACTTTTCTAGGGTTACCCTTGGTTTTATATACTCTGATGGCGATTTATTTTGGAGCCAAAGCTGTTAAGGAAAATAATGTGTCATTTTTCGAGGTTGTTAAAACTTTTCCAATCCTACACATCAGTTATGGGTTGGGTTATCTCAAAGGAATAGTCCATTTTCTCTTTTTAGGAAAAAAACCTTCTGAGAAGGAAAAGACAATGTCGAGATGAGCAATTATTCGAATAATTTGAAAATTGATGTTTCCAACGCCTATATTTGTAGCTGAAATAATCCACTTTTATGATTCCATTTTCACCACCAAGAATTGACCAAAGAGTAATTGATGAAGTAACCGATGCACTAAAAAGCGGATGGATTACTACTGGACCAAGAACCAAATTGTTTGAGAAAAAATTAACTGAATATTGTGGCAACGAATCAACGGTTGCTGTAAATTCCTGGACGGCTGGAATGGAATTAGTTCTACGTTGGTACGGAATAGGTGAGGGTGATGAGGTTATATTGCCAGCTTATACTTATTGCGCTAGTGCAAATGTGATTATTCATACAGGTGCCAAAGTCGTTATGGTAGATATAGCAAAAGAAGATTTCAATCTTTCCATCGATGCTGTTAGAAAGGCAATTACTTCAAGAACAAAGGCCATCCTTCCTGTTGATATTTCTGGTTTTCCTTGTGATTATGATGCTCTTTACGAATTGGTAAATGAGCCTGAAATTAAAGCACTTTTTGAAGCGAAAAACGAAAATGAGGATATGCTAGGACGAATTTTAATCGCCTCAGACGCTGCGCACAGTTTTGGAGCAACTTACAAAGGGAAAAGGGCAGGAGCATTAGCGGATGTTAGTTGTTTTTCTTTTCACGCAGTTAAAAACTTAACGACAGCTGAAGGCGGAACCGTTTCATTGAATCTACCGCATCCTTTTGATAATGAAGCGATATACAAAGCGCTTGGAGTTAAAAGTCTACACGGTCAATCGAAAGATGCTTTAGCGAAGACTCAAAAAGGAAATTGGCGCTACGATGTGACGGAACCTGGATTCAAATGTAATATGACCGATTTACAAGCAGCAATCGGATTAGTTGAACTGGATCGATATCAAGAAAATCTGGACAGAAGAAAAGAAATATTCTCGGCTTATGACAAGGCATTTTCGGATAAAGAATGGGCTATCACACCACTATATAAAGATTCAAAAAGAGAAACAAGCTATCACTTATATTTACTAAGAATAAAAGGAATTACAGAAGTTCAACGCGATGCAATCATGCATGAAATTTTTGAACAAGATGTTTCTGTGAATGTCCATTTTCAGCCATTGCCAATGCTGACTGCCTATAAAAATCTAGGTTTTAAAATGGTAGACTATCCCGAAACTTGGAACAAATACAGCAACGAAATAACACTTCCCGTATATTTCGATTTAAATGACGAACAAGTGCAAACAGTCATTAATGCTGTAAATGTGGCAATAGAAAAAGTTTTGTCTTGAAAAGAACTTTCGACATAGTTGTTTCTCTTATCGTCTTACTGTTTTTCTTGCCTTTTGGTATTATTATTTCAATTTTCATTTTGAGTTCTTCAAAAGGTGGAATTTTTTATCGTCAAACGAGAGTAGGGTTGAACGAAGTAGATTTTAAACTTCTAAAGTTTAGAACGATGCGTCCAAATTCTGATAAGTTAGGACAATTGACTGTTGGCATGCGCGATCCTCGGATTACAAAGATTGGCTATTTCCTTAGAAAATATAAATTGGATGAATTCCCGCAATTTTTAAATGTGCTGAAAGGAGAAATGTCGATAATTGGACCTCGACCGGAGGTTCGGGAATATGTTGATCATTATACTATGGAACAACGAAAGGTGTTGCTTGTGAAACCAGGCATAACGGATTACGCATCGCTGCATTATTTTAATGAAAATGAAGTTTTGGGTCAGTCGCAAGATCCAATTAAAACATACATTGAAGAGGTAATGCCTGTGAAACTAGCTTTGAATAAGAAATACGTTGAAGAACAATCTTTTTTCGTGGATTTAAAAATAATGTGGCGAACCTTTCTAAAAATTATTTCTTAAAGTTTCGCTATTTTTGGCGCGTTCCACATGAGAAAAATACTGATTTTATTAGATTTAGTTTTCATCCTGTTTATAGGATTGCAACTTTATTCTGTGAAAAAACAAACGAAAGTATTGTTCATTGGCAATAGCTATACCTACCGAAATGAAATGCCTGATATTTTTGAGCACATTGCCATTTCAAAAGGGAAGAATATTTTTGTGCAGTCCTGTACAAAAGGTAGGGCGACTTTCTTAATTCAATCGAAAAGAAATGCTGTTTATGATGCGATTAACGACCAGAAATGGGATTATGTAATTGTTCAAGGAGCTAGTCGAGACTTAATTCAGGAAGATGATTATATGGAAGAATATACGCTGCCGGCTCTCGAAAAAATTCTCAAAGCAATAAAGAAAAATAGCCGCCGGTCCAAAACATTGTTTTACATGACTTGGGGTTATAAAAATGGCTACAAACCCAACGATAAAACGGATAGTTACGAAAAGATGACCTTAAAAGTCAGAGATGGCTATATTGATTTAATGGAGCGTTACCGTTTCGGTGTTGTTCCTGTGGGAATGGCTTGGAAAGATTCTCGACGGAAACGTGGAGATGTTAAGCTTTATGTGAAAGATGGAGCGCATCCAAGCTTAAAAGGGTCTTATCTAGCGGCTTGCTGCTTCTATTCAGCAGTTTTTAATGAAAGTGCTATCGGCTCAACCTATTATAGCAAATTAGGACCGCGAACGTGTTACTATCTTCAATCTGTTGGAAGCAGAAATGTTTTGTATCAGCGCAAAAAATACGGCTTGATTCCGAAGGTTTAGTGAATTCCCAAAGCCATTAGAACACCAATAACTATGGCGCTCAATTTGATGAGGTTGAATTTATGATTTTCACTTGTTTCAAAAATAATTGTTGTTGAAATATGTAGGAACATTCCAACAACCACAGCCATAATCATTGAGAAATCTAACTCTGTTCCACCTGAGAAATTCAAATGTCCAAATAATACTCCAGCTGGAGTCATTATCGAGAAAAGCAATAGCAAAAGCCAAGCTTTCATTTTCTCCATGTTAGATTTAAGGAATAAAGTCATAAGTGCTATTGCAACCGGAAATTGATGAAAAATAATGCCCAGCAACAATCCATTTTCTCCGTGATCATGAGCTTGATGAGCAATTTCACCGGCTCCCAAAGGAACGCCTTCAATAAAGGAGTGAATTGACAAAGAAATCAGCAGTGCTATTGGCATTTTTTGATTTTTGTGCACGTGAATATGGCCATGCTCAATACCTCCAGAGAAAAATTCAAGAATTAATTGGACCAAGAATCCTATTAGAATGAATAAGCCAATATTTTCATTACCGTCATGATACAATTCTGGTATAAAATGAATGAAAGCTATAGAAAGTAAAAATCCTCCGCTGAATGCCAACATTAGCTTGATGAAATTCTTTCTGTGCTTATCGAAGAAACTTACGAAAAGCCCTCCGGCAACAACGGCTAAAATCAACCAAAAGATGGTCCAAATCATATTCTTGTATCTTTTTTACAAATAACTATTAAGCGAGTCGACTCATTGGCATCAAAAGAATTCAATTTAAAATCTCCAAAATATTCAATCGGCGTAAGTTTTGCTTGTTTCAACATATTGTCGATTTCCTCTTGACTAAATCCTCTTACTTTTTCTTCAAATTTATGTTTATCGTCACAACTGGTAACATCGATTTGTTTACGAATAAATTTGCCATCAAAAGTTCTATTGATTTGGAAATGAACATTGTCAACCTCCTTCTCTTCATGCGGAACGAGGTTTTTAACAGCTGTAATGGCATTTAAATAATCCAAAACAAAAATACCGCCTTCCTTCGTCATATTTGAAATTCCGTTCAATACTTTTTGATTCTCTTCTTCTTCTTCAAAATAACCGAAACTCGTAAACAAATTAAAAACACAATCAAAAGCCTCTTCGTCGAAGGGTTCGCGCATGTCTTGAACTCGAAAATGTAATTTTGAATTTTCGAATTGCTTTGCATGTGAAATACTTTGTTCGGACAAATCCACACCCAAAACATTCATGCCCAATTCGTTCAAAGTAATAGAGTGTCGCCCTTTACCGCAAGCCAAATCTAAAACATGTGAGTTTTCTGGAAGTTTCAAATGAGTCAACAGATTCACGATAAATTTACGCGCCTCAGTATCATCTCTTTCACGATACAACAAATGATAAAAAGTCGTATCAAACCATGAAACAAACCATTCTTTCGAATTCATAGTTGCCAAAGATATAGTTTATCAACACTGCAATAGTAAAAAAACGATTAAAATAATGGTGATTTTGTTGCTTCCAAAGTGTTATATTTGTTTTTCTATCTATAACTATATGTCGTTGAGTAACATCTACAATCTGTATAAAGCATTAGAGGAGGAATCCATTTTACTTTCTTTCAAAGGTGTCTTTACGTCGGATTTACTCACTTCTATTCTTCAGATTATGGAATCTAAACTGTCCTACTTAGAGGAAAGTCCAAAAATCAAGAAGAAAGTATTTAATGTTTTAGTTGAGTGTCTTCAAAACCTTTATCATCATATAGAATCTGGTGTAATGATACAAGACGGTGATGAATTGACTGATGGTCGTTCTGCACTTTTAATGATTGCAAGAATCGATGGAGTTTTTTACATTCGAACTGGAAATTACATATTAAATGATGTTTCAGATGAGTTGGAGCAGAGAATAAAAAAAATAAACAGCCTTGAAAAAGAAGGTTTGAAATTATATTATCAAGAAGTTTTAAGTGATGGTATTCGTTCCGAAAAAGGAACAGCTGGCCTGGGGATGATAGATATAGCAAGAAAGTCAGGGAATAAATTAGATTATGAATTCCTAGATGTTGGAACAAATTACAGTTTCTTTTGCTTAAATGTTAAAATTGATTGACCTTTTATATTTGAGAATATGGAAAATTTAAACTTAGACGGATCCGCTAAAACACCATCCGTAAAATTCGATTTCGAAAATGGTTCTATGGAACTAAAAGGAAGATCTATACCTGAAAATTCTGTGGAATTTTATCAGCCACTGAATGAATGGATAGATGGTTATAGTTCAAAACCAAAAGGAAAAACTGTAGTTGATATCAAATTGGAATATTTTAATACCTCTTCTTCGAAATGCATTTTAGACCTTTTCAAAAAATTGGAGAGTTTAAATGGAACCCAGACTGAAGTAATCGTAAACTGGTATTTCGAGCAAGACGATGAAGACATGGAGGAGGCAGGAGAAGATTACCAAGCGATCATTGGACTACCTTTCAACATGATTGAAGTAGAAGAAATATAGTCGTTGTGACTATTGGCATAACAGGAGGTATTGGAGCTGGAAAATCATTGATTTCTAAAATTTTAGAATCTTTGTACTATCCTGTATTCAATTCTGATGTTGAAGCCAAATTATTGGTGGAAAACGATTCGGAAATCAAAACTAGAATTATTGCACTTTTAGGTAAGGAAGCTTATTCTCTGAATGGGTACAATAGACCCTTCGTCGCAGGAATTGTCTTTAGCAATGACGAGAAACTGAAACAACTTAATGCCATTATTCATCCAGCAGTGCGAAATGCATTTCAAGAGTTTGTGCGGAATAGTGATTCCGATATTGTTTTCAATGAAGCTGCTATTTTGTTTGAAACTGGAGCTTATAAAGAATTCGAAAAGACAATTTTAGTCTGTGCTGATGAAGAATTGCGAATAAAACGTATCGCAAAGCGCGACAAAGCGAGCATAGAAGAAATAAAGGCCCGATTCGCAAAGCAATGGCCAGATGAAAGAAAAAGGCCGCTAGCGGATTTTATAATTGAAAACAACGAGAAAGAATCAGTCCTCGTTCAGTTAAACGAAATTCTAGAAAAACTTAAGTAGATTATTGTTGATCTTCAGTTAAATCCTCGAAATCGTCAAAATGTGTTGAATCTTCAGTAGAGTCTATATTATTTTGAGAATTGTCAATTCGAGGTGAAATCAACAGCAGAATAGATTGAATAATTTTTCCGAAAACAGATAGAAGAAAGAAAAACCCAATCACCTTGAAAATGAACCCAAAAAAGGCAGCGTTTTCAATACTTATGATACTTTCTTTGAACCAATTGGAAATAGTATTACTTCCTAAATTAGGATAATAAATACACGCGACGAAATAGCCTAATGCTAAAACAACTAAGCCTATTTCAGCCGCTAAATTGAACTTTTGAACCACCTGCTTTTGACCATTTTGAATGAATCCAAAAAGCATTCCTTTCTGCTGATTTCGCTGAAGTTTACTAACGAAATAGAAGAGTAAAATTAATCCTGTTATTACAATCGAATTTTGACTTAAGGATAAGTCAGAATCAGTTTGAAAACAAAATAGGAAGGTAACTTGAACTAAAAAAAGGTATTGTATTGCCTTTAAACCATAATGGGCGAGTACAGAACGACTTTGTCCTCCACTTAAGATGGTAAATGCAATTTGGAAAAGTCCCCAGATGAAACCGAAAATTGCTAAAATAACCCCTAATCGAAAAATAGTATTGATAATTTCCACAATACAAAAGTGATTAAAATTCTATTAACTCGAATAAAATGACGTTGTTTTCCAAGTTTTTTCCAATTATTTAACAGCAAGCACCTCTCGAAAAGCAGAAAAAAAGGTCTGAATACCTATCTTTAGCAAAACAAATGTATTTAACTATGAGATATTTTAAAATTGCACTTTTTCTATTGTTGTCCACTTCAGTTTCGTTCGCTGAAGAGGGGATGCTTATTCCATCGGTGATCCAGGCCTTTGAGTCAGACATGAAAGCGATGGGAATGAAATTAAGCGCAAAAGACATTTACAGTGTTAATTCCTCAAGTTTAAAAGATGCAGTTCTTCATTTTGGTGGGGGTTGTACAGCAGAATTGGTCTCTGATAGAGGACTTTTATTAACGAATCATCACTGTGGATATAGTCAAATTCAATCTCATTCTTCTTTAGAAAAAGACTACTTAAAATATGGTTTTTGGGCGAAAAATTATAGCGAAGAATTGCCAAACCCTGGTTTGTATGCAGCTCGAATGGTTAGAATCGACGACGTTACGCAAACCGTTTTATTTGGAGTAGATGAAAGCATGACAGATGAGCAAAAGATGATTCAGATGAAAAAGAACGTTTCTACCTTGATTGAAGATGCTGAAAAAGGAACCAACTACAAAGCTGAAATTAAAGCATTCAATTATGGAAATGATTATTACATGATTGTCAAAGAGATTTTTAATGATGTACGTTTAGTTGGAA
>TARA_R110000737_G_scaffold67435_2_pt1 | contig 27680 bp, 24 predicted proteins | sample TARA_R110000737 | Tara Oceans TARA_R110000737 (sample SAMEA4398027) | marine metagenome | biome: Polar Biome; feature: [SRF] surface water layer (ENVO:00010504); material: water (ENVO:00002006), including particulate matter (ENVO:01000060) such as... | depth 5 m | reverse complement strand
AAATCGTTTTTCAGCTCGTTCATAGCGAACAAAACCCGGCGATGCACGGGCTTTAAGCCATCTCTTACATCAGGCAGCGCTCTGCCTACAATTACACTCATAGCATAATCGAGATAAGAGGTTTTAAGTTCTTCCTCAATATTAATAGGAAGAATTTCTCCGGCGTTTTCAGTCATATACAGCCTTGTCCCTAGTCATTATTATTAGAAATAGAATTAGACATAAAATTTACAATCCGCGTCAGTGCATTTGAGCTAGGCCTCAAAATAACAGTCAACGATTAACTCTGGAATTTCGTACTATCGAGCCTTGGGATTCTATCACTGACCGTAAAAAATAAATAGATAGGATCCGCTCATATAGTAGCCAAAGACGCTAAAAAACCGCATATATTGCGCTAGCCAGCTTTAATACATGCTGGCTATAATAGCGAAACTCGAATTTTTGGACCCCAATATGAACTCAGTGCAAAACGTTGACCACCAAGAAATACAAAAATTTGCCGATTTGGCATCTCGTTGGTGGGACCTAGAAGGGGAATTTAAACCGTTACATACCATTAACCCTTTAAGAACGGACTATATTGTGCAACGCACACAAGGGCTTGACGCTAAAAAAGTCATAGATGTGGGCTGTGGTGGCGGTATTCTAGCCGAAAGCATGGCCCGGGCGGGAGCTGCTGTAACAGGTATTGATATGGGGGAAGCCCCACTTGAGGTGGCACGTTTGCATGCCTTAGATTCTGAATTGTCTATCGACTATCAGCAATCTACAGCCGAAGAGTACGCTGAAAAACACGCCGGAGAATTTGACGTTGTCACGTGTATGGAAATGCTTGAACATGTGCCCGATCCCTCTTCCGTAGTCGAGGCATGTAGTCGATTAGTTAAACCTGGAGGAATGGTCTTTTTTTCAACCTTAAATCGTAATATCAAATCGTATTTAATGGCGATACTCGGTGCTGAACATCTTTTGAAGCTTGTGCCTAAGCATACCCATCATCATAACAAGTTCATTAAACCGTCAGAGTTATTGAATTGGATAGATGCGACGCCGCTTTTGACCAAACATATGACTGGACTGCATTTAAGCCCAGTGACACAACAGTTTTATTTGTCCGATAAAAATGTAGACGTGAATTATATAGTGCATTGTCAGCATACGGGCGACGCATAAGATGCTGGGAAAACCCCAAGGTATTTTATTCGATTTAGACGGCACCTTATTAGATACTGCCCGGGATTTAGGTAACGCATTAAATTGGGTATTGCGCTATCACAATCAACCGACCTGCGAGTACGAGGTATATCGCAATATTGCCTCAGACGGCTCGCAAGGTTTGTTAGAAATTGGATTCGGTGACCGTTTGCTTGATTATGACATAGACACCCTGAAAGCCCAATTTCTGGCACGCTATGAACAGCAGATATGTGTAGATACGGTGTCATTCGAAGGCGTAGTAACGCTGATAAATGGCCTTAATAAGGCTGATATTCCTTGGGGGATCGTCACGAATAAACCACAATGGTTGACGGAACTATTATTGCCCAACTTTACCGAATTTGATGCCTGTAAAGTCGTGATTAGCGGCGACACATTGGCTAAACGAAAACCCCATCCGTTACCCCTTACTCACGCTGCCGAGATTATCGAGGTAGCCCCTCAAGATATATGGTATATCGGCGACGCTAAACGTGACATTGATGCGGCTAAAGCGGCAAACATGACTAGCGTAGTGGCTAACTACGGTTATATCGGCCCTGAACACCAATCACATCGCTGGAATGCCGATCTGTATATAGATCATCCACAAATACTCCTGCAACACTTATAGCACCAAACACGATATGTAGTGGTTTTGCAACTACAACAACACTATATATCGTGAAATTATAACAAATGACTTTTTCGATTAAAAAAGTTTAATAAAAAAATATTTCTAAAAATGATCTTGCATTCCCTATACCCGCAAAGCGAATAGTGTTGTTAGGTGAGTCTCCACTAACATAAATTTTTTGTGCTTTTAAGCGGCTACAAAAGCACCAGATGTGGGGTTGCAAAGGCGTCAAAACCTCACTATCTTGTGTTTCTCGGCAAGGCGGTGAGAGTAAATCAAGAATCTTAACTTTCCCCTTTCGTCAAGCACAATTTCCACAGAATTGATGAACCTTATCCTTTCTATTATTTTGTAAAAACTTTTATCAAAACGGCGTATAAATGAATAACAATCTCTTCGTTACCAAGCGGACTGGCGAGCGCGAAAGCATTGACCTCGAAAAAATCCACAAAGTCATTACTTGGGCTGCTAACGGTCTAAACAATGTGTCTGTCTCTCAAGTGGAAATTAAAGCGCACATCCAGTTCTATGACGGTATCAAGACGGCGGATATTCATGAGACATTAATCCGTTCAGCGGCAGACCTTATCTCTACAGAGGCGCCAGATTATCAATATTTGGCAGCGCGCTTAGCCATATTTCATCTGCGTAAGAAAGCTTACGATCAATTTGAGCCCCCTGCTCTTTTCAGCCATGTTTCGAACATGGTTGAAATGCAGAAATACGACAAGCATTTATTAAGCGACTACAGCGAAGCTGAGTTCAATGAAATGGACGATTATATCGATCATTGGCGCGATATGGATTTCAGCTACGCAGCAGTAAAACAGCTTGAAGGGAAATATCTGGTTCAAAACCGTGTTACCGGCGAGATATATGAAAGTGCACAGTTTCTTTATATATTAGTAGCAGCCTGCTTGTTTGCGGATTATCCAAAAGACACGCGCATGGATTACATCAAGCGTTTCTATGATGCTACGTCGAAATTCAAAATATCGTTACCCACACCTATAATGGCGGGCGTACGTACCCCGACCAGACAGTTCAGCTCGTGCGTATTAATTGAAGCGGGTGATAGCCTAGATTCAATCAATGCAACAGCCAGTGCCATCGTTAAGTATGTAAGTCAGCGGGCTGGTATTGGTGTGAATGCCGGACGTATTCGTGCGCTTGGTAGCCCCATTCGTGGTGGAGAAGCATTCCATACGGGTTGTATACCTTTTTATAAATATTTCCAAACGGCTGTTAAAAGTTGTTCGCAAGGCGGAGTACGCGGTGGTGCTGCTACGTTGTTCTTCCCGCTTTGGCATATGGAAGTTGAATCGTTACTGGTATTGAAAAATAACCGCGGGGTAGAAGAAAACCGTGTTCGCCATTTAGATTATGGTGTGCAGTTCAATAAGTTGATGTATCAACGTTTAATTAAAGACCAGCACATCAGTTTGTTCAGCCCATCTGATGTACCAGGACTATACGACGCATTCTTTGCGGACCAACCTAAATTTGAAGAACTTTACGTTAAATATGAACAAGACGAGAGTATCCGCAAAACACAAATTAAGGCAGTAGAATTATTTAGTCTGTTTATGCAAGAGCGTGCAAGCACAGGCCGTATTTACTTACAGAACGTTGATCACTGTAATACTCACAGCCCATTTGATCCTAAAGTAGCGCCTATCCGTCAAAGTAATCTATGTCTTGAAATTGCGCTGCCGACGAAACCGTTAGAACACGTGAACGACGAGAACGGCGAAATTGCCCTTTGTACCTTGTCCGCCTTTAATTTAGGGGCAATTGAGAGCCTTGACGACTTTGCAGAAATGGCTGACTTAGCGGTCCGCGCATTAGATAATTTACTCGATTATCAAGATTACCCAGTGCCTGCTGCCTATAACGCCACTATGGGTCGTCGTACTCTTGGTATAGGTGTGATTAACTTTGCTTATTACCTCGCTAAAAATAATGTGAAATATTCCGATGGTAGCGCAAATGCCCTTATTCATCGCACGTTTGAAGCAATGCAATATTACTTGATGCGCGCATCATGTAATTTGGCTAAAGAGAAAGGTGCCTGTCCGAAGTTTAACGAAACTACCTACTCTCAAGGCTTGATGCCGATTGACACCTATAAGAAAGATTTAGACAAGATCTGTAGCGAACCTCTGCATTATGATTGGGATAGCTTACGCGCAGATATCAAGCAATACGGTTTACGTAACAGTACGCTGTCAGCATTAATGCCGTCTGAAACCTCATCACAAATTTCAAACGCAACCAACGGTATTGAGCCACCACGTGGCCATATTAGCGTTAAATCCAGTAAAGATGGCGTGTTAAAACAAGTGGTGCCTGAATACGAGCGCTTGAAAGACAAGTACGAACTATTGTGGGATCTACCATCAAACGATGGTTATTTGCAGTTAACAGGTATTATGCAAAAGTTTGTTGATCAAACCATCTCTGCCAACACCAGTTACGATCCAAATAAATACGACGGCGGTAAAGTACCCATGAAACTGTTGTTAAAAGACTTGCTGACAGCCTATCAACTCGGTGTTAAAACCTTGTACTACCATAACACACGTGATGGGGCAACAGACACCTCTGGGCAAGAACTGAAATCAACCAAGTTTGTTCCCCAAGAAGCCATTATCGAAGAAGACGATGATTGCGCCGGCGGTGCGTGTAAAATTTAATCCTGTGTGAGCCCTTTTGCGTAATGTAAAAGGGCAAATTCAACTCAATACGGCCATTTACCCTCATGAAATACACGACGTTTAATCAAAAAAATAACGACCCTTTGTTGGAGCCTATGTTCTTTGGCAATCCGGTCAACGTGGCTCGCTATGATCAACAAAAGCACAGTATTTTTGAAAAATTGATCGAAAAGCAAATTAGCTTTTTTTGGCGTCCAGAAGAAGTTGATGTGAGTAAAGATCGGGTTGATTTTCAAAAGCTAAGCGATTCTGAAAAGCACATTTTCATCTCTAACTTGAAATATCAAACTCTGTTAGATTCAATACAAGGACGTAGTCCGAATATTGCTTTTTTACCCATTATTTCGATTCCTGAGCTGGAGACATGGACTGAAACATGGTCATTTTTTGAAACGATTCACTCTCGTTCGTACACCCATATTTTGCGTAATCTGTTTGGCGACCCAAGCAGTATTTTCTCTGACATAGTAGAGAATGAGGAAATTAAAAAGCGCGCCGCAGATATCTCTAAATACTATGATGATTTGATTTTTTACACCCAGCTTTGGCAAACACTCGGTGAAGGTACGCATACCATACACGGTGAAAAACACATCGTGACTATGCGTACCCTAAAGATTAAATTATTTTTATGTATGAATTCAGTAAATGCCCTCGAAGCGATACGTTTTTATGTGTCATTTGCGTGTACTTTTGCTTTCGCTGAACGCGAATTAATGGAAGGTAATTCCAAAATTATTCGCCTGATTTCTCGGGATGAAAACTTACACTTAACCTCTACCCAACACATTTTAAATTTATGGGCAAAAGGTAAAGATGATCCTGAAATGGCGGATATCGCACTTGAATTCAGAGATCAAGCCAGAGATATATTCCTTGATGCCGTCGCCCAGGAAAAAGAATGGGCTGGATATTTGTTCAAAAATGGCTCAATGATCGGTTTGAATAAAGAAATTCTTTGTCAGTATGTAGAGTTTATTGCTAATCATAGAATGTCAGCTATTGGCCTTGGTCAACCTTTTGATATTAAACACAACCCCTTGCCTTGGATGAATAACTATTTAAATTCAGACAATGTACAGGTCGCTCCACAAGAATCTGAAATTAGCTCGTACCTTGTTGGTCAAATCGACTCTGAAGTAGGCAGTAACGACTTCGACGAGTTCGAGCTGTAGTGTGCAAAAAAGTCACGGTTGTTAAACACGACTCAGACATACCTTGTGAGCAAACGTTATCGTTTGCTCACAACAATCTTCTCGACTGCTTACTAAATAACAATATTGCCAAAGAGTACCACTGCAAAGAAGGTTTTTGCGGGGCGTGTCGTACTGAGCTGATAGACGGCGATGTTGAGTACTTACTTGATCCACTCGCCTATATAGATGATGGGGAAATTCTGGCCTGCTGTTGTAAACCATTAGGTAATATAACAATCAAAGCCTAGCAATTCTCTATTTCCCCTCTACATATGTTGAATTACATTTCGAATAAAGTGCCACAAAGAAAAATTTAATCCTTTCAAACAACCTAAGCCATCACCCATTAATAAGTATCTACTCTTAATATAATACCCAGCGAATGCTGACTACACCGTCATAATGCAGATATGACTGTCTGGGTCTCACCAGCTCTTTTAAATAGCAAACATACATGTCAACGTAGCTCAAGCATTCCGGTTAGACGATTTGGTTAAGGGGGTTAAAGCAGCCTGTTTAAACTCAAGAGACCAACACTTATCTTTCAATCAAGCGTCTTGATCAGATGCGGAGCATTGTGTCTCTTAAGATTTTCGTTAAAAAATCACTGTTAACGTGGATTGATTTTATACATTATTGACTTTGGTACCAAGATTGGAACATCAACATATTCCACAATTGGGTATGGTACTTTTTCTTTTTATATTTGAAGTCATGCCATAAAATTGCAACTTTTTCACTATCAAACAGACCCTGCTGCTGCAATCTATCTCTGGCAAGTAAATCTTCAGCCCAATCATTCAGTGGGCCATTCAACCAATCACGTACAGGAGAACCAAAGCCATGCTTAGGATGATTGGTTAACGTGTTAGGAATATGTGCATCCAAAATTTGTCTGAGTATGTGTTTACCCTTATTTTCTTGAAACTTCATAGACATCGGTAACGACCAAGCAAACTCAGTTATACGGTGATCCAATAGCGGACTTCGCAATTCTAAGCTGTTGGCCATACTCGCACGATCAGTCTTAACCAAAATGTCATCACACAAATACGTTAAATAATCATAAAGCATCAAATATTGCTCTGGGTGTGGCAACGACAAAGCGTTAACTTGCTGCAATTTATGTTGCACTGGCACATGAGGGTTAAGCATTAAACTCTCCGGTGCTACCCACTTACAAATGCGGCTCATATACATATCAAGAACAGTCATGGCGCCGATTTCATTGGCATATTTGTTGGCAGTCAGCCCGAGCTTTTGTTTGCTACCTAATTTATATAATTGATTAGATACAAGACGCTTCAATGTATCAGGTATTTTTTGACTGGTTTGCCAGTTTTTAATATTTCTAAAATAACGGTTATATCCATAAAATAACTCATCGCCACCATCACCACTTAGCGCTACGGTTACTTTGCTGCGCGCAAGTTTTGAAACAATAAACGTTGGGATCTGCGATGAATCGGCGAAAGGCTCATCGTAATGCTGAGCAATATCGGGCACTAAATCTAGGGCATCTTGGCCACTAACGTAGAGCTCGTTATGAGAAGTCCCCAAGTAACCAGCAATATCTTTTGCAATATGCGCTTCATCTTTATCACTGTTACTAAAGCCAATCGAGAAACTATTTACCGGACGAGATGACTGCTTTTGCATCATCGCTGCCACTAAACTTGAGTCAACCCCCCCTGACAATAACACGCCGAAAGGCACATCAGATATCATGCGTAATCTGGTTGAATCTTCTAACAAACCAGTCAAATGTGATTGCGCCTCGCCCAGCGTACCACCAAAAGGATGATTGAAATTATACGCAGCAACATCAAGGGCAGACCAGTACTTATGACATTGTGCGAGTAAATCAGGTACGCTATTTAGGGCATCAACGCTTAGCGTGATAAAACTCCCCGGCTCCAGTTTGTATATCCCCTTGTAGATAGAATAAGGCGCAGGAATATAGTTAAAGCGCATATATTGTCCGAGAGCTTGCATATCTAACTCTGGCTTAAAACCGGGGATCGCTTTAAGTGCTTTCAACTCTGATGCAAAGCAAAAATAGCCGGCATTACGGCCGAAATAAAGTGGCTTTTTACCCACCCGATCACGGGCGAGTGATAAGGTTTGCTCTTGCTTGTCCCACACCGCTAATGCAAACATACCGTTAAACTTGCGTAATGCTTCTGCCAAGCCAAATTGCGCGATCGCACACAGCACTACTTCACTGTCTGAATGCCCTTTAAATCGTTGCTGTGTTAATTCTTTCCGTATCTCTTCAAAGTTGTACACCTCTCCGTTGAACACCATCATATAGCGCCCACAGGAAGAAGACATAGGTTGATGCCCAGAATGACTAACATCTTGTATCGCCAATCGGGTATGGCCTAGTCCAATACCGGGCTCTTCTACCCACACACCATTATCGTCAGGTCCTCTATGGATAAGAGTTGCGTTCATGTTTTTTAGGATGACAGAAAGATTAGACGACGCGTTTAAACGAAAAAGACCGGTAATACCGCACATAAAAGAAAGCTCATTATTGTAATTATTATGTTAGAAAATGTATTTTAAGAGCGGGAAATTAGCACATTTGCTGTAAAAATGACACGTTAACGGGATGCAGTGTAGAGTGGCGAAAAAAGTGATTAATTTACTGCAACAATGCAAAACGCCCAAGCCTATCTACCCACAAAAAACCAGCTGAAATGCTGGCTTTTTGAGAGATGAATAACCAATCTACCTTTATGAATTAGCTAATCAATTAACTGGTAACGACTGCGCAATATATCAATCACTTCCGCTTTGGGATTCTCGCTCAAAACAATTTTACGACCTGTAATTTTTTCAGCTATTTGGGTGTAAGTATTTGAGATATCCATCAAAACATTGACCGGAAGTGCATTATCTCTTGCTAACGCCTCACGTTCAGCCATTCGCTCTTTATTGAGTAAAATATCGGGATCAGGGAAATGATTGAGCAGCAGTTGCCTAAAGCCCTCTTTAGAATTCTCAACTATTTTGCCTTGCTTGTACTCCGCTTCATCCCAAATGCGCGACGAGTCAGGTGTACCTACTTCGTCCATATATATCAATTTATCGTCGTCGTTTACGTCTTTTACATAACCAAATTCAAATTTGGTGTCCACAAAAATCTGTCCCAATCCTTCCAATGCTTTACTAATGACGGCAAAACCATCGGTTAATAATTTTTCGTATAAATCGATGTCAGTGGCTGAATTAAAATTAAAGGCTGCATAGTTTTTCACAATATCACGACGAGAAACGTTCACATCATCTGCTTCAGGGACCCCTTCGATGCCTTTTAGCACACCTTTGGTTGAAGGTGTAATCAACACGTTTGTAAGCTTGCTATCTTTGCTTAAGCCATTTTCTAAGCGAATTCCGCAGAATTCCCGCTCACCTTTTTCGTAGGCGCGCCACATTGAACCTGTAATATACTGACGGCAAATAGCTTCAATCATCACTGGTCGTGCTTTTTGTACTATCCACACTAACGGGTGAGGAATGTCTAAAATATGGCTATCCGCTAACCCTTGCTCTTTAAATAAGCCGAACCAATGATTAGAGATTGCGTTTAATGCTGCACCTTTACCCGGTACACCTTTCATTCCCTCTTCGCCATGCCAAATACAGTCAAATGCAGAAATGCGGTCACTGATCAACATTATCGCTAACGGTGTGTCTTTCGGCACAGGGTAGTTATGTTGCTCAATAAGGCGACGGCTATCTTCTTCAGTTAACCAGTAAACAGAACGTACTTTTCCACTGTGTACGGGTAAGTTTGTGCGAATTGGAAGGTTGTCATTAACAGCAAGCACTTGGTCAGCGAAGCTCATACAAGATTGTCCTTAGAAAAGGGTTGTCTACAAAATGAAAGAGCACCCTTGCGGTGCTCTTTCAAAACATACGATAAAGGTTAAATATCTAAGTTGTCATCTGCCATTACACGGGCAAAAACGTCATACAAGCTAGATAGTTTTTCTTGCGTAAACGGCGTGCTTTCATTGTCGAGAACGGTTAATGATGTTTTCTCACCGACCTCTTCAACTCTAAAGCGATATTCCTGTTTTTCCAGCGGTAAAGCATTGGCATCATTAGACCATATTGAATCCCACCAACCACTTTCAGTGCCATTATATTTTACAAACAATAAACCATTAGATTTATCGTAATCTTTTACATCAAAACCGAGTTTACGTAACACCAGTAATACTCTAGGCCAAGCCGTGTCGTAGTTGCTATCGATAATAAACGCGGGCGCGTCTTCTTCATCAATACCAATCGTTAATTGCATTCCACGGCGAATTTCACGTATACGCTTAGCGTCGGCAACACGAATTTGATATTCGTAGTGCCCGATCACTTTATTTAGAATGTCGACTTCTTTAGCTCGCCCATCAACATCCCCTTTTTCAGCAATGACTTTCTGGCCCTGACGTTCTTGGTAATCAACCAAGTGAACGTTGAGCGTTGCAGTTCGCCCGTGAGGTTTCATTTCTAAATCAAACTCGAAACGCTGACTAGTATCACGTTCAATGCTCGTCCAACTATACCAATGATCATCCAACACTTCTTTGGCAACAACCCAGTCGGTTACCAAGCGTTGTTTATCTTTATCAAAAGATTCAATGCCAATCCCTTGCTCTTCAAGGTAACTAAGCAAGGAGTTCCAAATTGTTGTGTCTAGTGGTTGGCTATCATCCACTTGATCAAAATTAACTTTGGCATCTTTGCTACCATCGTCAACATGAGAACCCGTGACTAAAGGCAGGACTAAAGCGGGTGAGACCACCTTAAGCTTTTTACCTATAAAACTACGAGGGGCGTCTTTATCTAGTGCAGGAAGCTTATAAGCCTGACTAAAATTAGGGCGGTCAACATCGGCGGGTACTTGAATATCCTTGCCGGGTTGTTGCTTGGTATATTCAAAATTACCGCTAGCGATTTGTCGCTCTTCTAAAGAACTACAGGCGCTCAATACGCCAATCGCGATAGCCCCGCCAATGAAAAACTTAGTTGTCATGCAATCTCCTTAAGATAATACGCCCGAATTGCGCATGACTTGTTCGATATGAATTTGGCTATCAAGTTCCGATTCAATTAGCGGTAAACGCAAAAATGCAGATTGAATGAGCCCCATTTTATATAATGCCCACTTAGGCAAGACTGGATTTGGTTCAATAAATAGCGAGCTATGTAAACCTGCAATTTTTTGATCGATTTCCTTGGCTTTCGCAAAATCACCGGCTAATGCCGCTTCACACATTTGTGCCATTTGTTTAGGCACTATGTTAGCCGTAACCGAAATCACGCCGTGACCGCCAGCGGTTAAAAATTCGCAGCCAGTGGAATCATCACCGCTTAAAAAGACGAAGTCTTTGCCAACCAAAGGTAAGGTTTGCTTCAACCTAGCCATATCGCCTGTGGCGTCTTTGAGCCCAACAATTTTTGGGTGGGTAGCTAATTCAGCTACTGTCTCAGGTAACATATCAGCCACTGTGCGTCCGGGTACGTTATACAACAATACTGGAAGGTCGGTTGCGTCAGCTATCGCTTTAAAGTGCGCTACCATGCCTTTTTGTTGAGGTTTGTTGTAATAAGGTACCACGCTAAGGAAGCCATCTATGCCTGTATCAGACATTTGCTCACTTAGAAAAATAGCTTCAGCCGTTGAGTTAGCGCCACTTCCGGCAATAATTGGGATTTTTTTATCCGCAAACTCAACCATGCGCCTAACCACTTCAATATGCTCATCGAAGGGCAAAGTAGCAGACTCACCCGTGGTGCCCACTGCAATTAAGCCGTGGCTGCCATTAGCAATATGAAATTCAACCAACTTTTTTAAGGACGGATAATCTATCTCGCCAGATTGGTACATGGGGGTGATTAATGCAACGTAACTACCAGTAAACATGCCTACTCCAGAAAAAATTCGCGCCTTATGGTAATGAGCCTGTGGGGTAAAAACAAGCATTGAATGCGCAGAATGCAAAACCAACACCGAAACTGGAAATACTAGGCGAAAATCAGGTATGTTAGTAGGGTCAGAAATTTCCAATTAAGCTCAATATTTTAATGAACCATCAATTAATCATCACAATTTTAGGGGCCAATAAGGTCGCCATGCTCAGTACGCTAACGGATGTTGTCAGTGCTGCGGGCTGCAATATTTTAGACAGTAGACAAGCTGTTTATGGCCAAGACTTTTCACTTACTATGATTGTAGAGGGCGCCCAAAGTGCCATCGTGCGGGTCGAATTAGCAATTCCGGTCGCCTGTCAGCAGCTTGATCTTCTATCAATGATGAAGCGCACTAAGCGCCACTCAAAACAGAACCTCGAGCATTTAGCTGATGTGGAATTTTCCGGAGTGGATGCTGTAGGCGTGATAAAAGAGGTGACGCAGTTTTTTTCGACATTCTGCGTGACCGTCAGCGCACTACGCTTAAAAACAATACAAACAGCGGCAGATGAAAACGCTCAGGTAAAATGCAAAATGGTAGTAAGTATGCCCCACGACATAGATTTAATAGACTTTGAAAGCCAATTTCATACCTTGCTCGAAGGACTACACTTACACGGTGCGATTAAGCAAAATCATTGATGATTTACCCAATCAATCATCCATTTCAATCTAAACGAAGGACAGATTTACATGAATAGACTTACCGCAGGCGCAACTGCGCCGGCATTTTCATTATTAAACGAAAACGGTGAAACCGTTAATCTAGGTGATTTTTCCGGTAAGAAAGTACTGGTATATTTTTATCCTAAAGCGATGACCCCTGGCTGTACAGTGCAGGCCCAAAACCTGCGCGACAGCAAAAATGAACTGGATAAATTGAATGTGGTTGTATTAGGTATTAGCCCAGATGCAGTAAAACGCTTACCGAAATTTATTGAAAAGGAACAACTTAATTTTAGTCTGTTATCAGACGAAGACCATGCTGTTGCCGAGCAATTCGGAGTGTGGGGATTAAAGAAATTTATGGGAAAGGAATATGATGGGATTCATCGTATTAGCTTTTTGATTAATGAGAAAGGTGTCGTTGAACACGTTTTCGATAAATTTAAGACCAAGGATCATCATCAGGTTGTGCTCGATTACCTTAACCAGTAGGTAAATGCCTGACACCATAGTCGTTTGTATACAGTAGATGAATTAGCACTGTATACAAACGCTGCAGCCGACCTAACTAGATTGGTCTTCAAGCGCCGGTTGGTAGATCGGGGCCTTCCAAGCATTGATCACGGCTTTGACTAACGTGGCTAATGGTATAGCGAAAAACACTCCCCAAAATCCCCATAAACCACCAAAAAACAATACCGCAATAATGATATATACGGGATGTAAGCTAACCGCTTCTGAAAACAAAACGGGTACTAATACATTGCCATCGAGTGCTTGTATAACACTATAAGCAAACATCAAATACCAGAAGTCAGGGGTAAGACCCCACTGAAACAAGGCCACAACGGCGACAGGTATGGTCACCACGGCTGCGCCAATATATGGAATAAGCACAGAAAAGCCCACCAACACACCAAGCAATAAGGCGTACCGCAAATCCATCAAGGCAAATGTCACCGCCGAGATTGTGCCTACAATCACTATTTCAATTACCTTACCCCGAATATAGTTGGCAATTTGAGTGTTCATTTCGCTGCCGACTTGCTTTATTAATCGGCGTTGTGAAGGTAAAAGTGGTGCGAGGTTGTTTAACAGCTGATTCTTGTCTTTTAACATGAAAAACACCATCAAGGGCACAAGCACAAGATAAATCAATAGTGAAGCTAAGCTGCCTAACGAGCTAACCGACGCCGAAAGCAGTTGTTCCCCCAGACTGACAATACGTTCATTCACACCATCAAGCATATCTTGCACATCACCCAGATGAACAAAATCAGGATACTGCTCAGGTAAATGTAGTAACCATACTTGAGCCTGTCCCCAAATTTGCGGCATTTCCCGGATCAAATTAATACTTTGTTGGGAAATAACCGGCACAATGCCGATAAAGGTCAAAATGCACAGGGTTAAAAAGCTGAAAATCACTAAACTGCATGCAATACCGCGCCGCATACCTATGCGCACGAGTTGACTCACTGGCCAGTCCAGTAAATAGGCTAGCACTGCGGCAACAAGCACTGGCATTAAAATGGTGCCAAGCAACGCTAGCAGTAAAGACACGGCAATGAGCATAATCAGCAACATCACTGAATCTGGATCCGAGAACTTGCGCTTATACCACCTTTCAAACACACTTAACATATGACTGCTGTACCTCTAAAACACATGGTTAAAAAATATTGCTAATAAAAAACTTCAAGTTTGAACTAGCTAAACAAATTAGCCGGATAGTAATGAAAAATGACTTAAAATCTATAAAGCGCAACATATTATATTGTGCTTATAAAGAAAGATAAGATTTTAGCTAACTTACATGTACTTTTTACGTGTAAAGATTTATCGAGCCATGGCATCGTGGCAACAAAATACCGTTGACGGTACAACATGAATGTAAAGATAGGGTAATAGAACAGATAAAATACTTGATGTTCTGCCTTATCAACGCAATATAATGAGATATCATCAGTTTTTCGGAACTAAATCAGGCAAACGCCTTTCTTAGTACCGAAGCCGTAATTGATTAAATAGGTGAAATGATTAAAACAACCCAAGTTTGCAAAAAAGCGTTGGTCACCCTAAGCGTATCGATCGCTATATTTGCTAGCGCCACCGTTGGCGCTGCCAATCAGAAAAACGATTTGCCTGAAATTGGTGTTGTAGCATCGAGCGCCATTAGCCTAGATAAAGAAATGCAAATTGGTGATGTGTTAATGCGTCAATTGCGTGGTCAGGCACCGATTATTAATGATCCGTTATTAGATGAATATATTCAAGATTTGGGAAATCGTTTGGTTGCCCAAGCCGACAATGTAAAATTTCCGTTCGAATTTTTCTTACTCAATAATTCAGAAATAAATGCCTTTGCCTTTTTTGGCGGCCATGTTGGCGTGCACACAGGATTAATATATAACGCTAGGAATGAGAGTGAGTTAGCGTCGGTTCTTGCTCACGAAGTTAGCCACGTCACGCAAAGACACATAGCGCGAAGTATTGAAGCAAAACAAAAATCATCTCCCCTACAATTGGCTTCAGCTTTAGGGGGCATTCTACTGGCCCTAGCCAATCCTGAAGCAGGTATTGCCGCTATTAGTGCTGGCTCAGCAGCGTCTGCACAAGCTTCAATCAATTACACCCGACAAAACGAAAAAGAAGCAGATAGCATCGGCATACGTATTCTCGCCCGGGCGGGATTCGATCCTGACGCAGCAGGTGAATTCTTTGGTACTTTAGTGGAAAAATATCGTTTAAAGTCCAAACCCCCTGCTTTCTTATTAACTCACCCATTGCCAGAGTCCCGGGTTGCAGATGCACGCACCCGGGCAGCCAGTTATAAAACCGGACGAATTCCAGAAAGCTTAAGCTTTCATTTAGCAAAAAGCCGGATATTGGCTCGCTACTACGCCACCCCCGAATATAATATTAGCTACTTTCAAACGAGTCTTGAACGCGGTAGCTATGCCTTTAAAGCGGCGTCTGAGTATGGTTTGGCTTTAGCGTATCTAGCAGATAAGCAATATGAAAAAGCACAAAAACTCATCGATACGCTACTTAAAGATGATCCACGAAATTTGTTTTATTTAGATACGTATACTGATATTGCCTTAGCAACCGGACGTATTGAAGACGCCATAGAAAAACTCACAGCTCAAGCAACATTAACCCCTCGCAACCGTGTTATTACCTTGAATTTGGCAAATGCGTTAGTGGAAAACAAAGAGTATGATCTCGCTATTCGTATTTTAAAAGATTACCTGTTGGTAGAGAGCGACAATATGTTAGCGCATCAAATATTGTCTGATGCCTATGGTAAAAGCAGCAAAAAGCTAGAAATGTACCAAACGAACGCTGAAGTATACGCATTAGCGGCATCTTACCCTCGAGCGATCGATGAACTGCACAATGCCTATAATTATGCTGGTGAGCAGAATATCGAAAAGCAGCGGATCCGCGCCCGTATCGAGCAGTTTCGTGAATTTCAAACTCGTTTAGAGAGTCTTTAGTATATCGATAGTGCGGCGCAATGACGCCGCAGTTTGCTCACCTAATAATTGTTTTTTCACTTGTCCATCAGGTCCGATAATAAAGGTGGCTGGTAGGCTACTGGGTCTTGTCATCGGCAAAGCGCGATCTACCGTTTCTATAAGCGGAAACTGAATATCAAATTTTTGCTTTAAGTGCGCTAGTTCTTCAGGTGTGACCGCGTCAAAACTAATGGCGAACATAGGTACATCGGACGAATTTTGCTGATAAAAGTGATTTAACTGTGGGATTTCCCTCAGGCATGGCGCGCACCATTGGGCAAAATAATTAACGACCACCCATTGCCCTTCATAGTTCTTCCATTGATGGGAGACGCCGTCATCCGTTGTAAAATCAGCTCGAACCAATGAATAAACAACTATGCCAGCCATTAATCCCGTGATAATCAGCACCGAAAATAAAAATTTACGTAACATTGTCCTGCCTTCCCTTTTACCAATGAGAGCGAAACGATAGAATATCGTTATTCAAAATTATGCACAGTAGAAACTTATCATGTCGCAGTTGACCATACTACATAACCCACGTTGCTCTAAGAGCCGGGAAACGTTAAAAATTTTACAAGACAACGGCCAACAACCTAACATCATTGAGTATCTTAAAAACCCGCCCAGTGAAGATGAATTGCAGTCCATACTGCTAATGCTGGGTATGTTGGATCCCCGTTCGTTGATGCGAACAAAAGAAGCAGAATATAAAGCACTTAATCTCGACAGCGATAACATTTCCCCTGATGAACTGCTCAGAGTGATGCACGTCACACCCAAATTAATTGAGCGGCCGATTGTGATCAAAGGACCTCTTACCAGCGTAGACAGCATGGCGGTGATAGGCCGACCGCCAGAAAACGTATTAAAACTGCTATGAACCAACATATTCTCATTTTGTATTACAGCCGAAATGGTGCGACAAAAGCAATGGCTAATCGCATTGCCCAAGGTGTTGAATCGACAGGCATGCAGGCAAAACTACGCACCGTACCTGAAGTATCAGATGGCATTGCCCACAATCAGCCCATCGTGCCAGACTCGGGGGATCTTTTCGTCCATAAAAATGATTTAAAATCCTGCGCAGGCTTGGCATTAGGCAGTCCAACACGTTTTGGTAATATGGCATGTGCGCTGAAGTATTTTATTGACAACACCAGTGGTGAATGGCTATCGGGTGCACTAGTCGACAAACCAGCTTCTGTTTTTACGTCAACAGGTAGTATGCATGGTGGGCAAGAAAGCACATTATTGAGTATGATGTTACCCCTATTACACCATGGTATGGTGATCGCAGGGTTGCCCTACACTCACCCTGAATTACACAACACAACAACTGGTGGTAGCCCCTACGGCGCCACACATTATGCGCATGGCAGTAACAGCGAAAAACTCAGTGAAGACGAACGCACGTTATGTTTTGCCCAGGGGCAGCGCCTTGCCACTCTCGCCCAAAAACTAATCTCTCAGTAGTTTAAAACTCAGGAAATAATATGACTTTTAATACCCAGTTCTACAAACGCCTCGCCCTGAGTAGTTATTTTTTACTGATTGCGTGGTTAGTCATTTGGCACTTTGCGCTTACCATAGATAAAAACACATCAACCACATTTACTGTTCTTTTTTGGATCATTCCCATATTGCTACCTATACGCGGTTTACTTGCCGGCAAACCTTATACCTACGCTTGGACAAATTTCATCGTAATGTATTATTTATTGCATGGCCTGACTGCAGTCTATGCAGTTGAAGGTGAACGCGTTTATGCCGCCATAGAAATTTTGTTATGCGTCGGGTTATTTAGCGGATGCAGCTTTTATGCGCGCTTAAGAGGAAGAGAGCTAGGCACTGGGATCCGTAAACTAAAAGAAGAATTGCTAGAAGAAAAACACGCTTTCGAATCGCACAAACAGCAGAAGTAATTTGAATAAGTAGGGACACACAGCGCAAATTTCATTGTTCTGTAGTAAGTCAAATACGCACTGAATTTACCCCTCGCCCTTGACTTGCTATCTAAAGATTAAGGGCTTCTTTTACAAATGGAATGGTAAGTTTCCTTTGCTGCTGTAACGACATTTGATCTAGCTTGTCTAATGTATTCATTAAAGACGGCATATCTCGGCGCCAATGATTCACTAAATAGACCGCAACCTTCTCGGGCATAACTAAACCTCGCTGTTTGGCTCTGGTTAGCAGAGCTATGCAGCGTCCTTCATCGCTAAGACTTGCTAATGTAAAGCTCACTCCCCAAGCAAAACGTGATGCCAAATCAGCAAGTTGTAAGTCCAACGATGTCGGTCCACCATTTGCGCAAACCACCACATGACTCGCACCTAATTCTTTAACGCGATTTAATAAATCAAAAACAGCTATTTGCCAAGTCTGTGAATCATTAAGCGCATCAGCGTCATCGAGACAAATTAACTGGCTATGTTCTAATCCGTCAAGTACCTCTGGTGAATACTGCTCTTTGTCTTTAAAACTGAAATAAACTGCACTGACTTTTGCTGTCTGGGCTTTATGGCATAAAGAGTAAAGCAGGTGGCTCTTACCGACACCATATTCTCCGCTGACAAACGTTAGCCAAGGTTGGTTTTGTGTATCCAAGGTTTTTTTGAGCAAACTTTTGAGCCTATGCACTAAGTGCGAGTTTTCCCCAACGATGAAGCTATCAAACGTTTCGGTATCGCGTAAATGCACAGCTAAAGACAGTTGCTTGCTCATTATCGTTTCCAGAAATACTCCAGATTCTGCTTATCCGCCTCAAAGCGGTTTACCGGCGACAATCGGCTGTCTAGGTTGACTGCGTCCATTAAGTTATCAACATTACCTAACAAGCTTAATTCGAATTGAGCAACGTGCCCCGTTTGGCTTACAAGGTTAGCTGAATTAACTACGCTTAGACTTCTAAAAAACGTTAGAATTTCACCATATTGACGAAGGCTATCAAGATTATTGATCGTGATAACAGTGCGCTGAGCGTTGGGGTCTAAAAGGCTAAAATCGATGGCATATTTAGAGGCAAGAGTATCGCCTAAACTATTAATAAGTTCGATGACCACTTGTTCTTGATCTATGCCTGCTACCGTTCCTGAAATCGTCTTACCGTTTTCCAATAAGGTCCAATCGGCTTGCCACTGAATATCAATATTTTGTTCGGATTCAACATTATCAATATGGTAAATCCGAGCAGACAATACGCTGTCTACCCCATAGCGACTGCTTGCCTGAGCTAATTGATGCACAAAGCCCCCCCATATGTCATAAATATCGATATTTTGCATATCATCTAAATCTAATAATGGCTGCACAATTTCGATACCACGGCGCTGGGCAATATTCTGAGCACTGACCAGTAACTCTGAATGGCGACTTTCTGACACTAACTCACGATCCCCCTTTGGCTCTTTAACGGCTAACCAAAGAATGGTTTCGGGACGACGCTTATCCCAAATGCGGTAACCGGAATCGCGCAGTTGCTTGTCAACTTTATCCTGATCAAAGTTGACGGCTAAATAAAGCTGTTCGGGGGTTTGCTCAAAACGATAGGTACGCAGATAGCTTTTCGCTTGTTTGAGTTGAAGTTTTATCTGAGGATCACTTAGCAAAGTCGAATTCCCACTGACTTTTACGAATACGTCTTCAAGACCTTGACGAATTGCCTCACTTTGCGTGCGAGTGGATTGATCAGCAACGCCAACTTTTGCACTGTACAAACCGTCGACTTCCCCAGCATGCGCACTACCAAGTATCCACAACGACAGCAGCAATATCAGGTGAAATCTTTGTAAAATAGTGACGGTTTTGAACATTTTTTAACTTAACTCCAAAATATAAAGGCCCTATTGTCATTGATTTACGTGCAAATTTCATCATTTGTTTCACCCTACTTTATGCATGGCATATTAAAATTGAGTAGATTTTCTGTACCTTTTGCCATTCTGAACTGGTAAAATCCGCGCTCATTTTTGGACCCTCACCCTCAAATAGGTAATTACGTGACCGATAATAAACCCTCCTTAAGCTATAAAGATGCAGGTGTCGACATCGATGCGGGCAATGAACTTGTTGAAAGAATCAAATCAGTAAGCAAGAAAACACATCGCCCTGAAGTTAGAGGAGGTTTAGGTGGTTTCGGCGCACTGTGCTCACTTCCAAGCAAGTACCGCGAGCCTTTACTCGTATCTGGAACGGACGGCGTAGGCACCAAATTACGCCTCGCTATGGATTTAGAGCAACATGATGGTATCGGCATCGACTTGGTCGCCATGTGTGTGAACGATTTAATTGTGCAAGGCGCTGAGCCCCTGTTCTTTTTAGATTATTATGCAACAGGTAAACTCGACGTTGATACGGCAGCGAAAGTCGTAACTGGTATTGGCAAAGGTTGTGAATTGTCTGGCTGCGCTTTAATTGGTGGCGAAACCGCCGAAATGCCAGGCATGTATCACGGCAATGACTATGATGTTGCAGGATTCTGCGTTGGCGTAGTTGAAGCCGCTGATGTTATAGATGGAAGCCGCGTTAAAGCAGGTGATGCATTGATAGCGCTGGGTTCATCGGGTCCTCATTCAAACGGCTATTCTTTAGTACGTAAAATATTAGAAGTCTCTGGTTGCCAAGCATCTGACGTTCTTGATGGAAAGCCGTTATCAGAACACTTACTAGAACCCACTCGTATTTATGTGAAATCCGTCCTTAACTTGTTAGAAACCGTCCAAGTGAATGCAATTACACATATTACTGGCGGTGGCTTCTGGGAAAATATTCCTCGCGTACTGCCAGCTGGTACCAAAGCGATTATCGATGAGAAAAGTTGGCAGTGGCCAAGTATCTTTAATTGGCTGCAAGATAACGGAAATGTAACCACGTATGAAATGTACCGCACCTTTAACTGTGGTGTGGGCATGATCATCGCATTAGAGGCAGACAAAGCCGAAGAAGCGATTCAGATATTGCGCGGCCAAGGTGAAAACGTATGGAAAATAGGTCACATTGAAAGTGGCGACGACACGAATCAAGTTGAGATAAAGTAGTGTCGGTTAATTCACGTAACACTAGGATCGTTGTGCTTATTTCGGGCAACGGTTCAAATCTGCAAGCCTTAATTGATGATATAGCAGAGCACAAAATAGCGGCAGAAATTGTCGCTGTTATCTCCAATAAAAAAGATGTCTATGGGTTGGAGCGAGCTGCTCAGGCTGAGATTGCCAGTCACGTTGTCAGTCATAAAGACTACGCGACGCGTGAGGATTACGACACGCAGTTAAACAGCGTTATTGCTAGTTATTCACCTGATTTGGTTGTATTAGCTGGATTCATGCGCATATTAACTCCTTGGTTTGTTGAACAATTTACAGGTAAGATGTTGAACATTCATCCCTCTTTGTTGCCAAAATACAAAGGATTAGATACGCATCAACGAGCTATTGATGCCAAAGATGAAGTACACGGCGCATCGGTACACTTTGTTACTCCTGAGCTTGATGGCGGGCCAGTTGTTTTACAGTCGAAGGTACCTGTTTTTAGCGATGAAACAGCCTCGCAACTTGCATCAAGAGTGCAAGAACAAGAGCGCCAAATGTATCCATTAGTCGTCAGATGGTTCTGCCAAAAAAGACTGCTAATGCTTAATAATAAGGCATATTTAGATGGAAACGAAATACCAAGCACGGGTTATGCGCCTGATTAACAAACGATGGTTGGCGGGCCTTTTATTTATAGTTGGCTCGGTTGCTCAAGCGTCTGCATTGCCATCATTCGATGCTGAATATACCGCTTATCGTTATGGCAAAAAATTAGGTTACGCATTGCTGAGCGTAGAGAACATCGAAAACAATACCTACCGCATGGAGTATCACTCTAAGGTTTCTTTGTTCTTCTTATCTGATAAAAGAACTGAAATTAGCGACTTCGCTTTTGTTGATAATAAAATTGTGCCTAAAAACTATCGCTATAGTCGTACCGGTACTGGCAGCAATAAAAGCACCAAAATCGTTTTTGATCCCAATAAAGCAGAAATTTTTGTAGACGATAAACCAGGAATTGCATGGCAGGATCAATTCGATAACCAACTATATCGTTTAGATATGCAGCAAAAACTAGCCCAGGGACAAAAAGAGTTCAGTTATAATGTCATTAATTACCGCGGCCAAGAACGTGATTATAACTTAAAGGTAATGGGAACTGAGCAACTCACCTTGCCCTACGGCATGCTTGAAGGCATAAAGGTTGAGATTGTCCGTCACAATTCAACTCGAGAAACGTTTGCCTGGTTTTCGCCTCAACTTAATTATCAGCTAGTACGCCTACAGCAATTTAAAGATGATAAAGAGCAAGGTGATATTCAACTTAAAACGTTTGTTTTAACACAATAAACTATCCTCATTGCAGTGGCTTACGCAAGCCACTGCACATACCACGGTTAACACCCAATCAATATCCGATAAATAAGTACGCTAGATAATTAACCATTAATTAAAAAACTAATGTTATACACTTAATTCTAGTAAGCTAAAGCTTGATATTATTTTAACAAAATACTACCCTAAAAATCTGGTCTGACCTCTATCTTGGAGTCTTTATGCAAACGTTATTATGGACACTTATTATTATCGCCACCCTTGGGGCTGCGAGTTACTTCAGAATGAAATTAATGAATGCCACAATTGCTGTGGCCATCGCTATGTTATTGGGCAGCATATTGGGGCCCGTTGGTGGGTTAGCATGGTTAGTATTTTTGATCATTGCGATACCATTAAATGTTGAGTCAATACGTAAAAAATACCTAACGGCGCCTATCTTAGATACATATAAAAAGATCATGCCGGAAATGTCGAGCACTGAGCGCGATGCTATCGATGCAGGTACTGTATGGTGGGATGGTGAAATTTTCAGCGGCAATCCTAATTGGCAAGCGCTGCACAGTATTCCACAAGCTCGCTTAACAGCCGAAGAGCGTGCTTTTCTGGACGGCCCTGTTACCGAAGTTTGCCAAATGGTGAATGACTGGGATGTAACTCACAAAGACGCCGATCTTACCCCTGAGGTTTGGCAGTTTCTTAAAGACAATAAATTCTTCGCGATGATTATCAAAAAGCAATACGGTGGACTCGAGTTTTCTGCTTTTGCTCAATCTCGTGTTCTGCAAAAGTTATCTGGGGTTAGCGCAGTGCTATCTACCACCGTAGGTGTTCCTAACTCATTAGGCCCAGGTGAGTTACTGCAACATTATGGAACTAAAGAACAGCAAGATCATTACCTACCACGTCTTGCTACGGGTGAAGAAATCCCTTGTTTCGCCCTAACAGGACCTGAAGCAGGCTCCGACGCAGGATCACTGCCTGACACTGGTATTGTGTGCAAAGGCGAATGGGAAGGTAAAGAGGTGGTCGGGTTACGGCTGACCTTTGACAAACGTTACATTACGTTAGCGCCGGTTGCGACTGTCGTCGGTTTAGCGTTTAAAATGTACGATCCCGATGGCTTAGTCGGTGACAAAAAAGACTTAGGTATCACCTGTGCATTGTTACCTCGTGACACCAAAGGAATGGAAATTGGCAATCGCCACTTCCCATTAAACGTGCCGTTTCAAAATGGTCCAATCCGAGGTAGCGACATTTTCGTGCCTCTGGATTACATTATTGGTGGCGTTGAAATGGCCGGTCAAGGCTGGCGCATGTTGGTCGAATGTTTGTCTGTAGGGCGTTGTATTACCCTACCCTCAGCTTCTGCTGGCGGAGCGAAAAGTATTGCCCTGGCTACAGGCGCATATGCGCGTATTCGTCGCCAATTCAAAATGCCTGTGGGTAAAATGGAAGGTGTCGAAGAAATGCTGGCAAGCATTGGTGCTAACGCTTATCTCATGGACGCTGTCACCAGTTTAACAACCAAAGCTGTTGATTTAGGTGAAAAACCTTCCGTTGTATCCGCGATTTGTAAGTACCATCTAACAGAGAAAATGCGTCAGTTGGTCAACGATGCTATGGATGTGCACGGTGGTAAAGGGGTTATGCTCGGGCCAAATAATTATTTGGGTCGTGGTTACCAAGGCGCACCTATCGCGATCACAGTTGAAGGCGCCAATATCCTGACCCGTAATATGATGATTTACGGTCAGGGTGCAATGCGCAGTCATCCATTTGTACTAAAAGAGCTTTACGCAGCAAGTAACGAAGATAAAGAACAAGGCTTGAATGAATTTGATGATGCGGTCTTTGGCCATATTGGCTTTGCCATCAGCAATACCTTTAGAAGTATTTGGTTTTCATTAACAGGCGCTCGCTTGGCCGGCTCACCATTTGATGATGAAACCGCAGGTTACTATCGTTCCTTACAGCGTTTCAGTAGTAATCTAGCCTTGTTGTCTGACGTTTCAATGGCAGTATTGGGCGGAGAACTTAAACGCCGTGAACGCATATCTGCACGTTTAGGTGATGTCTTAAGTCATATATATCTAGCTTCTGCTGTACTAAAACGTTATGACGACCAGGGACGTCTCAAGGAAGATTTACCTTTGGTTCACTGGGCAATGCAAGACACATTATTCAGATTAGAAACAGCGTTAATTGAATTGTTTGAAAACTTCCCATCTAAGGTGCTGGGTGTGATCCTTAAGGCTATGATAATGCCATTCGGTCGTGCATATCGTCGTCCGTCAGATAAGTTAGATCATGAAATTGCCGCAATATTACAAAGCCCCAACAGTTCGCGCACGCGTCTTGGTGAAGGCCAACACTTCGGTGATAAAGATTGCTTAATGGGTGATTTAGAGCAAACGCTAAAAGATGTACTCGCGAGTGAGCCTCTTTTTGACAAGGTATGTAAAGCCGCCAAAGAACGCTATCCTTTCACAGGGCTTGATTTCATTGCCAGCAAGGGTTTAGAGTTAGGTGTAATAACTGAGCAAGAAGCGGAGTTACTTAAGCGCACCGAGGCGGGTCGCTTACGCACCATTAATGTAGATGATTTTGATCCCAAAGAACTTATCGCGAATACTCAGGCAACAAAAGCCAAACGTCCACGTAAAGCTTCTGACGCTGCTTAAGTGATAATGACTGACTAATTAGCCATAACGCTAAAACACAAAAACCGCTTCGTGGAGTGAGCCTATAAAGTTGGACTCACTTCGAAGCTGCTACCAAGGCCTGATTTCGATATTCAATCGAACTCAGGCCTTTTAGTTTCAGTTTTATACGCTTGTTATGGTAATAATAAATATCATCTTTTTTGATCTACGCGGACTCGATAGATTTTTCAAACGTGGTAGCGACGCTATCTTGATTCAGAGTAAGTGACGCGAAGCTATATAACTTGTCTTTCATGCGTTGTGAATAAGTAACAAAGTTGGTTAAGGCACCCGCATCTTCCCGTTTAGGATCGATAAGCAGCAACAGCAAAGCGCGATTAGCGTCATCAATATTGTGCTGTAACGCTTTTGATAACGATTTAGCATTAATCACTTGTTTGTGTTCCATGGCATCGCCAATATCATCAAAAAATTCTAATGTCTGGCTAGATAAACTTCTCACAATAAGCAAAACGTCGCTTTTCAGCTCGATGTATTGTTCCTTCATAATGCGTTTAGAATCAAACAGATCATTAATTGAGTCATGTATTTGAAACAAATAATCAAAACGATTTATAAGGGTCATCAGCTGCTTTGATTCGTCTTCTTGCTTAATGGCACTAACCACTTTTGAGAAGTAATGCAGGTATTCATTTTTTACAAACTGCGTGTATTCTAGGCGCTTACCTGCGGCTTCATAAACGCCATCATAATTTGTTTCGATACTTAAGGTGACTGTGTTGTAGTTTTCCTGAAGAAACCGAAATAACTTAACCTGAGCCTCAGTAAATTTACCTTCGATTTCCGCGAAACCATCTTGTTCATCGTAAGTCGGTAGATTTAACCGCTCAAAATCCATTTTCCCCTCCCCCAGTAACATATCTACCATACGTGTAAATGGGCCTATTGCTAAGGTAAATATAAGACTGGTTGTGATATTAAAAATAAGGTGAATATTGGCAAGCGCAATCGCAGGGTGTTGATTAAACTGGCCTAGCCTGTCGCCAAATAGAAATAACAACGGGGTGAATAGTACGACCCCACCCACGTTAAACAAAAAATGGCTTAAGGCTGCTTTTTTAGCGGACACATCCATGTTGAACATGGCGATAAGTGCAGTAGATGTGGTACCTATATTTGCCCCCATAATCAATGGGACGGCATTTTCCAAACTCACCAACCCTTGCTGAGTCAGAATAATGGCTAACCCAGTTGTAACAGAGCTCGATTGCACTAATGCAGTAAACACACAACCAAGCGCAATAGCATACAAAGGATTATGTGCTTCAGTTAAGAATTTAAGCACACCAGGAGAATGTTGCAGTGGTTCAAGACTCGAAGAAATCAAGTTCAAACTAAAAAAGACAAAGCCGAAGTAGAAAATAGCCTTACCAAATATTGAATAGCGCGAACGCAGCAAACTGACAAAAAAACCTAAAATAATAAAAATGGGCGCGAAATAGGTCATCTTAAAGGCCACAAGTTGAGCGGTGACCGTTGTACCTATATTGCTTCCAAAAATAATACCAACGCTGTTTTTAAAGGATAAGACACCCGCATTAACCAAACCAATCGCGATGACCGACGTCGCAGAACTGGATTGAATCACCATAGTCACAAGCGCACCTATAATCACACCAACAATAGGCCACTTGGTAGCATTACTTAACGATTTTCGAAAATGATCCCCAGCAAGACGTTCAATTTCCTTAGAAAAATTCTCTAATCCAAATATGAACAATATGATAGCCGTTAAGCCAGCCATTAAGACGTGCAAGTATTCCACTCGTATCCACCTAGTACATCACTTGTTCGTAGAGTGTAATCAATTATTTGCAATAATGAACTGATGTGTGTCAATGAGCGTTAGTTAACATCAGGGAGTGCGCACACCGTCAATCCATAATGAAAAATCAAAATCAATTCACAGTGCGGTAGGCGTCACTCAGGACACAATCCGACGGCCTAAACAGAGGTGCCTAAAAACGCTGCACTGGGTACGATCGAGAAGCGTGCGATAGGCATACAATCCCCATCATTACTTTACTTCTATCAACACTTCGTTCTTACGAAACATAGGGATAGTGAACGGCCCATTGTAGCCCGCTTTAATGGCTTGACTTGTGGCCGTGTAACCATGTGCATCAATCCAATTGGTCAGGCGTTGCGTGTACTTTTGTACATTATTGTCACTGAGTGTGCCGCTAAACTCAATGACAGCCACTTTGTAATTTTTGACTTCACTTACCTTTACGTCCTCATTTGTAGGCTTAGGAGTTGTTTGCAAAGTGAAGTCGTTAGGCATGACAAATGACATTACGCCGCCGGTATTTTCCGGCGCACTATCGTTCATAAACACAGGGGCTGTCATAGGGATTTCAGTGCCTTTTTTCAGCATCTTATTGTCATCCATGATAACGGGCGCAGTCATGGCTATTTCAGCTGCCCCTTCGTTTTCACCACCAATGTAGGCAAATAATTTTCTAAAAGCACTATTGCCGCTGTCCTCGGACATGCTCGTTGATACCCACACCATTGAGGCATAATTACGCACCTGTATTTTCTGGCTGTCATCAGATTCTAAGAGCGTATAAGGTGCTGACGCTACTCCGTTTTCGCCTACCACTGAACACCCACCCATGAAAATCGCTAAAAATACCGTGGCAAATTTTGTTGATACAGATG
>TARA_R110000737_G_scaffold211948_1_pt1 | contig 27682 bp, 44 predicted proteins | sample TARA_R110000737 | Tara Oceans TARA_R110000737 (sample SAMEA4398027) | marine metagenome | biome: Polar Biome; feature: [SRF] surface water layer (ENVO:00010504); material: water (ENVO:00002006), including particulate matter (ENVO:01000060) such as... | depth 5 m | reverse complement strand
CCTGAAAGTTGTCCGTAATCATTTACACCATCAAATAAAGCAGAATACACATTTGAATATGCGGGTGCTGTAATGCCAAGAGATACGCTTGTAGTTGATGGACAAGGAGCAGGCAAACTGTATGTTACTGTGTAGGAATTTATTGAACTAGCACTTAAATTTATTTGACCTGTTGATGAGTTAATACTTAGTCCACTTGGAGATGCTGTAAATGTACCTCCTGAATCCCCTAAAATTACAGGAGTAGGGTTTGTTCCGTCTTGTGCGTATGTACTGCTTTGATAAGCAAAATTTGTATTTTGACTTGGCTGTTCTACAACTACATGGTCTGATGATATATCTAAACATCCTATTTCTCCACTTGCTGGTCTAAGTATTCTTACAGAATAAGTGCCAGCTAATTGTCCTGTTATTGTAGCTGTTGATTGCCCTGTTCCAGCTGAGTTTTTAAACCATGAAATTGTATCTCCTGATTGACTTCCGTTTGCAATTAAAGTAGTTCCACCTGTTCCAGCACAATAACTTGTTGCACCTGTGATTGTAGCTATAGGAGTGCTGTTAATTTTTACTGTTGCTGTTGCTGAATCTTGTCCAATAGTATATGTTACTACATAAGTTCCAGCTGTAGATGCTGAAACATCAATAACTCCTGTAGTGCTATTTATTACTAGAGCCATTTATTCTGAAAAAGAAATATTGCCTGTTCCAGATGTAAATATTGTGACATTATCTCCTCCCACTGTTGAAGTTGATGCTGTTAGCCCTGCGCCAACTGTAATAGTATTTGAACTTGGATACCTTAATATCACAATTCCAGAACCTCCAGCTCCACCAACACCAGCAGTTCGTCTTCCACCACCAGCACTACCTGTGTTTGCTGCTCCAGCAGTTGGGGGAGTTCCTCCATTTCCACCACCACCAGCACCACCTTGACCAGCATATCCAGACTGAGCACCTCCACCACCGCCAGCTCTAGTAACTGATGTTCCAGTTATGGCTGATGATAAACCATCTCCGCCTTTAATAACAAGGAGACCTTGTCCGTTAGGTGGATTCACTCCACCAGCTTGACCAGCTCCACCACCGCCACCACTCCAACTTCCATCATTACCACTTCCGTCAAAACCTTGATTTGCTGTTGCTAAGCCTCTGCTAGTCGCACCTACTCCATTAGTTCCAGAACCACCACCAGAACCTCCAGTACCGCCTATTGAACCATTAGGAGTGCCACCTTTTCCTCCGCCAATAGAAGTTATAGTGGAAAATACAGAATTATTTCCTTGTAAATTGTTAGCAACTCCGTTTCCAACTGTAACTGTTACATTGGTAGATATGAGTACTGCTAAAGCTGTTTCAGAAGCACTATTGCCTCCAGAAGGTTCGTTGTTGTAAGAATTTCTATAACCACCAGCACCAGCACCACCAGCCCATCCTTGTCCATCATCATCTCCACCACCACCACCGCCAGCTATTACTAAAAAGTCTACTGTAGCTGTAGCAGGAGCAGGTGTTCCACCAATCAAATTAGTATCTCCTGAAGGACTTTCGTTAGCTATACCACCCCAGTTAATAGTGTTATTTGCAACTCCTTTTCCCCAGTCAATATTGTTGTTAACTGCTCCTTGTCCCCATCCTATATCATTATCTGGCATATCTTATTTTTTTAATTCATAACCCAACCACCAAAACTAGCAACATCATCAGGATACATATCCGCTTGTGAATTACTGTAATACTCAGGAAAGCTTGTTGGTGCTACTCCACTCTGCATGTAATCAATAAATCTGTTAGTGTAGAATTGAGCTGTAGTTCTTGCTCTTTCTATTAAACTATCAACATCATCTCTAGTTAAAGCTGTACTGTTTTCAGGATTCTTTGTGTATATACCTCCATTAGATATATTAACTCCAGCATAAGGCAAGTATTCTACCATGCTCCAATGTAATAACATAGGTTTTATATAGTCATTAACTAAAGCTAGATAAGGATTAGTTAAAGTGTTTGCAACAATGTCAGCTTTTATTCTATTATATAAATCAGTCCCTAGATAATTTTGTATATGTATATCCTGAGCTTGATTAATGAAAGGCAATAATTTATCATTATCAATATTTCCATTAGCAGCGGTAAAAACTGATATATCGTGTCTAGTTACTAATAATGCTTTACTCATGAGAATAAATTTTCTTTATATGAGCCAGCCATCTCTTGTTTAGAATCAGAAACAGTACCCTCTATGTTAGACATAGTACGATTTAATTTTCCAATCACATCTTTTGCTCCTAAATCTTTAGCTATTTTTATAGCTTCTTTGAATGTAGGCTTAGCTTCATTTAAAAAAGCATCTAGTTGAGCCACTATATTTCCAATATTGTTTTCATGAGAATCTTGCATATTTTCATAATCTTTTTTTACTTTAGATTCAAATGCGTTTACTCTTTTAGGGAACTCATCAGCTATTCTTTTTCCCTTTTCTGCTACTCTTTCTATACCATCAAGAAAACCATCTAATTCAGCTAACTTATTTAGTTCTATTTTATTTTGTTTTAGTTCTGTCTTTTCTTGCACTTTAGCAAGGTTTTTTAGAACGCTTTTACTGTAACTTAATCTACTCATTTTCTTATTTTTTTTTATTTTGGGTATGCTCCTCTGTTTGGCATATTTACAGGAGCTTTTTTTGCATCTTTATGTCCTGTAGGTTTTGCCTCGTAACTTTTTGGTATTTTCTTAACTACATCATAATCTTTTAAATCAGAACTTCCTTTTTTGCCATCTAAAGCAGAGTCAACTTTCATCTTATAAAGAACTTGTTGCCATTTGTGTCTACAATATACTCCTCCTTTAAACTTGAATAAGTCGTATTTCTTACCATTGTGCATAGGTAATTCAGCAGCTTTAAAATTCATGCTTCTGCTTGCTTTATCTATATCTTCAAGTCTGTAAACAACTCCGCCTTTACTTCTTGACATCATTTCTTTACAAAACTTTCTAGTTTGACCTCCACTACCTTTAGCACTAGCTGTATTGTATTTGTATCTAACTAAATAATAAGATTTGTCAAGTTGAGATGACTTATTTGGCTTGTTATTAATTGGAGTATCACTTTTTACTGCCTCAGCTAACTCTATTGAATTAGAGGCCCATTCTTCCTCATCAATATTATTTTCATCTATATCTCTCACGTCAACCATATCATAAATATTACTATCTACGACAGATCCCTCTAAGGATTCTAAAGCATTAAGTAGGATTTCGTTAGATTCTGCATCAGAACTCATCTTTTCTATAGAAAAACTATCATCTTCTTTAATGCCTGTTTGCTCTTCAATAACCTCTTCATTGTCTATGTTCTCTGTGTCAATAAAATCTAGTGGCTCTAAGGTCTTAAAGTATAGTTTTAAGCTAATATCATTAACAGCTAGTATGTGATTAAGGCTTTCTACTAATAAGTCCTGATATGGCCTTATTGTTACGTTTGTAAATAACCTTTGAGCAGTGATAATCTCATCTTGATTACTACCTAATCCACCACTACCATCTCTTAGACCTAATAATAAAGGAGAAGTAACTCTATGAGTTAATAATATTTTAGTTTGACACTCTGTAGATAAGTATTCATAGTGAGCTGGAGCATCAGTTAATGGTATATCCTCAACAGTAGTCTTGCTTTCTGCATTATTGTTAAATGCAACAATTACTCTTTCGCCATAAGTACCTGTTAGCTTATTCATTACATCATTTTTGATAGCAACTTGCTTTTCTCTGTCAGGTACTCCGTTGTTAAAGTTTACAACCTTTGTTCCTGAGAAACCATTCTGAGTATCGTTGATTAAATACTGAGATATTTCTCCCTCTAATGTAGCATAGGCATAATTATAATCTGCTGGAGAGTAATAGTAAAATCCTGTAACATATCTCTTTATAATATATACTTCATTTCCTTTTTTAGTTGTTCCAAATGATGGTATTTTTTTTAATTCAGTATTTTTGTCAACTTTAGTCCAATCTGGAGCATAATAATAATTTTTTATTTCCCCATCATCATTCATTTTTTCAGCTCTAAGAGTTTCTCTTGGAAAGTGTGTTATTGATGATATTTTTTGACCTTTATAAGATATTTGGAAACTTGCTTCTCCTAGAAGTTTTAAATCTTGGCATACTTTTCTTAAGCAATCTTCACTTAATATCTCTTTCATTTGAGCAAATTGGTCAGGTTTTTTATTGCTGTCTGTAGCATCAATACCTCTGCCATATATTTGGTTTGTTATACCACTTATTACTGCCTGATTAGTTGTGCTATCCATATACGCATCAATTAAGCATTGATAATAGTCATTATCTACTCCTATTGAAACCCAATCTCTGTTTCTCTCTTCTTTTATTACAGGTCTTTCGTATTGACCTAAATTTATTAAGTGTATGTTATCCATAATATATAAAGTTGTTATCTCCTGTGCTTTGTTCTATATAAACTCCGTTTGAAATTTGATAATCTGAGAGAGTTTGGTCAGTACAATACATTTTATCTTTAAAAAGTATCTTATTATTTGATGTTTTTGTGATAGTAATAGTATAATAGTTGTTTTCTACCAACGCTTGTGTAGTAGAATACCTGTAATAATAGTCTAATTCTGTGAAAATTGCATTAGAATCTGTAAATAATACCTTGTTTTCAGCCTCAGATTTAACAACCAAAGTGTATCCTGTCCCTGAAATTACCTCAGATGGGATAAAATTAATAAATCTTGTTCCTGTTTTTGTTAGTATTTGCATATTTTTTAATAAAAAAGGGGAGGACAATCACTCCCTCCCCTCTAATCAACCATATATTATTAACACACAATTATCAATCGCGTTCTTTTTAGCTGTTTGTTCCAACTGTTACTGTAACAGTAGCAGAACTCATTCCAGCAAATGGGTCAGCAGCAGTACCTCCAGCAATAAAATTAGCAGGTGCCAATTCTTGCCCAGCTAAAGTTAGTGAATATCCACTTAAATCAGCAAATGCAGTACCTGTAGCTATAGAGCCACCTGAAACATCCATACCATGCTCTAATCCGCATAGCATAAAGTTTCCATTTCTATCTTCAATAGCTACATGGGGTCTACCATAAGCCATTAATTTTAATTCTACATTATCTTCTTTAGATAATTTAGGTAGTGTTAGTGTTAAAGTTTCTTCAAAAAATGTAGTTCCATTTTCTCTAGATGATGTTATTGCTGTTTCCAGACTATTTGTTCCTTTTAGGTCATACTGATAAGCTGTGAAAGTTCCTGATAAATCAGTAATTTCATCTGCTGTTTTAGTTACAACACCTAAGTCTCCAAAGTCTACAAACCAAGCTCTAACAATACCTCCAACGACATCTTTACATGGGATTTTTCTCCCTTTTGTTAAATCACAAGCCATATTGTTTTAGTTTAAAAAGGGGAGAATTTCACTCCCCATTATTATTATTATTATGCTCCTCCGTAGTGAACAATGTCACTAGAAATTCCAAAGTTTACACCACTTGTGTAACGCATTACTACTCTAACATTTTGTGAACCATCAAGGTCAGCCATATCTAAAACTTTTACTTCGTTCATGTCATTTAGTAATCCTGTACCAAAGTATAAATTAGATTTTTGAGCAGCTAAGGCTTGGTTGTCATTTAATCCGTTTGCAACGAATAATTTAACTCCATCAAAAGTTAAAGCACCATCTCCGTACCACATATGAGATTCGTTCTTGTAACCATTACTAGAGATAGCAAATCCACCAAGTGCTCTTACATAAGCTCTAGCTATGTTTTGAGAAATGTATATAGATACATCTTCTTTTCCATATAAAGCAGATGGAATTGCATCTACAATACCACCAAGTTTTGCAACTACATTAGCAGCGGTTATTGCACCGTCTCCGCCATCAATAGCTCCAGAACCAGCTGCAGTAGCTAATGTCCATAGACCATCAAATTCTCCAACATTGGCATTTACTCCAGTCCAAATGTTTTTCTCAGTTTTTTCAGCAACTAATCCAGCAACATGTCCAATAATAAAATCAGAAAATAATGGAGGTAAGTTGTCAAAAGCAGAAATTCCCATTTCAATAGCTTCCCAATCAGATTGGAAATCTTGCTTACAAAATTGTAAGTTCACTTGAAATTCTTCAGGTTGTAATAGTCTTTCAGTTAAGGTTACTGTAGCTGTAGCATCAAAATCACAAGAAGCGTTCTTGATTACATTTGCGTCAGTTGTTACCTTTTTCATGGTAGACTTATATTTGATATTAGGCATTACTTCTACGCCTCCTTTATCAATAGTGTTTGCAGACAATAAAGCAGCAGAAATATATTTTCCAGCGAATTGTCCAGCATAAGTTGTTGTTATGTTTGTTGTTGTAGCCATTGTTTATTTATTAATTGTTTTGAAATATTTTATTCATAACTCTGTCAGCTGTGGTTTGTGTTCTGTTTTGACCATACTGTAGGTTGAAAGTTTTCTTAACTTCAGCCTCAGGATTATGTTTAATTGGTGGAGTTGATATAGCAGACATTTCTTCTTTTTTATCTTCTGCTTTTTTGTCTCCTAATTTATCTTCTATCATCGCTTTGATTTCTTCAACAGCTTTTCCTAGTTCTTCCTTAGTGACGTAATTCATTTCCTCTTTAACCTCTTCTTCTACTTCTTCTTCTAAGATTGTTTCATCAGATGCTTCAACAGGTATTTCTTCCTCTTTAACTTCTTCTTCCATTTTCTCAGCAATACTGTCTATGAGTCCTTCTTCTTTTACAATAAGTTGTCTACCATCTTCAAGCTCGTATTCTCCAAGAGGTAAGGCTACTTCCTTGTCCTCTGTTTTTATAAATACTGCTTCGCCTTCTTTAAATTCTTCAGAAACAATTACTGTTCCATTCTCTAATTTAATTTCAGCAAGGGCAATCTTCTTATCTGAAAGTTCAGTTTTATCTCCAACAATATTTTTTATTTTATTTAGTATATCGTTTGCTTTCATAATTATAGATTATACAATACAAACGTTTGAGAACTGAGAGCGTTATCTTTTTTTAATGTTTTTTTTTTACTCAGGAGCTTTTGTTATATTCCCAATACCTTGAGCTTGTAAACTTCCATCACAACATTTACTGTTGTACGTTTTACCATCAGGACAAATACATCCTCTTCTTGTGTTGGTTGGCGATGTTCTACTAGGTGTGACAAAGCCTCTATTTCTTCTTGGCATATTATTTAATTTTTACACAATTAGGTACTTTTACTCCATTTAAATCTTTTGTTCCTATCATCTCATATCCAGCCCAGCATGGTTCTTTTAGTTCAGTATGCTTTTCACAAGGCATAAACCATTCTTTATCTTCTAACTCATGAACATGGTAACCCTCACATCCTATACTCTTAGCCATCTCCTCAGCTTTTTCTTGTGTGCTATAAGCTAATCTATCATCTATGATTGCAAAATTATCATCTATGATTTTAGAGTCAAGATTTATTTGCCATGTAGAAAGTAGTTCTTTTATAGTGCTTAATTTTTCATCTGACATATCCCATTGAGATTCCATTTCAGGGTTTTTAATTTTTGCACTGTCAGCAAAGTATCCTTCAATACTGAAACCTTTTACCTTATCTGTTTTAACATATTCATCCCAAACATCTTGATTCTCAACTTTCATAGAAATCATCCATGTTCCTTTAGGGACGTTTAAATTGTAAACCTGTGTTTTATCTCTTTGCTCATCCTCAACTATCCAAGACTCAACTACTGTTAAACCATTAATCTTCATTTCATGTTCTAGGGTTGCGTTGTTTTGCATACCATTCTTAAAGAATAATTCACTAGCTCTACGTACTGTTGCTTCTGAAAAATACACATAGTATGTATCATCTTCACTAGCTCTAAAAATTGGCTTGTTAGGGATTAATGCAGCCCCCATCAATATTCTTTTCTCCCCATCTACTTTTGCTAATTTAACTTCTTGACTTTTGAGAGCAACAAAGTCAGATTCTATCGCTGGAAATTCTACAATGCTTACTGCATCTATTCCCACCAAATCAATTTGGCTCTCATCTAATACTAATTCTATTATATCCATTGTTTTTTTTATTTAAAATGTTGCTTGTTGTATTGTATTATTTTCTAATTGTTGTGCTGTAGTCACGTCTCCAGACACTACAAAAGCTTGTACAGGTGGCTGGCCTCCCATAGCCTCTGCTAATTGATTAGTTCCACTTTGACCAACTACATTAAAATTTGGAGGCATTTGTGGACCACCTCCACCACCACCACTAGCTGGTTTAGGGGATGTTACTGTTGCAGTACCTCCAGATGGTTGAAATTTCTGTCCAGCAATAGCAGCTATTTGAGCAACTCCAGCTAGACCCATAGCTATCATATTTCCAACTCTTAATGCTTGAACAGGAGTAGGGTCTGTAGTTTCAGCAGCTGCTTTCATAATTGCATTTGCTGTACTGATTCCTACTTGCACCATACCTAATGCCTTTTGTACTTTAAAAGCTTTCTTTGCATTTTCTTCTGACTTACTTGCAAACACATCTGTTAAAGCAGAAAGAGAACTGAGAGCTGAGGATGCTATCGCAACTTTTGCATCTTGTAATTGTTGGTCATCTGATAGTTTTTGGTCGTTGACTTCTTTATTTCTAGAGACATCTTGCTGGTCAAATCCTTGCTTAGCATTAGCATATTCTTGTTCAGCATCTACTCTAGCCTGTGAACCAGCTTTTGTCATAGCAATCTTTCCTTGTAACCTTTCTTCTTCAATTCTTCTCTCTTCTGCATCTACTAATTTGAGTGCTTCTAACCTTTCAGCAGCGGTTGTAATTTGTTCAGCATTAAATCTTTTAGAGTCAATAAGACGAGTATTTTCCCCCTCTTTCTCAGCATTAATCATGTCAAGATTTTCTTTTCTTAGAGCGGTTTCGTTAGTTTTAAACTCACTCATCTTGCCATTTACAGATTCTAAAATTGACTTGTATTCGTTGTTAGCTTCAATTAAAGCTATTTGTGCTTCTACATTATCTTCTGCTTTATCTAATTGTCCTTGTGCTAAATCTATTTGTATTTGTGCGTTTGCTAATAATAATTTCTTTTGTTCTGCATAGATGCCTTTAATCTTGTCATTGGCTTCTATTCTAGATTTCATATCTAGTTCTGTATTGTCTCTAATTTGTCTTTGTACTTCTGCTTGTTGCTCGTACTCTGCAATAATACCAGCGTTTCTAGCTGCTGAAATCTTCGCTTGTTTCCCAAACTCTACATTAGCTTTTGCAGTATCCAAGATTGCTTTGACATTAATTTTACTTACCTCTTCAATAATTTGTGCGCCTATTTCAGTAGCCTCTGTAATTGCTTCACTAAAATTATTTACTATATCAGAACTAGCGTCTAAAACATCTTGTCCAATCTGAACAAAACCATCTCCAATATCTGACAATTCCGCTTTTAACTCAGCAATTCTTTCTGGGTCATTATTTCCTAACCAAGATTGTTCCCACGCAAGTTGTGCTGCTACAATACCTGCTTTAATTGCTTGAAAACCTAACTTCATTGGAGTAATAGCTATTGTTACTATTCCTTTTACAACTTTCCCTAGAGCATCAAAATTTTCTGTGCTGCTAGAAACGTTTTCGTAAACATCTTTTAAAGCATTTGATACAGCAGAAAAAACAAGCTCTATGGCTTCAAATCCAACAGCAAATGCATCTACAACACCTTGACTTCCTTTTAACATCTCCATTAGTTTTTCTAGAGCCATTGTTACAAGACCAAATATTCCAGCTGCTTTTGTTATACTTCCAAAACCTTTTGCTAATCCTTTAGCACCACCACTTAGTTTTTTAAAAATACCTTTCTTTGCAGGTGCTTCTATAGTTTTACCCAAGTCCTCAGCATCCTTTGTGGTGTCTTGGAGTTTATTTCCAAGAGTTTCTATTGCATCAACAATATCTTTTACACCATCTTCTGATTTTTTTGTTTCTATATTTAATTCAATGGTTTTCTTATCTGCCATGATTTCTTATTATGTGATTTTTAATTTCTTTAAAACTTTCAGGAGCCTTATTTTTTCCTAGAGCTATATCTATAGAATCTCCTCTTAGGTTATTTTCTTTACAGAACTTTAATGTGTCTATTATAAATTTTATCATGATTATGTTGATGTAAATGTACCTCCTGTTGGGGATGCGGTTGGTGTTGGGTCTACTACGTTTTGACAAAAAGAGCTTGCACTATAAGATACAGATATTGTTTCACTTGTAACATCGTAAACAGGCTCGCTAAATAATTCTAATGATGATTCTCCATTTTGTAGCTTTGTAGTCATCTTATTGATGGTATATGCTTTTGTCCCTACAACTATTAAATCATTTAATTTAAGGTTAGTTATTAACTCAAGTGGTAAAATTGCCTTAAAATGCACTAAACGAGCTTTTATGCTATATATTCTATTGATATAGTTTCTGTAATATTTTTGAAACAAACTATTGTTATCTCCACCATAGTCTGTTAGTTGAAATTCGTTTATTTCAGAGCCAAAATTTAGATTATTTTCTGGCGGAACTGTCAATGTACCTAAAGAACTATAATTACTAGGATAATGAAAATTAGTTAATGTGTGTCTTGTTAATCCAGCTGGAAAGATAGCACCTAAAACAGTTGAAGTTCTAACACTATCTACAAAATTTATTGTATTTGTATCTCCAATATATAATGGATTAATATACAGTAATAATGGTGCTCCTACTGTTGGTTGTAAATCAATATCTAAAAAAGAACCAGTTGATAATGTTGTATTAATTCCTGTATCTTTTCTTTGCAGTCTCTCAAACATCATGTGTCCAAAAGGAGTTTTTACTTTAAATGTTTTGCTCTCATCTGCTTGAACCCTATAATTAACCTCTCCAAATTGTACGTTATTTTGTTCTAAATACCTTTGTGCTAATATGCTCTTTGGTGGCATGTGTTCAAAGTCTATATCGTTAAATGGAATAACAGATTCTACTTCATGTTTACTAGTATCTATGTATTGAGTTATGTCTACTTGGTTACCCTCAGCATAATAGGTGTCTAATGTTTTAACAACTACCTCTCCTGTCAATTCCTCAACAAAACAAACAAGATTATACTGTTTAAATAATCCATCTAAAAATTTCCTAACTGATATTTTAGGAATTTGCTCAACAATACTAACTAATCCCTCTTGAGGTGCTAAAGTGCTAGAAAGAGATGTTGCTACAATTTGATAATTAAAGTCATAGGTACTTCCACCATATTCATATTGTAAATGTCTATCAACAGTTATTTTTGATTGAAAAGCTATCGCATCTTCTGAGATTAATCTAAAAACAATTGGTCTGCGTTCAAAAGCAGTACCTCCAAAAGTATCATAGTAATATTGTGCTGGGTCTGACAGTTGAAAAAAGGCAAACCCTAACTCAAATACAACAGATTGTGTTCCTTGCAATCTAGTCCTTTCAGATATTACATTCCAATTTCCAGCATCTAAAATTTGTAATGTATAGAATGCCTGTGCTGTTGCAGACGTGGGAGTGATCAATGTAGTAAATCTTATGTTGTTATTTAAGTATGTTACATTAGCGTAATTAGTAAACTTTACAAAAAATATACCTGAGCTTTGTCCAAAATTTCCATATTTAGAATTTGGGTCTGTCATTTCAGTCACATCTCCTGCTAGACTATATGAACTTTGATTCCCAATAAATGTTCCAGCAAGTGGCATCTTTCCTTTTGCCCTATGTAGCCACATATATAAATTAGTAAATACATCTGAATCAAAAAACTCTCCTGTTTTAAATGTTATACCATATTGATTTTCTATTGCCTTTAATATTATTGATAATTTTAAAGCTGGTTTTAAATCCTCAGGAACAACTCCTCTTTGTGTATTGGTTTGAGCTGTGATGGCTATATTCATTCCATTATTAAAATCTCCATATTGATTATATATGTATGCTTGAGAATGAGCTAATAAAGGATATACTATTGCTTTGTTATAAGTGACAGAATCAACAGTAAAATTCTTTCCACTTACTAGGGCTTCACGTACGTAAGTAGCTGTAGCTGAGTGATTAAAATTATCTAACCAATTCAAATCATCTAACCTGTCCTCCTTAAATAAATCTGTGAGCTTTGTAGTGTTGCCTAAAAAAGTCACTTTGTAAATAGATGGTTGTCCATTGTTCATTGAAACTGTATTCAATTTAAGTCTACCTTCTCTAAATGATTGATGGTTTACAAATATTCTAGCATTACAATATACATTACTATTAAATCCCTGAACATCTGAGTTATACCAAAAGTTAAAAACAGAGTTGTTTGTTTTACTTGCTGGCAAATTAAATGTCCTACTGTAATCAGTAAAAACTTTGTCTAGACTATGAATGTCCTTTATAACTTGAGTAACAGAAATAAGCTCCTCTTCCATTAAATCTACCTGTACCATCTCAAGATTGTTTAAATCAGGAGATTCGCTAGATTGTGGCTGTATGTATAGACTTACCTTTTGCATTATTGAACATTATTTATGTATTCAGCAGACTTATTAAATACCATTGTGTAATTTATTACTCTATCATTAAGAGATGTCTTAAAGGTGAAACTAGAATCTTTTAAATTTACAGGAATTATTGGTGGAGCTGGGTCTCCAAATGCTAAAGGACCAGCTTCTTGCATCCAAACATATTCACTTACCATTAACTCTTTATATGATGAGTTCATTTCTTCTTTTACAAATCCTGTATTTAGTTGTATTTCTTCTGTTGCATTTGTATTGAATGTTTTTCTTTTATGTTCTGTTGTGCTATACACATTGTATTGTGGGTTATCTACACAAGCTCCCTCTTGGTCTTGGGATAGTTGTACTTTTCTAGCATGAAATAAACTAGAGTTATATTTCTCATTAGTCACACTCATTGTTTCTGTTGACTTCTTAAAGAAATAAAGCTCTTGAAAAGCTCCCCATCTATTTAAAAATACAATCCTATTAACTTGATATTTGCACTCATCAACAGGCTCTAGTGTTATTGTTTTTAGCAAAGTACCTCCTTGATTACTGGCTGAATAAGCCTCTATTTTTATAGGATAAAGACTACTAGAAGTAGCCCAATTTGAATATTTTATCTTTTGCGTGCTTTGTCCATTATCACTCCAATTTGAATTGACTATTAATCCTGTGTTATAAAACATTTTAGTAGACAGTACTGCCTCGTTATTTAATGGCAATATTAATTGTTGATGAGTTAGAAGATATTGTACATGATTTGATGTAATCATTATTGATGGCTGTGTCACATAATTAACTCCCTCCTCAAACAAATTAAAGCCTTCTTGAGCTAAATAGTTAGATGAAACTACAGCACCAATCTGAGCTCCTGTAGCTGTCCTTGCTCTTAAATTTACATTTACCCACAAACTTTGTTTTTGAGCAGCTGTAGGATAACTACCTGTAAAGATTTGAACTAGATGTTGATTTATTATTTGTGATATTTCAAATGTAACTGAGTGTTCTTCTGGAAGTGGTTTTTTAGTTAGAGTATATGCTTTGTATATGTCAGTACAAACATCAATAGACCCAGATGTTCCTTTATAAATTGATATCCCTAACTCAAAGTATGCTAGACTAAGGCTTGTTTCTTGTTGTGTTCTTACAAAGAACGGTGTTCTTGTTCTAATTATTGTACTCATTTAATCTATTATTTGTTTTGTTGAATCTTTAACAAAAGCTGTTAACATATCTAATTCATATTTCTTAATACCTTTCTCAAATGGCTTTGTAAAAAACAATGTTCTTCTAATTCCCTTATTAAAAATACCTCTGGCAATCAGAAAACTTAATGATTTGTTTGTTATGAATCTACCACTCTTTTTATCTCTACCTTTTATTCCTTTCTTTTTTATCCAGCTTAAAAATGATTTGGGAGGTGGCATCTTACTTGAGTATTTAAATGGACTTTTGCCTGTATTTGGATAAGTGCTTTCTTTTCCTTTAACCCCTTGGTCTATAAAAGCTCCATAACTCTTAGAAAAGAACTCAATACTAAATCCTTTATTTGTCTTGCTAACTTTAGACTTTATGCTATTCCATAAATCTTTAGATGAATTATGTTTCCCTTTGGTTAAGTTTGACCTTGACTGCTGAACTACATACTTTGCATATTTGTCTATTTGTATTTGTAAATTATCTTCCATTAGCAATAAGTCATATCATCTCTTGCTCCTATGTCAAAAGTAACTGCCCATCCACAAAGAGTGTTATCAAATCTTTCTGTGAAAGGCTCACATTGTGCTGGTGCTTGTAATTCAAATTGGTCCTTATATAGCTCTGCTTTTTCCAATACTCTCATTACTCTAGTTGCTAGAGATAGCTGTGTATTTAATATATCCCATGTGTTATCATTCCCACGATATAAGTCAGTTGGTTGTTTATTACTAATGTCAACTAAATCCATAAAGAATATAGTAATGTTAAATGATACATATTGTTTTTCTATTGATGAGGAATTAACCATCACATGAGCAAGAGGGAATAAGGATTGTTTTTTTAAGTCAACATCTCCTACATCTCCAAATGTCATGTTATGATTAAAAGGTTCTGCGGATACTACAGTTTTAATTTGTTCTACTATATCATAAAAACTTCTCATATTTCTTTAATGTATAATGGTGATGTTTCTCCTAAGTCTTGTTCTATAAATTCATTTAAGTTATCTATTGCTAAGTCAAAATCCATCTTCTCTTGAGCAACTAAATAGTCTAAACATTTCCAATAGTTGTATATTGCTTTAATTGGTTTGCTAGCAGTTACACCCATAAATGCAGATTCAAAACCATCAACAAGTATTATATGTTCCTCATTAGACAATAATCCCCTATCACTTAATTCATCAAATATTTCCTCTCTTGTTGTTATCATCTTTTAGAAGCTCTTTTTATTGCATCTCTTTCTAGTTCGTTTTTTTCTTTTATAAAAGCTAAATGCATTAGACAGGTGTGTATGTTGGTTTTGGTAACTGCATCGTATTTAAGGATATCCCCATCAGTGAGTCCATAGATGGATTGATACCATCCCCATTTTGCATGAAATCCTCCCACTGCGGTGGCATTTCCACGACCTTCTGTTTGTCCAAATAGCTCAGGATAGTTTTCTGTAATTCGTTCCTTAAACGATAAAAAAAAACAATAGCACCAAATACTACATCTAAACTTATATCTCCCATCTTGTATTTTTCAGCAGACTCATAGCTTTCAATAGTGTATGTTTTTCTGTTTATGTAGGAACAAGGTCTGTAAAGAACAGCCATAGCTTTATCCATAGTATCCCAGTCTGACATATAAGTATCTAAATCAACATACTCTCCAAAACTAATATCATCTAAGTTGGGAATGAATCCATAATCTACTCCTTTAACCTTTATTATTGTTTGATGAGGAACTTTTCCTGTAAACAACTTATTCATTGAATCAAAACAATCAGTTACATCTGTAGCTTTCATTACATTAACAATCTTTAATGGTATATCACAGAAGATCTCTACCATCTTTTGTTGTAGAAAGAAAGAATCCTCAGCGTCTTTAGCTAATTTATACCACTTTTGATACTGAGATAATTTAATCTCTTTTAGCTTGTTAGGTATGTTTAGTGTTACTTTCATAGATACATATAATAAACGTTTGACATTGTGAACTGTTATATACAAAGCTAAAAAAAAATCTCTTATCTTATTTTATCTTATCTTAATGCTAGGGAGTTACTTTAGCTATGCTATAGTGATACTAGTGTAGATGGTACTCACCTACATTTGGGTTTGCTAACTGATGAGTAACTGCGTAACGGAGGGCATCTAGACAATGATTCCAATTATCTTGTGGAGTTGAGGATTTGCGTTCAAGCCATACATAATTATTTAGCTCTTTAATCAAGTTAATAGAATTAGGGTCTATAATCATATCGTAATCCTGTAGCAATGATATACCAAACGTAACTGAACCTTGTCCTTTGACACTTGGAACTACGTTGCATTGATTAGATAATTCAGATATTAGTCTAGGCTCAGCACTATCTCCTACTATCAAACTATTTCCAGCATGTTGTTTGTTTAGCATAAGGATTTGTGATGTAGTTAATTGTGTCTTGCAGAAACACTCTTTAACATATATAATCTTATTTGCTTTATCTACATTGGTTTCTACTAAAGTTGTTGGGTCACTTGAGAATCCATAGTCTTGACCAAAAACAGATTTAATATCTCTTTTAAAGCCACCAATTTTCCAATTAGTATAAACAACCCCCTCAGCCATTTCCATCCAAGCTCCATTAATTGTATGCTCATATTTCTTAGGTCTACGGACTTTCATTTCTTCAATACGTTCTAAGAAACTATCTGATAGGTTTTCTTTATTGTCAAGATATGTACTGTGGCAATATGTTACATTACCCTTAATCCCTGAGAATCCAGCCTGTACACCTGACCTCTCATAAAATCTACTGTAGACCCAATGTTCTTTTGTTGAGGGATTCATAACAATTACAACTCTATTGATAGCACCCTTTTGTCTTATAGAGAAATCTATCTTATCAAATATTTCCTCTTTAACCATCTCCTCAGCTTCATCTAGCACCCAAGTTGTAATACCTTGTAATGATTTGAGATTAGCTGTTTGATTTCCTGATGAAGTTAATATACCTCTAAACAATACTTTGGCTCCTGTCTCTAGATTTGTTATCTCACTCTTTGTTATACGAAACAAGTTTTGCCATCCCATTAATTCTATCTTCTCAATAAACTCAGGTATAATTGATAGGTGTGCTGAGGATAGAGTATATCTAGTAAAGAGTATTTTGTGTTGAAACTCTAGGTCAAATGTTAGGAATAGAATATTGATAGCTACTCCGTAAGATTTTCCAGAACCCCTACCTCCTGTGAGTAAAAAGTATCTAGTGTTATTATATAGTATATTAAATTTTGGATTCAGTATCCCCATTACTAGCTAATTTTTTCATTACTTCATTGAAGTTAAATCCACCACCCTCGCTAGTAATATCTAAAGAGTCTTTTGCTGTTCCATATCTGCTATCCATACAAGCTCTATATGCTGGAACATCTGATTCAATTGATTTTCTTATAATAGATAAAGTCATGCTATCTTCCAAAGTCATCCATTCCATTTCTCCTGTGATTGGGTTCTTTTGTTTCCGCCTAACCTCAAGCCACTTTTCCATGATTGTGCTACGGTTTTTACTGCCTTTAGGTCTACCACTAGGGTTGCCACTTTCTCCCTTTTTAAAGGGTTTTAAATTATCACTGTTTGCCATATCCTCACTGTATTTTCACTGTATTTATTTTATTATACTCTTTTTTCATCTTGAGCATTTTCTTAGTTTCCCAGCTTTGTTTATAATCTACATTTTCAAATAGTTTACTAAAGCCTGTTATATGTTTTAATTTTAGTATTTCTTCTGATTCCATTCCTAAATGATTGCATATATCTTCTTCACTCCAGCCATTCTCTAGCATATCAAAAACCATGCTACTCATGCCTGTAACACTATGTTCTCCTCTTGCTCTATTGTGTCTTACTGTTGCAGCCATTCTCTCGTTTATATCTTTCTCTATTACAACTATAGGTAACATACCTTTGTTTCTGTTTGATATATCTTTGTTTTGAAAGGCAGTAAAGTATCTATGAAAACCATCTACTATTACATACTTCTTTTTTTCCTCATCATATATTGTCACAATAGGTTGTGTATATCCATCATGTTTAATTGACTTATAGAGTAATCCCATTTCTACTTTTGCTACAGAGTTTGGGTTATAGTCGTTTGGCTCTACCTCTCCAATAGAAACCCATCTTACATAATCAACAGGTTGTTTTATCGTAGATAGTTCTTCATGAATATATTTCCTTAAATCCTCAACAAATTTTATCTTGTTGTCTGAATTTTTATATTCTTTACTTATTAGTTCTTTTATGTTTTTCATCTTGAAAGTATTGTGCTAATTTAATTTTTTGATCTCCTGATAAATATTTGTTACTCTTTAACATTGCTGGTATCCATTTAAACTTATCCATATCCCCATCAGGATTTTTATGCATTCTTCTAAATGTATCTATTTCTCCACCAACAAGCAAGTTTCCTAATTTAGTAAAATCCATGTCATGAGATAATATTGTATTGATTATTACATTCCAGAATCTTTTACCTGTAGTTTCATTGTCTAAATAAATGTTAGTGTTTATTCTTTTTATTAGTTTCTCATAATTCCCTTCTTCTGTTATTAGATTTTTAGCTAAGTGCATAGCATAGTCTTTCCATGATTCAAACATATAAGGATATTCTTTTGGACACTTATAAAAGTCTTTCTTTAGATGCTTAACTGTATTTATACCATTATGTCTTTCTGTAATCTTTGCCCATGTTTTTGGCTCTATCTCTTGAACTTGAAGTAATGCTTTAAGTGATGTTTCATGATGCACACTTGAAACTCTCATTTCTTTTAATGTAGCACCTTTGCGATATAGCTCGTTATATAATATATTGTAATCAAGTTTTTGCTCATTAATATATTTCCAAATATCTGTATAGCTCCAATCATAGATAGGATAAAATGTATAGTGTAAATCAGGAGTAATCTTCTTTGCCCATGTAATATCTTTATAAGAGAATCTCCCTGTTAAAGACATTAATCTCTTTGGAGCTTCCTCAGCTCTAACCCCAGCTAAAAAACAGGTTTTAGTTTCAGGATAATCTACTTGTAGTATTCTATTAAACATTTCGTTGAAACCAAAGTCCAGATACTTATTTTCTTTAATAGATATAGGAGATTTCTCTCTAATGTGTTTTACTCCATCTTCCCAAATGTTAAGATATTTACTATCGCTAGATAAATTGTTATTCCACTTCATTGGCATTTGAAACCATATTGGCTCAAAATCTGGATTAGAAAATATCCTTTCTACATAGTCTGCTGTTGATTGCCACTCAGCTTCTTGGTCTAGCCACATTACTTTTAATGGTAGTCTGTTTAATTTCTTAGCAACTTTATATGCTACAGCTAAAGTAACTGTGCTATCCTTTCCACCTGAGAATGAAACGATTACATTTGGGAACTCATTGAATAATCTTTCTGTCCTTTTTTCAGCAGCTAGAACTACATTATCTTCTTTATATATTTTCATCTATAATATCATATTTCCTATCAAAGAACTTTTTAGCATCAATATCAAATCCAAGTTTTGTGCAATGGATTATTACTTCTTCAGGATTGTATTCTTTACATGAGTAAACATCAAGTTGAAAATCTAAAGAGTTATTCCATGTATGTAAAACAATATGAGAAGTAGTGATTAAAGCACAGCCTGTTACTCCACCATTTTCTCCATCTATGTATGCAACACTAGGATTATTTGGGAACTCTTTTATTAGCTCCATGTCCAGCAATAACACCAGGCTTTTTAACCACTCGTCTACTCTGTTAACATCTACTACTTTAGACATTTTTCCTTTTAATATTAAATGTTTATGTTCTAGCATGTATATAATTTTTATTTTTTCTTGAATTATTTCCTATATAATTAAATGCTTTACCAATACTGTGTCCTAAAGTACTCTTTTCTCCAACATGCTCAAACAAAGATGGTGTTGCTATAGTATATTCTATTTTGTAATATTTCAATGTGTCTAATATTACTATATCCCAATGCTTACCTCTCCTTTTCATATACTCTGTTTTGTTTTTATTGAGATTAAAAAAGGAATCTATTTTTTTAGGAAGTGTTTGTTGATTTACAAAGCATACAGCTTGGTCATAATAACTGCCTTTATGTACAGCATTACTGAAACCCCTATCTAAATTTGATTGTTTGAAATGCCATCTTTTTCTGTTGAATAATACATTGATTCCTGTTTTAGAATTAAAAACAAGCCAGTCTAAATATTCTTTCCATTCTGGGATAGTAATAACATCATCCATACAGAGCAATATCTTTTCATCTTGTTTTGCGTTTTCTAACATTTCAGTCATCATTCTTCTATAATTCCAAGAGTGTCCTTTCCTGTCATAATCTACAAATAGTTTTATATCAATACAGCTTTCTTTAAGAATATTAACTAAATCTTTTGTGTAATTATCTAGTCGTTTCTCTATAGTGCATATTCCTATCTTCATAATGTATATTCATATTTTTCCCATTTACTCACAGGGAATGTGTGTATGAGTTTTGCACCACTTTTAATGTGTAATCCTCTGCTGTATTTTGTGCAAGTAACTCTAGCTTTTTTTATATCTGTATTTTCTTTTATGTGATTCATTCTATACCAATGTAATTTTGTATAGATACCTTTTCTTCTGTGTTCAGGCTCACAATAGGCACAATCTAAGTGTATTATTTTACCTCTTATTTTATATCCATTAAAAGCAATAAGAACATCATTATCATACCAACCAAAATATTTTAACTTCTCAGACATTAAGAGTTTGTGCCTCTTAGCATCTTTATATAATGCAGAAGATTTAATGTCCTTAAAAGAAATAATTTTAATAATACCATTCATGAATAACCATTCTTTTTTAATCACATTTGTAATTTAAACTCATGATAACATTTAGGACAAATTGCATCTTGTTGTTTTTTGTCTGCTTTTACCATTCTTTGAGCAATATCTACTGCCATTTCTTGAGCTTTTCTATTTATTTCCTCCTTAGTAACCTCATCATAATTTGTTTCAGGTTCTAAAGATGGTTCAAATTCTGCCTCTTGTGGTTGCCAGACATCCATTCCCCAATCTTTTAACTCTTCTGCATCCCAACTATTAGCTAGGGCATCCCAATCCCATTCTCCAAAAGTGTTATTATCTTTTATAATAAATTCCTTTTGTTGTTCTTCTGTAAAATCAGATGCTTTTATAATAGGTACTTCTTTGAACTGAGATTCTTGACAGGCTTTTAACCTCATGTTTCCACCTAGAACCATCATGTTGTCATTAACAACTATTGGTCTTGCCTCTAACATTGCTGGAAATTCATTTATTGATTCTACAAGTCTAAAGAATTTATCATCTTTAATCACTCTTGGATTCTGTGGATTCGCCTTTATCTTGTTTATTTTTACATACTCTATCTTCATCTTTAAAAAATTTAATTAGTTTTTGTTCTATTTTCTTCAACTTCTTTTTCATATACATATTCATCATATAACTTTCTCATAATATTAATTAAATCAACTACACAACTTCCACAACTAGATGCTTTTTTATTTGTTTTAAACACCCTATTGTGTATGCTTAACAATTCGTTTTGTTCATCAGGATTAATGGTTGGTTTGTTAACAGAAAAAAACTTATCTAAAAACATATATTCTCCTTGATGTAAACATTCAGGGTCTTTATAAGGAAACATATCGTTTAATTTTTTCTTTCTAGCATCACATCCACAATCTTTTCCTAGTTTGTCAAAAACAAAATCAGTTACTTTTTTTATTCCTGTTACTTTTGTAAACTTTTCTATACTATCTCCTAGTCCTTTACTTTTCATTAATCTTTTTTTTTAAAATTTTCATACAATTATTGATAGTTTTCCAAACAACAACATGAGATATGTTTGTAGCAGCGGATAATTTTCTTATACTGTGGAACTTTCGCCTGTATAGATTAAACAATTTCTTGTCAAACCAATAAAATTCATTAACAATGTCATCTATAATTTTATCATAATCTACATACGGAGTGTTGTTAGCTTTTAAAACTCTTTTCATTTCCTTGTCTATGTAAATATCCTTGTCTTTTCTAATAATATCATAGAAAATATTACTCATCATTCTATATACAAACGATTTATTAAAGGAATCGTTATGCATTATGTCTTGAGTTTTTACTTTTCTGCTTTCTACTTTACTGTGTATTGCAATATAAAAATCATGTAAGAGATCTTTGCTATTAATTCTGCTAGAGCTAGTTATTTCCTCAGCCATAGAGAGCCAAGTTTTTTCATTCTTGACTAATAAATGCAAGAAATTATCTATTTTCATTTAGCTCTAATAATATATTTACAAAATCATCATATCTAAGAGCAATATAGTCTTCTTCAAAGTTTTTAGTAAATACAACAACAGGAGTTTTTCTAGTTCCAGCAGCGTCTCCCTCGCTTTGATGTAGAGCTTTCCAGATGTTTAACTTTTCTTGGTTCTTACATTCCCAACTATATTCAGATAATATACCTGTAGTTGTTAGAATGTCTCCTTTTATAGAAAGACCTCCACTATTGGGAGTCCTTCTTATATTTGTATCAAACTTTTTTGCTAAATCTTTTGCTATTTTAAGTTCAAATCTTTTACCTTTCTTATTCGCGTTCAACATGGTCATAAAATGTTTTCCTGATAACAGCCCCTAAATCAGCATCGTTTGGGTATATGCTACACAGAAAAGTAACGCCATTACTGCAATAAGAATCAGGACTTGTATAATTTGAGTCCTTAACTTGTCTGAGTTCATTTAGAGTTCTATTTTTCTGTTTTTTTTTCAATCAAAATTATAATAGCAATACCACATCCAAAACTTAATAAGTGTGATAATAATAACCAAAGAAATAATGTCATAATAATATCTTTTTTACTTTAGTTTTTAAAATCGCTGTCTCTTTGTAGGATTTAATATTCTGTAATTTTATGGAATATATTTCACTTTTCAAAATTTCTATATAAGAATCCTGTTGCATTAGCACCCTCAACGCTAGTATTAAGCCATTTAAGGTACTAAGTGTTTTGGGAGGCATACTTACCTCCCTATACTTGTTTTCTATCTCATAAATAGAGATTTCTAATTTGTTCTTTGCTTCAATTAAATCTAGGTCGCTCATTGTTTTAAGTTCATTGTTAATAAAAATTCATCCCCTAATTCTTTATCCAAAGTTTTAATGGTTCTGTATATGTTAATACTTCTTTTTCTAACTTCTTCTCTTTCTGTTTTTGTTGAATCTAATCCTAAGTTTGCGTATAATGAACAATCTGTTCTTAGCAATTCATCTATTTCTTTACTGTAGTATGTCATAATTTTAATTGTTTTAATTTTAATATATTATTGCCTCCAATCGTAAACCCTAGTCCTTCGTTATAATCAAACCTGTATGGCTGACCTAAAGGTGTTGGAGCACCTCCTGTTTCTTTATCCTTAATTTTATAAATATGTACTTCTGTTAGATTCCATAATTGCTCATGTCCTGTTAGTCTGTGTATGCACATTAGGTTGTCAACTCTATTTGGAAATACTTGCCCACCCTCGCAATCTGCTTTTCTTGGCGGTTGTATATGTCCCGTTAGTGGATGGTCAGGAGGAAAAACTCTCCTTGCTGATTCTGTCATTGGGTGTATGCTCAAGAATATGCTTTTCTTTGTCTTGTTGCAAAACTCTCTTATGTCGTTACAGATATTATAATTCCTGTCAAATCCATTAACTCTCCTGTCGTGATTTAATCCTGTGTATGGGTCTATTAATCCCCCATCACATTCTTGGTCTTTAAATATTTCAAGTAAATCTTTGTGATTGTAAACTCTCCTGTTGTCTATAAAAGTAAAATACTCATTTATAATATCGTTACATTTTTCAATCTCGCCTTTGCTTAATTCTTGAAGTTTAACTCCTTTCCAAAACTGTATTATATCTCGCTTTAATTGTCCTACTCTATTTTCTCCAGACCATATTACCCACCTCTTTTTATGTAATATGCTTAAAGCTGTTAAATACCACAATGTAAATGCTGTTTTTCCTACATTGTCAAGTCCTAATATAATGTTAAACTCTCCTTGTTTGTAGACCCAACTATCATCTAGGATGCATCCTATTTCTAATCCTTTTTTAATGTTACCATCTTTGTAATTAAAGAGATAATCTATAGCCTCTTTATTGCTACTAATCATTATTTAATGCTTTAATAACTTCAGGAGCTAAATTTAAGTATGGGTCTGTAGTTTTATTGTGTTTCTGAAACCCTCCCTTTCTTCCGTTCTCAACTCTTTGCTTGTGCTGTTTAGCTCTATCGTTATATTGTTCATCTAGAAAATTTATCTTTGGCTCTCCGTTAATTATCTTAACTACTCCTGATTCTAATATAGACTTGTGTTGTCCTTTAGTAACTCTTTTCATTTGGTCAAGACTTATTTTACATCCCTTGCTCCAATAAAAATTTACTAAATCCCAATACGCTCCTTTCGTTGCGAAAAATTCAAAAGATATATCTCCTGTGAGCCATTGGCTGGGGTGACATTTAAAGTATGGTAATTCTGCTGTCATAAATTGTGTTTTAATAATTGGTTAATGTATAGTGTTCTATATTTTTGATTGTTGTTTTCGTATATCTGCTGGTCTACTTTTTTCATCTCAGCTATTATCGTATGTAAACTAATAAGAATATATGATTTATTATAATTATAAGATATAAATATAATTACAGGATTAAAAATATTCCAATATGCGTATCCGTTAATATCTTCTTCTTTTAATCTAACTACATATTCCATGTTTTCATCAACTCCTGAGGATTTGCATTCTACAAAATTAAATTCCTCTTTCCATTTGATAATATAATCAGGTTGTTTTTTAAGCCTGTTGTCCATTCCATAGTATTCAGGATGTTTATATGTTATATCTTTTACTTCTAGATATGGCTCTACTCCAAAATTCATATATTCAACATTATGGTCTTTACAAAATTCTTGAAAAACTCTTTCAGAATCATTTCCATAGCTCTTTCTATTCTCGTATCCGTCCTTGTAACTCATTGTATGCGGTTATTTCATTTGTACTTAAATCATCCATTGTGTAGTGGTGTGTATTTTTTCCGTAAGACATTTCATCTATGTAATAAGGAATAATTTTTGCTCCCAAATTAGTAGGAGAATTATCTAGTATGTAACAATATTTGTTTTTTATATATGCTTTGCTTAATCCAAACTTATTACAAACCCTGTCTAGGGTTCTTATCCTATCTGTTCCTTTTTTACTCTTGCTCAAAAGAAAGGGGATAAGCTTTCTTTCTTTATCCCCTAGAATATAATTAAATATATAATCGCTTTTATCTTTTTTCATCTTCATTAGAAAGGCGAATCCTCAACTGTTGTTTTAGCTACTACTGGCTCATCTGTTGGAGGCTTATAAGTGTTTACGCTTAAAGAAACATCCTTATCATATTGGTCTGGCTTGTCTTTAATGTTCACGTTTAGCTTAACGTATGTTTTGCCCTCGTAAGTAAAGAAATGTTCTTTTGCTTTATCTAATGCTAATGTTACTGAGAGCCAATCTGCTCCCATTTTCTTACCGCTTCCACAGTATATTGTTTTTGGTTTTTCCATGTTATTTATTTATTGTGATTTTATCTATGTATTCTCTACAGAGATCAACTCTATTGTAAATTTGCTCTACAATCTCAGTATCATACTCTATGTCAAATGTTTTTATTCTATATTTATCTTCTATTGTAGTAAATAAATACTTTTCCCTAAAATCTTCATAAGCTAATTCTCTAGGATTATTCCACCTAAAGTCTTTCTCAATTAAATGTTCAGGAGTATCCATTAATACGTATATCAACTTAGCTTTTTTAATGCCTGTTAAGTGCATATAACCCTGCGTTTGCAAGAAGTAATCTTTACTAGGTACTTCCGTTTCTAATAAAGGAAAACTAAAGCAATCCCAAGAGTTTTTGATTTCTAAAATAGTATCATCTAAAACTGCATCAGGTGTTCCATGCATATAGTCGTTTTCAAACCATTCATCGTTCTTATATACCTTTCCAAGATTCAACTTTTTAGCTACATATTCTATAGATGCCTCTTCAACTTCTATTCCTTTATCCATGTACTTGGATTTAACTTCAGGATAGCGGTTATATACTTTTTCTATATACCATTTCTTGACAAAGGTTTCTGCTCCAGCAGATATTATTCTTTTGCCTGTAGGTTTTGCCATTATACTGTTAATAGCAGAACATCTAATTCTAAAAGGCCTCATTATTTAGTTGGCTTTTTAAAGACATCTGCTTCAACCTCGCTGTATATACCATATTCGTATGCGTTTATCAGTTTTAATGTTAACCTATCTTTTAATCGCTTTTCAGCCATCGCAAAAGGGTAAGCCATTCTGCAATTCTTAGGACTAGCTTCACCTGTGGACCAAGCTATAGTGTTTCCTTTTTTTGCATCTCCAACGAAAGCTACGTTGCTATTGTCATCTCTGAAAACTGTAGGTGCTCCAAATTGTATCTTAGTTTGGTGTGCTATTTTCTGACAAGCATCGTGTGTTAATATCCAATTTCCTGATTGTTTGTGTTGCCAAAAATCATCTTTTTTTAACTTGTACTGTTCTGCTAATTGTTTTATGTTCATAATTGTTGTGTGTTAATTGTTGTATGTTTATTATTGATTGTTTAATTATCTCAGTCCTCTTTGGGCTGTGATGTATGTTTATTAGTTTTAAATGTTTATCTATTTTATCTAATTCATTTAGATACCTTTCCATTCTAACTTGATGTATTTCTAAATCATTAGAAGATAATTTCCATCCTTTAGTTGTGCTTTTAGAATATTTAACTTTTAATATTAAGTTTCTTAGCCTGTCTTGCAAGTAACTATTTGTTTCGTATGCCCACCATTCTTTTATATTTTCATTGTGATGGTGTTCGTTATGAGGATGCGGATAAGGTATCATTTATCTTTATTTTTTTTGTTGTATTTTTCAATCAGTTTAATTAAAACTTCTGAATAACTCTTGTGTCCGTTCATCTTGCATTTTTCTTGAAACTCTACTAGAGTATCAATTTTTTCTGCTGGGACATAAAAGGTTCTTGTTGTGTATGATATTTCTCTGCTCATTTTTTATGTTTATGTTTATAAATATAGGGATTAATAAAGAGATTCCCTAATTAACTCTAAGGTTTGTTCTTTGCTTTTTTCTTGTTCTTTAATGCATAAACTTATTATAGTTGGTAAGTCATTAAATAATGTTTGCATATTAAATACTACAGAACCTTGTTCGCAATCTAAATGTAGTTCTCCACTATCTGCCCATATTGTATGGGTTTCGTGAACGTATATGTGTTTCTTTTTTTTCATAAAATCTCTATGTATTCTTTATCATTTATCTTTAAAAAATCTTCGCTATTTTCTACGAGGGATTCTATTTCTTCAAACTTGTAATCTCCTACTAGGCCATGTAATTCTACTTGCAAAAACTTCTTATTTATTTCTGCTGGGACAAATAACTCTCCCTCATCCCAAGAGTTTACATAATCCCAAATTGTTCTTAGTCCATCTGTTGTGAAACTTTTAGGATGTTTTGCCCACATTTCTTGTATGAATTGTTCTTCTGTTATTTTTACGACCATATTGTTAAATTTAATTGTCTTGCTACGTAATTTATATGTTTCTGTGTTGTCATACTCCAATATCCTAATTGGTGTAATTTACCATCCTCAATAGTAGCAACGTGTGTTACGTAACTTATCACTTTGTTGCCCTCAATTCTAAGGTTTTGCTTGTATTTTTCTAGTATCATATTATTTTATATTAAGGTTTTTTAAATTTATCCATTTCTGCATCACTATAAAAATGCTCAGTTCCGTAAAATATCTCCATGTAACTTAATTCAAATCTGTCTTTAAC
>TARA_R110000737_G_scaffold223373_2_pt1 | contig 27806 bp, 24 predicted proteins | sample TARA_R110000737 | Tara Oceans TARA_R110000737 (sample SAMEA4398027) | marine metagenome | biome: Polar Biome; feature: [SRF] surface water layer (ENVO:00010504); material: water (ENVO:00002006), including particulate matter (ENVO:01000060) such as... | depth 5 m | reverse complement strand
GAAATTACATTGAGAACTGGAAAGAAAAAGTATTAATTCTTACCCACCGAATAGAGTTATCTGTTCAAACGTCGAAGCAGCTTTCTGCGATTGGGGTTAAGAACAAAATCATAAATAGCGAAATCAAAACACTTGATGATCAAGATGAATTCCAGTGCTTTATTGCCATGGTTGAGACCTTGAACAATCGTTTGCACGATGATGAAAACTTCATTAAAGATGTTGGACTCGTTATTGTGGATGAAGCTCACTATAATAGTTTCCGTAAGATTTTCCAATTTTATGAAAATGCAAATATTTTAGGGGTTACCGCAACTCCTTTGAGTTCGAATCGTGCTTTGCCTTTGAATGATAACTACCATAAATTGATAGTTGGAGAAAGTATTTCCAATTTAATTGAAGGAGGTTATTTGTCTGATGCAGAAACATTTACATATGATGTAAATTTGCATGGGTTGAAAATAGGATCAAATGGTGATTTTACGGTTAGTTCTTCTGAATTAGTTTACGGAAACTACTTCATGCAAGAGAAATTACTTTTTGCATACGAAGAAGTTGCTATTGGTAACAAGACTTTGATTTTTAATTCAGGAATTGAAACTTCCCAGCGTGTAGAGGAAATGTTCAAGAAACGTGGTTTTCCTATTCGTCACCTTGATTCTACTTTTTCTGATAAGGATAGAAAAGAGGTTTTGAGCTGGTTTAAAGTAACCAAAGACGCTATTTTAACGTCCGTTGGTATTCTTACAACAGGATTTGATGAACCCACTGTTGAAACGATCATCTTAAATCGCGCAACTCGTTCATTGACGCTTTATCATCAGATGATTGGTCGTGGGTCTCGTAAATTACCGAACAAAAGCAGTTTTAAATTAATTGATTTAGGAAATAACGTTAGGCGATTTGGTATCTGGCAAGACTATATCAATTGGCAAGATGCGTTTAAATTCCCTGATCGTTTCTTGGAATCACGTTTGTCTGAATCAGATGATATCGAGTTTGAAGTAGAATATGAGTTCCCTAAAGGTCTTAAAGAGCGTTTAGACGTTGAGAAATTGGATTCATTCAATATGCGCGATATTTACTACGAATGCATTGAAAATAATCAAAAAGGTAAAGAGGCAGTAGATATGTCTCTTCAAAACCACTACGAGGTAATCCATGCAGCAGCAACAGATTTTTTCGATGGTCTGGATCTTCAAACTGCCATGCAAGAGCACATTGAATATAGATTGAAGCAATACACAAAATGTATTTCTAAAAGTACAAACAACTATTTCAAGTTTTTAATTGAAACGTACAATCGTCATTTGCGTCAGAAGCTCAGAGAAACATTGGAGGACGAGTAATTCCTAATAATTTAGAATTAAAGTTGCCGTATCGAAGGCTGAAGTATAAACGGCTTGAATTCCTGTGTTGGAGGTCCCTTGAACGGAGTATAAGTAAGAGTAATAGCTATTCCCGTCATTTATGCAAATTATTGTGTCATTCACTGCTCCTGTAAGGTATTGCTGGTCAGCGGGACAGCACTCATTACAACCAATTTTTCCTTGTTGTTTAATGTACTGAAGAACATCACCAGGATTAGGATTTATATTATTAAAAATCAATCGAGCCCACGATTTTGCGCTTGTATTAATATTGTAAACATTGCTTTCTTGATTCAAATCTCCGTAAGAAATGATTCTGTCAATTTCAAAATACATTGAAGGAGTAGCAGAAATTTTAACCTTTTCGTATAAATCATTCTCAATTGAAAAGCTATATTTTCCTTGACTGTCCGTAGTTACAGTTGTTAATGTGGTATAATAAGCATTACCTGATTTTTTCAATTCGACCTTTAACTGTAAATTACTAAGCCCAGTCGCAGAGCTAGTGTTAGTAACTTTTCCCTCAACGACATAGGTTACCTTTTTCTTCTTACAGCCGCTGAAAATAAGTGCGGAGGTGATTAAACAGATAAAGATTGAAATGATTATTTTCATGCGACTTGAATTGTACCCATAAAAGTAAAGAATTGGAACCATAAATAAAACTTCTTTTTATAATCGTCTTTTCTCTTTATAAAAAAGGGAAAAATGGTACCTTTAAAGTCTCAATAAATAGAACATGTCAGAAGATAATAAAATCATTTTTTCAATGGTTGGTGTTTCCAAAAATACACCAGCTGGAAAACAAATAATCAAGAACATTTACCTCTCATTCTTTTATGGTGCCAAGATTGGCATTATCGGTTTGAATGGTTCTGGTAAGTCAACCGTAATGAAAATCATTGCAGGATTAGATCAAGCCTATCAAGGAGATGTAGTTTTTAACCAAGATTACTCAATTGGTTACTTGCCCCAAGAACCAGAGCTGGACTTGAAGAAAACAGTGAAAGAAATCGTCCAAGAAGGAGTTCAAGAAACGATGGATGCGTTAAAAGAATTCGAAGAAATCAACAATTCATTTATGGATGAGGCGATTTTAAACGATCCTGATAAAATGGATAAATTAATTCAGCGTCAAGGAGAAGTTCAAGATTTAATTGACTCTTTGGATGCATGGGAAATTGATTCGAAATTGGAAAGAGCAATGGATGCTTTACGCTGTCCACCGGATGATCAATTGATTGAAACTCTTTCTGGAGGTGAGAAAAGACGGGTTGCATTGTGCCGTTTGTTGTTAAAAAATCCAGACATTCTACTGTTGGATGAGCCTACCAATCACTTAGATGCTGAATCAATCGAATGGTTAGAGCAGCATTTACAACAATATGCAGGAACTGTAATTGCCGTAACCCACGACCGTTACTTCTTAGATAATGTGGCCGGTTGGATACTTGAATTAGATCGAGGAGAAGGTATTCCTTGGAAAGGTAACTACTCATCTTGGTTGGAGCAAAAAGGAAATCGACTGAAAGATGAGGAAAAATCTGAATCAAAACGTCAGAAGATTTTGGCACGTGAGCTCGAGTGGGTCCGTATGAATCCAAAAGCTAGACAAGCAAAAAGCAAAGCGAGGTTGTCTAATTATGACAAAATGCTTTCCGAAGATCTGAAATCAAAAGAAGATATTTTGGAAATACCAATTCCAAATGGACCGCGTTTAGGTAATAATGTAATAGATGCAGTCAATGTATCTAAAGCATTTGGAGACAAATTGTTATATGATAATTTGAACTTTAAATTGCCACCTGCTGGAATAGTTGGAATTATTGGTCCAAACGGTGCTGGTAAAACAACCATCTTCAAAATGATTATGAAAGAGTTGATGCCAGATTCAGGTACATTTGAAATTGGTGAAACGGTGAAAATTGGCTATGTAGATCAAACACATGCTGATATATCAGACGATAAAACAGTATTTGATGTAGTCTCAAATGGCTTAGATTTCATTGAAGTGGGAAATCAGAAAATTAATTCAAGAGCTTATTTGTCAAAATTCAACTTTAGTGGTTCGGATCAAAACAAGAAAGTTGGCGTATTATCGGGTGGAGAAAGAAATAGACTCCATTTGGCTATGACATTGAAAACCGAGGCTAACGTTTTATTGCTAGATGAGCCAACTAATGATATCGATGTAAACACTTTACGGGCACTTGAAGAAGGTATAATGAACTTTGCAGGTTGCGCTGTTGTTATTTCTCACGATAGATGGTTCTTAGATAGGATTTGTACGCATATCCTAGCATTCGAAGGAGATTCTGAAGTTTATGCTTTCGAGGGAAGCTACTCAGAATATGAAGAAAATAGAAAGAAACGTTTGGGTGATAACGCTCCTAAGAGAATAAGATATAGAAAATTAATTAAATAAGAGTTAGGACCGCAGGAGTCAGGACTACAGGACTGAATTGAAGGATTTTAAATTTAAGGAAAGAATAAATTATCCTTAAACATGAATCCCAAAATAAGTCCTAAGATCCTGAATCCTTTAGTCTTGAATCCAAAAATAGAATATGACAGTAAAACAACTACAACCCAACTCATTATGGAATCATTTCGCCGATTTGAATGCGGTGCCTCGACCTTCTAAAAAGGAAGAAAGGGTTATCCAATTCATGGTGGATTTTGGTAAAAATCTGGGTTTATCAACTGAAGTAGACAAAATAGGTAATGTAATTATCAAAAAACCAGGTGCTAACGGTTTAGAAAATGCAGGGCCAGTAATAATGCAAAGCCATTTGGACATGGTGCACCAAAAAAACAACGATACAGTTTTCGATTTCGACAAACAAGGAATTGATATGATCGTTGATGGTGATTGGGTGAAAGCAAACGGAACAACACTTGGTGCGGACAATGGAATAGGAGTAGCCGCAATTATGGCACTTTTGTCTTCAAAAGATATTGCCCATCCACCAATAGAGGCAATGTTTACCATTGATGAAGAAACAGGTATGACTGGTGCTATGCAGTTAGATCCAAGCTATTATACAGGAAAAACACTTTTGAATTTAGACACTGAAGATGATGACGAATTGTCTATCGGCTGCGCTGGAGGAATAGATACCAACACAAGCTATGATTACAAAAGCGAAGAATTGAATGGCGAACATGTTGGTTATAAGTTAACTGTCAAAGGTTTGTTAGGAGGACATTCGGGAATGGATATCGACAAAGGCCACGGTAATGCGAATAAAATTCTTACACGTATACTTTATACGTTGCAACCGAAAGTAGATTTGAATTTGTTTGAATTTGATGGAGGAAGTCTTCGAAACGCTATTCCTCGCGAAGCTGTGGCAACAATTGCAGTCTTAAAGGATGATATTACAGCGTTCGAAACAGAATTGGCGAATATTACAAAAACACTGAAAGTAGAATTTCAAACTGTTGAAAAAAACCTTGTAGTTGTTTTTGAATCTATGGCTTTGCCAAGCAATGTAGCAATGAGTCATTCAGATCTGAAGAAAATATTGAATGTACTTTATGCCGTTCCGAATGGTGTCTTTCGCATGAGTCCAGATATTGAAGGTTTGGTTGAAACTTCATCGAGTTTAGCGCGAGTTGTCGTTAAGGAAGGTCAATTCATTACTCAATCGCTTCAAAGAAGCAGTGTTGAAAGTACAAAAGATGATGTAGCGAATACCATCAGAGCATCATTCGAGAATATGGGTGCAATTGTTGTTCAATCAGGAGATTATCCAGGTTGGCAGCCAAATCCCAATTCAAAAGTATTGACCATGATGGCGGATTTGTATCGAGAGAAATATAATGAAGAACCGCAAATAAAAGCTTGTCATGCCGGTTTAGAATGTGGGATTTTAGGAAAACATTTACCAGGGGTAGATATGATATCCTTCGGTCCAAACATACGTGGAGCGCACTCTCCGGACGAAAAAGTTCAAATTTCATCGGTTCAGAAATTTTGGGATTACCTTTTGGTAGCTTTGACTAGATTAAACTAATGAATAACCTTGATCTTGAAGGTTTAGCAAATATGCGAATGCCTTACGGAAAATATAAGAATAAGCTTTTGGTAGAAATACCAGAAGCTTATTTAGTTTGGTACCGCCAGAAAGGATTTCCAAAAGGCAAACTTGGCGATCAGTTAGGTGTTATGCTTGAAATTAAAATAAATGGTTTGGAGGATTTAATCTATCCACTGATACGAAAATAATGACATAATTTTAATAAATATTTAAATAATGTTTATTAATTAATTAATATTATTTATATTTGTTTCAACATATAAAATGATTCATGTCCAAATTACCAATTTTATGTCCTAGCTGTGATTCCACACTTTCTGTAAGTCAATTGACTTGCACGAGTTGTGAAACACATATTTCGGGGAACTATTTGTTACCAGTCTTTTTAAGGCTTTCTGAAGATGAACAATTGTTTGTCGTGAATTTTACAACATCAGGTGGAAGTTTAAAGGAAATGGCAAAAAAACTAGGTAAAAGCTATCCAACAGTTAGGAATATTTTAGATGACATTATTGAAAAACTAAATACTGAAACATAATGAAAGTAACGCTCTTCAAACCCTTTGAAAAATATAGCGAAAGTCAACTTCTGCTTTTTGGTATAATTTTTCTTTTAATTGGTAGTTATGTTTCAAGTTTTTGTCATGCTAATTTTGACGGTTTTTTTGATTTACATTTTTCAAATTATCAACTGACATTCACAGAATTGTTGGCTCAGAATTTGATAAATATAGTTGTACTTTTCATCTGTATGTATTTCGCAGGATTCTATCGGAACAAAAAGACAAGATTAATTGATATTTTCAATACAGTTCTGATTGCTCGGGTTCCGTTTTATTTTTTGACCTTGTTCAACGTTACAAATGCTCTAAGTGTCGATGCAAATTTGCCAATCGATGAAATAACAGAGTTTGCGATGAGTAACTTGCTTTTATTGATTCCGATGACTGTATTTATGATATTGATTGTTGTCTGGATGCTAGCGCTGTTATACAATGGCTATAAAATTGCGACAAATGCAAAAGGAAATAATTCAATAATCTTGTTTATTGTAGCTCTATTCGCGGCAGAGATTATTTCTAAATTAATTATTTACAAAACAATTCTATAAATATGAAACGAATAATTTTACTTTTTTTATTCTTTACCGGAACTGCTTTCTCGCAAGAAATTAAGGGTGACTGGTATGGAGATATCGAGATTTCAGGAATTAAGTTGGGATTCATTTTCCATATTTCTAAAGAGGAAGATTCTTATAAATCTATTCTAGATATCCCAGAGCAAAAAGCCATTGGTATAACAATGACGTCAACGACCTTTGATAACGAGGTCTTGAAAATTATCAGTGCTGAGTTGAGTGGCGATTTTGAAGGAAGGTATGTTGACGGAAGTGTAAAAGGAATATTTAGCCAAAATGGTGGATCTTTTCCTTTCACTATGACCAAGGATAAAAGGGAAGCTAAAAAAATATTGCGACCACAAGAACCTATGCAAGAATTCAATTATGTAATTGAAGATGTTGCTTTTGAAAATAAAGTGGATAAAGTTACTTTGGCAGGAACTTTAACACTGCCAAAAGGTAAAGGGCCTTTTCCAGCGGTTGTTTTAGTAAGTGGTAGTGGGCCCCAAGACAGAAATGAAGAAATTCTGGGTCACAAGCCATTTTTAGTTATCGCTGATTTTTTAACAAACAATGGAATAGCGGTACTTCGTTATGACGATAGAGGAGTTGGTAAATCTACTGGCAATTTTAGCAGCGGAACAACCGAAGATTTTGCTCGCGATGCAAAGGCAGGTGTAGATTATTTGTTAAGTCTTAAAAAGATTAATAAATTAAAGGTTGGAATAATTGGTCATAGTGAAGGTGGAACGATAGCTCCAATTGTAGCGGGTAGGCCAGAGAATGGGGTTGGTTTTATTATTATGCTTGCAGGAACAGCAATTCCAGGTTCAGAAATATTGTTGAAACAGCAAGAACTTATTTCAGCTGCCAGCGGTGAGAATGAAGAGGAGATTCAATCAAATTCTGCTATGAGCATTGCGATTTTTCAATTTATGCGTGACAATGCTGAGTCTGAAACCTTGAAAAAGGATCTAGGAACATATTTGGTAAATTACATGACGGAAAATGAAACCAAACTACCAGAAGGCATGACTAAAGAAAAAATGAGCGAGGTTTTGGTGAATTCGTATACGACAACTTGGATGAGAAATTTCTTGAATTATGATCCAAAATATGTATTTCTGAACGTAAAGTGTCCGGTTTTGGCATTAAATGGCTCGTTAGACCTGCAAGTTCCGGCCGAAGAAAATCTCGCAACGTTTAAGATGCTGGCTGAAAGAAGTGGAAATGAAAACGTCCAAACAATGGAATTACCAGGTTTAAATCATTTGTTTCAACATTGTGTAACTGGAGCACCAAGTGAATATAGTGAAATTGAAGAAACTTTTGCACCAGAAGTTCTTGGAATAATGAAGAATTGGATTAAAGATTTGAAATAAATTAAAAAATCATTAAATCTTTAGAATGCTAATCGTCAATCGGTTAGCATTCTTTTTTTGAGCGAAGTTTAATTTTAGACTATTAAAAACGTAACCTGAAAAAGAACCTACCGTAGAAGACTCTTGTAGATTATTTAAAAACAATTATGCAAGCAACAAAATTTCGTATGATTAACAATAATGTAAAAACAGCACAATACAGAATCGCTGAACATAGAACACAAGGCGTTCATTCTCAATTAAGCATTTTCGATGTGGCCAACTTGTTGGATCAAATCAAAAGAGCTGAAAGTTTGGGAGCACCCAGCAACAAACCATCGATATTTCAATCCATAGGATTCAATTAAAATATTTAAGACTCATAGTTTTAGTTTTGTTAGGTAACCAATTGAAGGGAAGTGAGAGCTTCCCTTTTTGGATTTTATAACTTTCCTTTAAACTTTTGAAGTTCTTATTTTACCTCCATTGAGCTGACTTAACAAACTAAACAGTCCAAAGAAAGTACGATTAACATATAAAAAATGTTCAGAGCCTCTATTTCCGCTCATAGTACGTATTTCTTTGTTTTTACTCATTTTATCACCCATTTTTGCCAACTCGGTAAAAAAGTCCGAGTTAGAAAAATCGAATTCGTTAACATTAAAAGGAGCGCATAGCAAAGTCAGCATTTTTTTAAAGATAGATCGAACAATATTTTTTTGCTCTTCTGTATCCTCTTTCGAGAATATTTGTAATTCCCAGAGCAAATCTTCGAAACGCACGTCATTTTCAATGTTTTCTTGTTGCATTAAGTCATTAAAAGGCTTGTAAAAGTTGCTAGGAATTACTTTTGTGCATCCAAAATCCAAAACTACCAGCTCGCCTTCCTTATTCACAAGAAAGTTACCAGGATGCGGATCGGCATGCATTATTCCCAATTGATGAAATTGAAACATGTAAAAATCCCAAAGCGTTTGACTAATCTTATTGGCTGCTTCTTTGTCGGTATTTTGTTCGGTTAATTCGGAGAGGTGTTTTCCGTCCATCCATTCCATTGTTATTATACGATCAGAGGAATATTCCGGAAACATTTTAGGAAAACGAAGGTTATGGATTTGAGTGCATTGCGACGCTATTTCTGTTGATTGTTCAACCTCCAATGTGTAATTCGTCTCTTCATAAAGTTTTGATTCTATTTCTTTGAAGTATCGTTCAACATCCTTGCTCTTCATATTAAACATACGTAGCGCAAATGGTTTTACCAATGCTAAGTCCGAAGAAATACTATCGGCAACACCTGGGTATTGTATCTTTACTGCAAAAAGTTGATCACCAATGCGAGCTCTATGCACTTGACCGATACTTGCGGCAAATGAACTTTCTACGTCAAAATCATCAAAGATATCTTCTGGATATTTTCCCAAGGTTTTGAAAAATGTTTTTCTAACTAAAGGAGCTGATAAAGGAGGAACGGAGAACTGAGCCAATGAAAATTTATCGACGTAAGCTTTGGGTAAAATGGACTGATCCATGCTCATCATTTGCGCCATTTTCAGTGCACTTCCCTTTAGTTGAGATAAACCATCATAAATGTCAGTTGCGTTATTCTCGTCAAGGTTGGCTTTCGCCTTGTCTGCGTCGCCAGTCAACTTTTGACCGTAATATTTTAAATAATTGACTCCAACTTTAGCGCCAACTCCAACTATTTTTGAGGCTCGTTGGATTTTGGAGGTTGGTATTTTGTCTAATGATTTCATAGGTTTATTTCTTAACCGTTTCGTGATACACGAACTTTCCAAAATCCATAAGACTTTCAAATGGGTTTTTGTGAATTAAATCAAAGCTGGCTCGAAGGGATTTCTCAATGTAGACGTCGGTTTTTTCGAATCCTTTTGATTCGTCTTTCATCCAAAAATCAATTGTTTTTATCATTTGCAACCAGGCAATAGAGCGAATTCCTTTGTCTTTATAGGTTGACAAAGGTGTGTTTTGTAAAAACCCAACTTCAATGTCCAAGGAATCAATATATTCTTGGAAGTGTGTCTTAAGTTTATTTAGTAAGTTAGACATCTTCCAGTTTTTATCCTCTGAAGATAGGAGCAAAGTCACCAAAGTTCTATTGTTATTCAGCACTTCAAAAAAGGTATAGTAGTAGGCCAACAATTTATTTTGTGAATCGGCTTCGGCATAATTTGAATCCTTTTCTAATAGTGCTTTGGTATTTTCAAAGAAAGATTCGAAAATAGTCGATTCTAATGATTTGAATGAAGCATAATGCTCGTAAAATTTACTTTCATCTATTTTCAATTCTTTACAAAATGCAAAAACTGTGACAGGTCGATGCCCAGTTTCACAAAGATTATTGCAATAAGTGTCCAATATTTTTTTCTTAGATACAGCCATGGTAAACTCTTTTTATTAATAACAAAAGTTTAGTGTATTTGTTGCTTAATAAATGCTAATATTTTACCAATTTTCGTAAGAAATCTGGATGATCAAAGAAGGAAAATAACATCAATATTTCGTCGCTTTCACTCAATTCTTTCCAAAAAGACCTTGTTTTCGGTGAAAAGACGGTCTTTTTTGAGCAGTAAAGTGTGATTTTCAGCTTTTAGCGTGTAATATTCACCGCTTTTAATTCTTAAGCTGCCATTTGGAATCAACCAACTGTAAAGTGTTTGGTATTTCTTAAAATGTACCACAATTCCGGCTTTTCGCAATTCAATATTGCAATAGATACTATCTTGCTGATTGGAGAAAAAAGGCTCAAAATGCTCACTTGCAGAATGAATGCGCATGCGTTTCGAGCCAACTCCGCGCATTTTTAATCTTTCGATAAAACCATAAGGTTCTCCAACTTTTTCGGACATTTTCCGCTTTACCTCTGGGGTTTGAATCGTTGAGTCAATAATCATGTTCATAGAATTCTTCTAATGAAACAAATTACCTCCCCAAAAAGTTGAGAAATTGCTGAAGAATTAATGCTGGATAACGCCGCTGCCAATCAACTTGTCACCGTCATACCAAGCGGCAAACTGACCAGCGGTTATTCCTCTTTGTTTTTCGTTAAAAAGTATATAAACTCCGTCGGCTTTTCTTATCAAGGTTCCTTTTTGTACAGCTTGTCGGTAACGAATCCGTATGTCGTATACACGCGTTTCACCAATTTTTAAACTCTTATTCGGTTCCACGTAATGAATATCGTCTTCCTTGATGAACAAAGCCCAACGATTCAATCCGGGATGATCATCAGTTTGACCAGAGAAAACATTATTTGTAGTTGTATTTGTGCTTATCACGAAAGAAGGCTCAGGACGACCGCCTATAGATAAGCCCTTTCGCTGACCAATTGTGTAGTAATGCGCGCCTTGATGTTCAGCGACAACTTTGCCATCTTCAAATTCAAAGTAAAATGGTTTCGCCAACACTTCTACATTTTCTATCGTTGGGGCTACAGAGTTATAATCTTTAAACATTTCCAATTCAGGAGAAACCTCTATAACTGGTCCTTTTTTGACAGACAATTGCTGCTGTAAAAAGTCAGGAAGTTTTATTTTACCAACAAAACAAAGACCTTGTGAGTCTTTTTTGTCTGCAGTTAATAATCCTGCTTTTGAGGCTAATTCACGAACTTCAGATTTTTGTAATTCGCCAATAGGGAAGAGGGCTTTAGAAAGTTGTTCTTGAGACAATTGACACAAGAAATAACTTTGATCTTTACCATTGTCACGACCTTTTCCTAAACTAAAAGTTCCGTCTTCATTATCAATTTTTCTGCAATAGTGACCAGTGGCAACGTAATCTGCACCTAAATCTAAAGCTGCTTTAAGGAAAACATCGAATTTTATTTCTCTGTTGCACAGTACATCAGGATTTGGCGTTCTTCCCGCTTCATATTCTGCGAACATGTAATCAACTATTTTATCCTTGTACTCAGCGCTTAAATCAATAACCTGATAGGGAATTTCCAATTGATTGGCAATGAGCAGAGCGTCGTTGGAATCGTCTATCCAGGGACAATCATCTGAAATTGTAACTGACTCATCGTGCCAGTTTCGCATAAACATCCCAATAACCTCGTAGCCCTGTTCTTTCAACAACAAAGCCGCGACGCTGGAATCTACACCACCCGAAAGACCAACAACAACGCGTTTTCCATTCATGGTGCAAAATTACGGAAATTCTATTCGATTTTTTGATTGAGTTTTTTCACATTATGGCATATTTTGTGTTTATTGCAGAATATTATAGCTTGTTAACAATTGTCGATGTTTGGCAAATTGTATATTTGTGTCAATGAGAAACGTTTTATTAATCCTACTTATGACTTCTTTCACCGGGGTGTTTTTTTCGCAAGAATGCGAGAAAGTGCTTCTATCTGGGAAAGTGGTGGATACGCTACGGCCGCAGAATTTCTATAATTTAATGGTTGTCAACCGAACGACAGGAAAAGGTCATTTTGGGATGCCTAACGGAGGTTACAATCAATATGTTAATGATGGCGATTCGATTACTTTCTCAATAAAAGGCTATAAAAATATAGAGTACAAGGTTAAGGCAGATGGAAATTGTCAGGCAAAAAACATTTGGTACATAGAAATGAAGCCTCAAGAAATAGAGGAAGTTGTTGTCTATCCATTAAAGTCTTTGCAGGAAATACAGGAAGAAAGAGCTGGATTAGCCATGCGCGAAACGAGACAAGTTACTGGAATTGAGGTTTTGCAGAGTCCAATCACAGCGCTTTACCAAGCTTTCTCCCAAAAAGAAAAGAACAAGCGATTAATTGCTTCATATGAATATGCTGATAAGCAAAAATCTATTTTACAAGAGTTGCTTCGCCTATATGTTGCATACGATATTTTCTATCTGAGCGAAACGGAATTTGACGCATTCATCTCTTTCTTAAATATTAACGAAGATTTCCTAAAAACAGCAACAGAAATGGAATTGGTTACGTTTGTGAAGGATAAGTTTTATCATTTTCAACTACTGAACAAAAGATAGATTTTCTTAAATAATGTTTTCCTGATAATTCAATAAACTTGAGCGAATTTCTAGATTAAAAAATGTAGAGTGCTGAGATAATTCAATCTTTTATCTAAACCGAAAACTTTGATTGATACGGTTTTTAATTCATTTTAAATATATTAAATTATTTAGCATATATTTGGTTATATAATATTGCCAGATTATGAAATATTTTTTAGTCCTTTTTACATTCGCGTTCCATCATTTTTCTTTTAGTCAATGCACAACAACAAATGCAACAAGTTGTGTCTGTGAGAATGGAACGTCTACCTGTTGGTTGCTTCCTGATATTACAGCATCGTGGAAAGGTATTTCTAATAACGGTTATATTGAATATCCTCAGAACGGAGCAGGAATAAATTATCCTGGACAAGGTCCTGACGATGGTCGAATACGAGTTTCAGGTTCGACACCAAATATTGGTCATGGTTCTTTTACGGTTAGAGGAGTTAACGAGAACGGTCTTCGTACATTTTTATGTGGAAATGATACAGTTTTTAACGCACCTTCAAGCGGCCAATTTACATGTCCAAATGGTTATGCTAATCCAAAACAGCTAATTACTCAGAGGGTTTATAAAAAGAACAGTGATACAATGAGTTATTTTGATCGTTGGGCTGGCAGTGTTACGTATCATCCAGCACATGGTCACAATCACGTTGACGATTGGGCCGTTATGACATTACGTATTCAAACAGCTGATCCCAATCCTTTAAATTGGCCAATAGTTGGGACAGGCGCGAAAATAGGGTTTTGTTTAATGGATTATGGACAATGTGGCAACACAGGTTCAACATACGATGGTCATTGTAGAGATGATAATACCGTTTATTTAGGAGGAAACACGTTACACAATAGTAATTTTCCAAATTTCAATTTAGGTGGAGGAAATTACAACTGCTCAACTACGGAACAAGGCATTTCTTCTGGATGGACAGATGTATATGGCAAACACTTGGACGGAATGTGGATAAATGTTCCACCAAACACGTGCAATGGAAACTATTATATTGTTCTTGAAATAGATAAGAACAACTTGTTTCTGGAAGAGCGAGAAGACAATAACTATACTGCGGTTCCAGTAACTTTATCACTTCAACATTCTACTGGGAGTCTTCAAATACCGACAATTTCGTCGGATAATTCGACGAATTTATGTACAGGTCAATCATTGAATTTGATGGCTACTGCAGGAAGTTCATTTTTATGGTCGAACGGAGATACAACCCAAACAATTAATGTAACATCTCCAGGTTCATATACTTGCACGGTAACCAATTATTGTGGGACTAGCACATCCAGTCCTTTTATTGTTTATTCAGCGGCACCTATTGCTCCAGTCGGCCAAGGAGATACTGTTTGTGTTTCAGGCTCTATGATTTTAACCGCTTCGGGTACAGGAAATTTATCATGGTATGATTCGAATGGTCTTTATGTAGGAACTGGAAATACATATACTACCCCAATATTAACCCAAACCACTGAATATTTTGCCCAAAATACAGATGTTTACTCAGACACTTTGTTTCAAGAACCCCATTCTAATGGAATTGGTGGAGGTGGATGGTTGAGCAGTGAGCAGTATGAAATCTTCAGCACCTCAACAAGCGTAACACTTAAATCTGTAAAAGTATATGCTCAAAATGCAGGAAATATAACAATTGAACTTCAAGATGAATCAGGTACACTTTTAGAATCAAATACGACCGCAGTTCCAGCTGGTGAGAGTCGAGTTCAGCTTAATTTTTCCGTTCCTTATGGTGATAGTATGAGATTGGTCGGCAAGAACTTAGGTGTTAATTTATATAGAAATAATAACAGTGCAACCTATCCATACAATCCAAATGATAAATTAACGATTATTGGAGCATCAGCCGGCGCATCATATTTCTATTATTTTTACGATTGGGAAGTTGTTTCGGCAAACAGCACATGTTCAAGTGCTATGACATCTGTTTTTGCTGTGGTGTCTTCATGCTTAAATATTGCTGAAAACGTACTTTTTAAAAAATCTATAAAATTGTTTCCAAATCCAAACAATGGATCTTTTGATCTTGAATTTGAAACAATAGATGAGGGAAATTTATCTATTAATATGTCAAATTTGCTAGGCCAAATAGTTTTTGAAGATCAGGTACATCATTCGGTGGGGAAAAATACTATTTCCATAAATCAGAATAAATTGGCAAAAGGAGTGTACTTGATGAATATGGTCTATGAAGGTAAAAATTATATATCTCGAATGATTGTGGAATAAAGTGAAAAAGTTGAGTAAGATATTCTTGTTGATACTGGCTTTAAGCTTTGCTTTCAAAAACGTTCTGATGGGTCAGTCGGTAGTTTCTCAGGAAATGACTGTGTACAACGAGAATAATTCTCCTCTGTCAAATAATTCAATTCGGGCTTTATTAACCGATCAAACAAACAATTTGTGGATTGCTACAGATTTAGGTTTATGCAAGTTGAACGGAACGAATTGGGAGGTTTTTAATTCATCAAATTCAGGCTTAACTGATAATTATATTCAATCGCTCGCAATTGATCAAAGCAATGCCTTGTGGGTTGGAACAGTAAATGGAGGGCTTTTTCATTTTGACGGACTAAATTGGACGAATTATAACTCACTTAATTCTCCTTTAACGACAGATTTTGTGAGATCCATCGCTGTAGATTTGAATGGTGACGTCTGGATAGGAACTGTGGAAGGATTATTAAAGTTTGACGGCATCAATTGGACAGTTTGGACTATTGCAAATTCAGGTATTTTTTCACAAAACATTTCTACCATTGCCGTAGGTGCTAATAATGAAAAATACTGTGGAACAATCAATGGCGGAGTAATATATGTTTCTCCAGCTGAGCAAATTCAAAATTATACGATTCAAAATTCTGGAATTCCAGATAATTCAACAGTAGTTATTCAAGTTGATGGAAATGGTCAACCATGGTTTGCAACCCCTGCGGCTGGATTATTTACAGATATAGGTTCATTGTCTTGGCAATCTACTAATACTCAAAATTCACCATTGCCCACCAATTCATTGACCGCCTTTCACATTGACAAAACTCAAAATTTTCTTTTGGGATCAGATCAATTTGGAATTATTATTCGCAGTTCAAATAATGCCTATCGATCTTATTCAATGTCAAATTCCTCTTTACCGGAAAATCACGTTATTTCAGCTACAAGTGATTCATTAGGCAATATTTGGATTGGCCTTAGTAGCGGTGGTTTAGTCCGTTTAAAAGAACAGTATTTATCAGTCGATAAAAATATATTTACTGATTTTAATGTTTACCCAAATCCAGTTTTAAGCGGCCAACATCTCTTTTTATCCAAATCAATAGATGAGTGCGAGATAGAAATAATTTCTGCAGATGGAAAAATGGTTTTTAATGAAAAATCTAAAGATTCAAAGGCATATATTTTATTGCCCGCGTTGCAAACAGGAACATACTTCTTGAAAATAATATCAAACCGATCTGTTTTTATCGAAACAATAGTAATTAGATCGTAATACCTTGATTTAAATCTTAGTTCCCCTGCAGTTTTTCTAAGCGCTTCTGACGTTGCATAGGATTTTCTCGAGTAGGTTTTTGTTTGAACAGCTCATATCTCGTAGGTTGCAAAGCAGGAGGGAAGGAATTATTGTTCAAATCCGTATCACCAGTTTCTAAAAATGGATCAACTCGGAATGAAATTGCTTCTTTGTCAAAAAGGAACACTTTGGTCACTTTATCTTCTTGTTTTCTCCAAATTTCTGCAGGGATGCGAATTACTTCTGAAGTATTGTCGGCAAATTTTACTTCCATAATAATTGGCATAACCAAACCTCCCAAATTGCTAAATGTCAATTCATAAAAATGTTTACCGCTTTTCAATAATTTCTTTTGCTCATCGGTCAGACCAGATAGCATTTCTTCATATTCTTTTTTGTCTAATGCGTCAGCCTTATAAATGTCACGATTTGCATAGAAGTCATCAATATTTGAGTCACGTTCGTTAACCGTTTCTTTAATCGTTTCTTTATTTCTAAGATCACCGATGAATTGGTCTTTTTGGCTATCAGCTTTTTTTGCAGACTCTTTAGTAGCGATAGGATCCATGGAACTCATTTCAAAGCCATTGACTTTTTCCAAAGCGATGTCTACGTGATCAGTTGTATAAAACCAACCTCTCCAAAACCAGTCTAAATCAACAGCTGAAGCATCCTCCATGGTTCTAAAGAAATCTGCTGGCGTAGGATGTTTGAATTTCCAACGTTCACAGTAGGTTTTAAATGCAAAATCAAACAATTCGCGACCCATAATCGTCTCTCGTAAAATGTTTAGTGCCGTTGCAGGTTTTCCATAAGCATTGTTGCCAAATTGCCATATGCTTTCAGAATTGGTCATAATTGGTGAAATAAAGTTCTTATCTCCCCGCATGTAATCGGCTATTAAATAAGCTGGTCCTCGACGAGAGGGATATCCACGTTCCCATTCTTGTTCTGTCAAGTATTGAACGAATGTATTCAAACCTTCATCCATCCACGTCCACTGGCGTTCATCTGAGTTTATTATCATTGGGAAGAAGTTGTGACCTACTTCGTGAATGATAACGCCCCACATACCATATTTCGTCTGTTCCGAATACGTTCCATCAGCTTCTGGACGACCTCCGTTAAAACAAATCATGGGATATTCCATCCCAATTCGATCTGTGTGAACAGATATAGCAACTGGATAAGGATAATCAACCGTATATTTAGAATAAGTTTTGATGGTGTGTGCCACCAATTTAGTAGAGTAGCGCTCCCACAAAGGATTTCCTTCCTTCGGGTAGTAACTCATGCAAAGAACATTTTTGTTGTTCACTTTTACATTTTGTGCATCCCACATGAATTTTCGAGAACTAGCAAAAGCAAAATCTCTAACATTTGTCGCTTTGAAAGTCCATGTCTTGTATTTATCAGATTTTTCTTTTTCTGCCTTTTCAGCTTCGTCTTGATTCACGATTAGAATAGGGGTATCCGAACTAACGGCATCTTTCATTCTGCTTCGTTGCTCAGCAGTTAAGCAGTTTGTAGCGTTTTGCAATTCACCTGTCGCTCCAACAATATGATCAGAAGGAACAGTAATGTTAACAGTATAATCGCCAAAAGGAAGTGCAAACTCTCCAGATCCTAAAAACTGTTTGTTTTGCCAACCTTCAACGTCGTTGTACACACACATTCTCGGAAACCATTGTGCGATTGTGTAGATGTAATTGTCTTCTTCTGGGAAATATTCCAATCCAGATCGACCACCAACTTTGGATCTGTCATTGATATTGTACCACCATTTCACTTTGAAAGAAACCGAACTTTTTGGTTGAAGCGGTTTATCCAAATCAATACGCATCATTGTTTTATTGATGTAGTATTTCATTTTCCCTCCTGAAAGGGAAGTGATTTCATCTATTTTAAATCCTCCATCGTAATAAAAAGTCTTTTTCTCAACATCTTTTATTGATTTAAAATCTTCCATTTTGTCCAATTGGATCAATTGAGCGTCAGAACCTGGCTGATAAATGTTCTGGTCAAGTTGTAACCACAAATATTCAAGTTTGTCCGGGGAATTGTTGGTGTAAGTGATTGTTTCTATACCAGTCAAAATCTGAGTTTTATCATCAATCTTCATGTCGATTTTATAATCGGCTTTCTGCTGATAATAGTTGTGCCCAGGAGCACCTCCAGCTGTACGATATTCGTTTGGTGTTGGAAGTTCTTGATCTAATTGCGCGAATTTTGATTGTCCCCATGCTAGTGATGGAAAAAGAAAAAGGAGGATTATTTTTTTCATTCTATAATTATGGAAGATTGTTTTTTAGTTGAAACGAAAACAGCGGTATAGCTTTTTTGTTTATCTAGATAGGTGATTTTATTTTGTTGCTTTGGAAGCTCATTCATCATCAGGTCGAATGTAAAATCCAATTTCTGTGGTTTTTCGGTTTTATTTGAGTGGAAATAAAAGTTGGTCATTCCATTTGGCAGCACTTCATAACCAATCAATTGAAGTTTTAAGCTGGTTCCATTGTTTTTGATTTTGAACTCAGAAAATAGAGTAGACGCCATTTGTTGAATTAACTTCTCATCACTTACGTGATCTTCTAATTCTTTAACGGGCAATTTCTTTATTTGGAACCATTCTTCAAGGTCATGAGTTGACAGCATTAGCGTTCCTTCAATGACTTGATCTGTTGAGTTATAACTCAGTTCAGCAAATCCGAAAAAATACTCGTGTGCGATTGAAGTAAAAGAAGTGAGCATTATAAGGCTAAAAGCCAAAAACAACTTCATAGATTTTATTTTCGGCTAAATTAAGTAAACTAGAGTAAAAGAAAAAATAGAAAATGTAGTTTGTAACAGAAACCAATGAAATTATTCTTGATAGATGTTGAGATTAAAATTGGGAAAGTAAACTGTGGTTTATGATATGTTTTCCTAAGGAATATTTTCCGCTAAAATTCGCAAATTTACGAACAAGGTTTTAAATTGCTGTAAATGAGTTGTATGAAATCTATCGTATATAGAACAAATTATGAGAAACTTACTCAAATAAAAAAGGCATCTGAAAAGATGCCTTTTTATCAAACTATTTGTCTGTTATTTTTTCTTCATTTTCTCTTGCTGAGCTTTCTGCATAGCCTCTAAACGCTCTTGGAATTTAGACTTAGGTTTTGGGCCTTTCGACGTAACCGTTGCCTTTTTCGCTTGCATTTTCGCTTTTAGTTTCGCTTCATCCACAAAGAATTTTTTGATTGCAAGCATAATTAAAATTGAGAACAGCGTAGAAATGAAGTAATAGTAACTTAATCCAGATGCATAATTATTGAAGAAGAAAATCATCATAATCGGGAAGATGTACATGATAACTTTCATATTCGGCATACCAGGTTGTTGCGGCGTTTGCATTTGACCACTGTTCGTTGCTGTATATATCAATGTTGTCCCAGCCATTAAAAGGGTGAATAAAGAAACGTGATCACCGTAAGGCCAGATATACGTACCGAAATCCCAAATAGAATCATAAGATGAAAGGTCGTCGGCCCATAAGAAGCTTTTTTGACGCAATTCGAAAGCGGTTGGGAAGAAACGGAAGACTGCAAGAAGTATAGGCATCTGAATTAGCATGGGTAAGCAACCAGCTAATGGACTTGCGCCTGACTCTCGGTACAATCCCATCATTTCAGTTTGCTTTTTCATTGCGTCCGCTTTATCTGGGTATTTAGCTGTTAATTCTTCAATTTCTGGTTTTAAGATTTTCATTTTCGCAGAAGAAACATACATTTTCCACTGTATTGGCATTAAAACCAATTTCAGAATCATCGTCAATAATAGGATTGCAATACCAATTGCCAACCCCATTTCAAGTAAGAAGTTAAACAATGGCTGAACGGCATAGACATTAATCCAACGGAATAATCCCCAGCCATAGTTAAGAATATCATCATAACCTTCACCATACGATTTCAATACTTCGTAATCGTTTGGTCCAAAAAACCAGTTGAAGTTCATTGTTGCATCATCACTTGCTTGCATATCCAATGCCAAAACAGAGTTGAAGTCTTTAAGATGAGTGTTATTTTTCTTTTCACCTTCTTTGTAGGTAACAACTTCCATTTTACTCGATCCTGAGCGGAAAGCTGTTTTAGGCTTAAGAATAGAGGAGAAGTAGCTTTGTTTGTAGGCTACCCAATTAATGTTGTCTTCAGCTGTTTCCTCATCGTCGCTCATTTCGCTTAAATAATCGAAACCATCCTTTTCGTTTTGGAAACAAATAGTTGAGATTCTTCTTTGCTCGCTGAACAAACGCTCGGTTTTTTTGAAAGATGTATTCCATTCCAATTTGATATTCTTGTTTTGAATATCGGTTTTCATTCCTTTTAAACTGACGTCATAAGAAATGTTGTAATTGTCTTTTGGTAAAGTGTATTCAAATACAACAGACTTGCCTGAAGATGGTGAGTATGAAAATTGAATACTTTTCGATGTTTTCTTGTCGACTTTAAAAACAACCTCATTCGTATTTATTTGTTTACCTCCTGTTTTAAATACTAGTCCATTTGACGCATCACCTTCCGCGAAGAGTTGCAAAGGAACATGCTTGTCTTTTTTCTCTGCGTAGTTATAATACGTTTCGTATTCTTTCAAACGAACAGAGGCAATTTTTCCACCTTTCGTATCAAAATCAATTATCAATTTATTGTTTTCCAGTCGAATAATCTCACTTGTAACTTCTACTGTAGGTTTTGCAACCATAGTTTCCGTTGTATCTTCAACAACTTTAGGTTCTGAAGAAGGTTCTTCAACTTTCGTAGTTTTATCATTAGCAGCAATTGTAGAATCAGCTTCATTTTTACTTTCAGCTTTTGCTTTTTCTTGCTCTAAACGTTGTTTTTCCTTTAGTTCTTCTGCAGTCGGTTGATTGAAAATAGTGAAAACACTTAAAATCAAACCAATTAAAACCAATCCAACGATGGTGTTTCTATCCATTTTTATTTTTTATTTTTATTGTGTTTAATTGTCGCTTCTACAAAAGCAACGAAAAGTGGGTGAGGGTTGGCCACCGTACTTTTGTATTCTGGGTGAAATTGAGCTCCAACGAACCATGGGTGCTTTGGAATTTCAACTATTTCAACCAATCCAGACTCAGGGTTCTTACCTGAGGCTATCATTCCAGCCTTTTCAAATTCAGCCAAATATTCATTATTGAACTCATATCTATGGCGGTGTCTTTCCGAAATTTTATCCGTATTGTAAGCTTTTGCAGCTTTCGTTCCTGGTTTCAATTGACATTTAAACGCTCCTAAACGCATTGTGCCGCCCATGTTGGAAATCGTTTTCTGCTCCTCCATCATACTAATCACTGGATGCGGGCAATCTTCTGATATTTCAGTCGTATGAGCTTCTTCGTACCCCAGAACGTGACGAGCAAATTCAATTACCGCGCACTGCATACCCAAACATATTCCGAAAAATGGAACATTGTTCTCACGAGCATATCGAACAGCTTCTATTTTTCCAGCAATTCCTCGTGAACCAAATCCAGGGGCAACTAAAATACCATCCAATCCAGAAAGTTTCTTTTCTAAATTTTTGCTATTCAATTTTTCAGAATGCAACCAAACTAAATTAACTTGACATTCATTCTCCGCTCCAGCGTGTATAAATGACTCTGAAATAGATTTATATGAATCTTTTAATTCAACATATTTCCCTACAAGTCCTATGTTTACAGTGGTTTTTGGATTAGCTATTCGATCCAAAAATTTCGTCCATTTTTCAAGTTTAGCCTCTGATTTCGTGTTCAAACCTAGCTTTTCAAGAACAACTTTATCTAATTCTTCTTCTTTCATCAAGAATGGAACTTCGTAAATTGTTTTCGCATCAATTGATTCGATAACAGCATTCATACTAACATTACAGAATTTTGCAATTTTCTTTCGAAGATCTAATCCTAATGGATGTTCTGTTCTGCAGCAAAGTATATCTGGCTGAACTCCTAATTCAAGAAGCTGTTTAACAGAGTGTTGTGTAGGTTTAGTTTTCAATTCACCTGCTGCAGCCAAGTAGGGCACTAAAGTCAAGTGGATTACGATGCAATCGTTTTCAAACTCCCACATCATTTGACGAACTGCCTCAACATATGGTAAAGACTCAATATCACCAACAGTACCTCCAATCTCTGTAATAACGATGTCGAAAGTTCCTTTTTTACCTAAAATCTGAATTCTTTCTTTGATTTCGTCGGTTATGTGAGGGATAACTTGAACCGTTTTACCTAAAAATTCACCTTTTCGCTCTTTTTCAATCACGGATTGATAAATTCTTCCTGTCGTTACATTATTTGCTTGGGACGTAGGGACGTTTAAAAAACGCTCATAATGGCCCAAATCCAAATCTGTCTCGGCACCATCGTCGGTTACGAAACATTCGCCATGCTCATAAGGATTCAGAGTTCCTGGATCAATATTGATGTAAGGATCTAATTTTTGAATGGTCACCGAGTAACCTCTAGACTGCAACAGTGTTGCGAGAGAGGCGGAAATGATTCCCTTGCCTAATGATGAAGTAACACCCCCTGTTACAAAGATGTATTTTGTGGAATTTGACATACCGAATTAAGAATTGTAACTACGGGATGCAAAGTTATACTTTTGCTTGGATTAAGGGACGTTTACTTTTAGTTATTTAACAAATTAATATGACCAAGTAGGATTTAGACCAACTTGGAGGTATAGTTTATCCCTGCGCCGCTCATTTTTGTAGAATATTGGGCAACCATAATCATCCAATCTAGGGTAGTGGGGAGTTTTTCGCTCAATTTGTTTGGGAAATAGTATCATATCGTGTGAAAGTCGGTTTTGAAATATATGTCTAACTTGCTCGGAATCAACACCTAATTTGCCATATAAATAATTCCCATTTGTTAGATTGTAGGTTACCCCACCATAGAATATTCCATGACTCGTTTTTCCATAGGGTAGATCTTCTAGTATACGAAAGCCGCTTGGGCATTTGTTTAGATGAATTTTTCGCCAATCTGAACCTCGAGTTTCGCCAGTCCATAGCTGAGTACCTATTTGGAAATTAAAATCATTGTAGCGGTAACCGAGCATTAAATGTCCAGTTCTGAACTTATCTCTTCCTGTCCCAGCAAAAATGTCGTTTTCAAAAAAGATTTGAAATTTAGAGAATTGAGTAGTCCAACCTCCCGAATTTTGACTTGTACCTAGATTATCTCTATACCAAAGATAATTGTATCCAATAGCATTTTTATAAGTTGATTGATGTCTAAGACCGCCCCAAATGTAATCAACGTCCTGACTGCGTTTTCCTCCAAGAAGCAAAGCGCCTAAAGATATTCTGTTTTCGATTAATTCTTGCCGCTTTGCTAAGTTTGAGAATGAAAAGGTAGTTGTATTCCCCAAGTTAATTTGAGCGAAGCCATAGTGCACATAGGAATCAATTCTAACACCAAATTGATTTATGTGAGAACCAAAATTTGCAACTATTCCCAGTTTTACGCCAATATTCTTGTTATTGAATTCTTGGGCGTTCGCTACTGAGCCGAGTAAGCTCACTAGCAATGGGAAACTTACAAGAAATATTTTGATCGAATTCAACAAGTTATGCCTTTTAAACGCAACAATTCAAGAATCATACCCAAATTGTTGATCGCGACTAGCTTTGAGGTTTCAGGGATTTAACGGAATCCTCTTCGATACTAACCCATTTCTGTTTGTAAAGGTTTCCAAGTGCTTTTTTGAAGTTTTTCTTGCTCATTCCGACTTGACGTTTAATTTCATCTGGTGAGCTTTTGTCATGTAAGTGAAGCACTCCGCCACGACGCTGAATGATGTCAAAAAGTTCTTCAGAAAGGGGTTCAATTTTACCGTATCCTTCTGCTTCTAAACGTACATCTAGCTTTCCGTCTTCTCGAATATTGTAAACGTAACCAGTTGTTATTTCGCCTTTTAGAAGTCTTTTATTAAAATCTTGGTGATAGATTAAACCAGAGAATTGATCATCAACGATTACTTTTACTCCTAAATCAGTTTCATCGTCAATAATAATGTCAACTGGCTGATTTAATTGAACTATGCTGGTGTCAGTAGAAAGAAATTTCTTGAATTTAGTAGTCGCAACCAATCTATCCGTTAAGTCATCGCGGAACAAATAAACCAAAACTTCTTCACCTTCGACCAATTTATAGCGTTGTTCGCTGTAAGGAACCATCAGATCTTTTTCTATTCCCCAATCGAGGAATGCACCAAAGCTATTTACCTGATTTACTTTTAGATAGCCGTATCTATCTACAGTAACTTTTGGATGAAGCGTTGTAGCTATTAGACGATCTTCTGAATCTCGATATAGAAAAACTGAAACTATTGTTCCTTCTTCCCAATCGTCTTTAACTAATTTTTGTGGGAGCAATACATCTCCATCCTCGTCGCCAAGGTAAACGCCAACACTAGTAAATCTTAAAATAGGAAGGTCGTTGTAATCGCCTAGAATCATGAATTAGAAATAAAGTGCTGAAGCGAGTTTTGAATTAACAACCATACAAGGAAGATTCAAACTATTCGTAATCAGCGATTGACCGAAAGTCTCAAATTGAGGTAAGATACTTTCTGAATGATAAGAGAAAGCGAGGAGTTCAGCCTCAAGCTCATGGGCGTAAGCCTCTATTTTTTTTATGTAAGACCCTTTTGATTCGAGTTTAACAAATTCAGCTTTCACATTCCGTTCTTCATAGTTGTTTTTAACAATGTGAATTCTGTTTTTCATAGTCATAGAAAGCCGTTCATCATTTTGATCCTCATAAAGTATATGAACAGTGCCGCCAACTATAGTAGCCATGTCACCAGCAATATTCACAATTTGTAGAGACTCTTTTGTCAAATCAACAGGAACAATAATATTTTCAATTTCTTTCAGCGGCGTTCCTTTTTGAACAACTAGGAAAGGAACATCTGAGTGACGAATCATTTTAATAGCATGGGAACCAAATAGCTTTTGTAAACCCAAAGCACCGTGTGTCCCCATGATTACAAGTTGAGCGCTTTCGTCTTTCACGAAGTCATTCATATCTTCTATGAAGTTTCCAACTTTAACAAGCGGGGAAAGCGTTACGCCTTCAGGTATACTTTTTTTGGTGATGATTTCCATTAATTTGGAAGTCGCCTGAATTTCTTTTGAAGAATCGTTAACAACATGCATCATTTTAATGTCAGTGTGAACGTGTTTTGCCAAATGCAATGCATAATCCAATGCAGTGTCACCTATTTCAGTAAAATCGTGCAACACGATGTAAAGATTCTTACTCATAACTATCAGAATTGTTTTATCAAATATAACAAATCACATTTATATTGTTACAATTCCATCAAAAAGAAGTTAACATTTGAATATGGATACTAGCGTTTTTTTTGCTTTTTCTTCATTTTTTTCAAATCGCTATAAGGATATTGATTGCTAGGGTCGCGTTTATCTTTAGATTTTTTGACCTTCTCTTTTTTAACTTTATCCTTTTTGGAGTCTTTAGTTATTTCTCCTTCAGGTAACGCGGCACTATGACCGAGTCCTCCAGTTGGTGAACCTGCGTCAGAAGGGTCGATCCATTTGTTTTTTAGTTTAACATCTTTCAAACTGCCATCGGTGTCAGGTACCTGTATTTCAATTTTCTCTGGTTTTTTAGCGTTTACGGCTACAACATCCTCTTTTAATATCCATTTACTCGATTTCAATTCAAAGGCGTCATATGACATGTCAGGCACATAATACGCGTAGAATCCTGCCAAACCTGGACTTTCTGGTGATAAATGATCCATTAAAATCCTTTGATATTTTTCATCCCAACGTAAAGACATGGTGCTTTTCTTGGAATACTCATAGAAAACTCTTTTGAACGTTTGATTGCCAACTTTAAATACTGGGCTGCCTAACTTTGCACTATTTCCTGAAAAATAGAGTACATCAATTATTTTCATATTTGAGCTTGAACTATTCCCATCCCATCCCAAAAGCGTGTACATATCACGGTTCCCTTTTTCAAATGGAATAATTTGATAGTAAAGTGCTCCATACCATTGTTTTGAATCAAGAATATCCATTGGTTTTAACGCCATGACATCATTGTACTTTTCAAGTTCTATGGTTTTGTATTCCTTTTTTCGGTCATCGTATCGAAGGATAATGCAAAAGTACTTTTGACTGAAATCGTCTTGTTCAACATTCCAGTTAAAAATTCTAACCATGTTGTCTGGACTGCTAATAATACCTACAGTTTTTAACTTAGAAAAAGGGTGGGTCATGGCTTGCTCATTTTCTAAAGCTTCGTATAATTTGCTTTTAAACAAAGCATTACTAGAAGATTTCTCTGAATTGTTCTCTGAATTTCTAAGCGATGAAAGTAGGTCTGCCAATTCATTTTCGATAGCCACCATGGAGGTACTACTTTCTTGGGAAAAGGCAGTGTTCGATACGAAAACAACGGAAATAATAAGAAAAAGGAATCTGAGCATAATGGAGAATTCGTTATTGTTTCATTTTCAAAAATTGCAATAATCATGCTAGATTTGACTTTTTTGCGCTTCTGTCTGTCTAGCTAGAGTTGATTTAACGCTATGTTAGCTTAATTGTTGCAATGAGGTCAACGAAATTAACTATAGCTTTTTCAAATCAGCTATTGCTTTTAATGGGTCTGGTGAATTAAAAACGAAACTTCCTGCCACTAATGCATGCGCCCCAGCTTGAATTAGTTTAGCTCCAGTTTCTAAATTAACACCTCCATCAACTTCAATTTTTGCTTGAGAACCTTTACGATGAATCAAATTGGCCAATTGTTCTACTTTGTAAATAGCCTTGTTTATAAATTTTTGCCCACCAAATCCAGGGTTTACGGACATAATAAGTACCAAATCCAAATCTTCAATGATGTATTCAAGTAAGTCAATTGATGTATGTGGATTTAATGCTACGCCTGCCTTCATGCCGTTGGCTTTTATGTTTTGAATCGTACGATGCAGATGCGGACAAGTTTCATAGTGTACGGTCAGAATGTCAGCACCGGCTTTTTTAAATTCTTCTACATAATCATCAGGATTGGCTATCATCAAATGCACATCTAGTGGTTTGGTTGCATGTTTCTTAATGGCTGCGATAACTGGGAAACCAAAGCTAATATTAGGAACGAAAACACCATCCATTACATCTACATGAAACCAATCTGCTTCAGAAGAGTTAATCATTTCAACATCACGTTGAATGTTGGCGAAATCGCAAGACAAAATAGAAGGGGAGACAATAGTCGACATATTGATTTAATTTTTTACGAAAATATCAATTTTGCTGCGATAT
>TARA_R110000737_G_scaffold71563_1_pt1 | contig 27893 bp, 36 predicted proteins | sample TARA_R110000737 | Tara Oceans TARA_R110000737 (sample SAMEA4398027) | marine metagenome | biome: Polar Biome; feature: [SRF] surface water layer (ENVO:00010504); material: water (ENVO:00002006), including particulate matter (ENVO:01000060) such as... | depth 5 m | reverse complement strand
CCCGCCGCGTTGGCCTGAAGCACCGAAAGACTGGACGCAGTGCTAGTGGCCGAGAACAAACTAGTCACGGTTATGGTAGACGCTGGCGACATAGATGCCGTAGCAGACAACGCCGCAGCGCCAACGAGTGTGGTTTCAGCAGCAGCGGCTAATTGCCCAGCACCAGACAGTGCCGACGCGCCCGACGTACTACGCTCCGACGCCGATGACATTGACCCGGTAGCCGTAAGGGCCGACGCCCCACTCGTGGAGCGAGAACCTGACCCCGAAATTGTGCCAGCCGCGCTAGCCGACATTTCTCCAAACGATTCCCGCAGCGCAGCCGATGCTTTCGATCCAACCGATTGCAGGTCCGCAGCGCCTGTCGTAGAACGCAGGGCGGCGCTTGATTGCGATCCTGCCGCAACAATAGAGGCTTCAGCGAAAGCTGTCCGTAGACCGTCAGCGGATAGCGACCCGACTGCGGAGACACTGGCAAAACCCTTACGGTTGACAGAGCCGTCGAAAGCACCGCTTCCGCTGGCGGATAGGTCAGCCCGACCGAACGCCGTTCGCTCCCCGGCAGCTAATTTTGAGCCGGTTGCCGACAGGTTTGCGGAGCCGTTAGTACCCAGAACAACAACGGCGCTCGCCGTCCCACTGGCCGACACTGTTGTTTCGACGTACAGCGTGCGCCTACCATCCGCTGTAATGGTGCCAACCGCCGACACTGCCGACGACGGAAATGTTGTCCGCAGTCCCGCAGCAACAACTGTTCCGCTTGCCGAGATGGCTGTCGCGCCAGCGGTCGAACGCAATGCCGCGCCGGACAGAGACCCCGCCGCAGACAAAACGGCGGCACCAAACGTCGTCCGTTCGCCAGCACTTAGTTTTGAACCAACCGCAGATAGTGCTGCCGCGCCGTCGATGAACACCCCCGCATCTGCCGTTACTGACCCACTCGCTGTTAACGCGGTAGACGCCTCTGCGTACTGCTCGGTAATACGGACATCGCCCGCCTCACTGATCCGGTCGTTGCCCGCTTCATCAAATCGCCGTCCGTCCACGAAGTGTCCTTCGCCAACGCGAGCGTTACCGCTCGAATCAACGCGAGGATCGTCGCTTTCAGTGTATCTTAGACGGACGACGGACATGTTTTAAGCGAGCGTCAGATCGATGTTGCCGGTCGAGAAGGTCAACGTATCTCCATCATTCACGGTTCGAGACGTGGTTAAGGCACCGTGCCAAATCATGTTCCCGCCCGAACTAGCATCGATGATCGACATATGGGTGACCGCGCCAAAATTGCCACCGCTTGCGGTGAACGATTGAGCGTTTGTCGAGGTCGTCGTGCCACCCGGCGAAGTGCCAGCAGCAAACGTAACAGCCTGCCGTGAGTAGCCGTTACCACTAACCTCTGTGCCGCCAGTCGATCCGGTTGAGGCGTCGTTTGGCGCGGCGGTATAGAGAGCGACGTACCAAGCAGTGGGCCGAGTGGCCGTGCCTGTGGTCATGAGAAAATCGAGTGCGAGTTTTTCAGCAGAATCAGAAAGTGCAGCCATTGTTAAGTTTCCTTATATTTAAGATGAGACTTTGAACCAGATATCGCCATCTGATCCACCTGTTGGGCTAGAGGTTGAGACAGTAATTTTTGCGGCCAAGGCCGTGGTCGCAGCGCTCGATGCGGACGATGCACTTGAGGCGGATGCTGTTGCCGAGTTCGCTGCTGCGGTGGCGCTATTCGCTGCTGCTACCGCTGATCCCGCAGAGTCGGCTTCTATCGCCGCCAGCGTCAGCGTTGTCACAACCGGGTCGCCATTACTATCGAAGCCAAGAACCTTTGACGAGCGGGTTGCTTTTCCCGGAAGTATTAAACTTGCGCCGCTTGGATCATTTTCTGGAACACGCAGAGAATAAAGCGTTTCTGATTCACGCTCCGCAATCATTGACGTTAAAGTATCCAGCTCCGTATTAAGAACATCAATATTGAACGGACCACTAGTTGGGAAATCCGATGTGCGCTTAACAGGAATATCACGCAAAATCGTTATTACGTTCCCTGTTGTTGCGCCGGGACTTCCAAGAGTAATTTTCTTAGTGCCGTTAGTACCCGCTCCCGTAACAGAATATTGAGTGGCGTTACCAGGAGACGCATTAAACGTAAGCACAGTATCCCCATTGTAAACTTTAATATCAGTCGTCGCAAAAAACTCGAAAGATATCGTAAAGTCTACCTGACCAGACGTTGCCGTGTACTGATTTAGAGGTGTGGTATCATTAATTACGAGAGGCATATCTTACCTATTCAAACAAAGGATTAATAAAATTCTTCTGTCCCCACTTACTAACGTCACGTATATAAAATAATCCAGCACCGGGGAAAGAACGACGCACAATTGCGCCACGCTCTTGAGCAGTTAAATTGCTATCGGTAAAAGCGTTGTAAACGTCGTAAGTCAAACTCACACCGGCACCGCCAACACGGCCAATAACGTCACCTTCATCTCTGTCAAATAACGGTTCGTAGCCCATCATTGCGCGTAGGCCATATTCTCCCCTACTCATTTCCTCAACCATTAAAGGGAAATCAGTTATCATCCCAAGAACACCGGATAACTCGACAGCACGAATAGCCTGTTGACCGGGTTCACGGTCTAACCATTGTGGGTCTTTTGTCCAAGCAGACAACCAACCCATACCAATCATACCCATTGCTCCGTAGAACGCAGCGCCATCACGACGTTGCAAAGCCTCCGCAGCAACTTTGTGAGTAGCAGCTATCGGCCAAGCAAGGAATTGAAAGGGCATAGAAAAAAATGGATTTTGTGCTCTGTCACCAACAACACTAAAGCCTAGTAATTTGCCCAATGCACTATCAAGCGCTGCTTTAGCTTTAGGATCTCTTACCCGAAACACTCCCGACATAATGTTTGGTTTATCAACACCGCTAGGCAAAACCATTGCGCGTTCAACTTCTCTTGCAATAGCGCCGCCAACAAGTGAACGAAGTTCTTCGTCAGGCCACGCAGTTGTATTTAACATATAAGCCTTACCGCTACGCTGCATAGGCATCGATGCAATCTTTGCGGCAGCACGATCATCAATACCAAACATTGCCAACATTTGACGACCCTTGGCTGTTATCGTTCCGCCGACTAAATCAGTTGAATACTTTCCAATTAAATGTTGCGCTAACAGTCCCTGCCATTGCTTCATCTTGTACGTCCAAGGCGTCAAGATGTTTGCCAAGTAAGCCGGACCTTGAGCGCCAGCAAGAAATCTTTCCAATCCTGTGCGTTTCCCAAAACCCTCCATGTCGCCCTGATCCATTGTGCGGCGAACACCAGACGAGTTCATAAAGTCCAGAAAAATACCAGACACTTCCTGCATATCTTTTGAAGCGTACTGCCATGCACTCATGTCTGTGTATTTTGAACCCACAACATCCATGAAATTTTTAAATCCATGAGTCATCATGGGGCGCGCAAGATCAGGTAATGAAGACATTAAAAATGCACCGCTATAAGCCAGCGATGTCCAGTTTTTTACACCCTCAACAATTCTCGTTGATATTGCTGACGGGTCATTGATATCAAACTGATTTAACAGACGATCCCTTAGATCCCTGTGGTTATCTAAGTAATCAATTAATTGATTTTCACGTTCTGATATTTCTTTTAAAATAGATTTACGCTGCTTGTCACTGGTTGCAGCTTTGAGCTTATCAATCAGTGGAGAAACGTAAGTATCATTAAAATAATCTCTAATCTCAGAGCGACGACCCTCCATCAATCTGTCGCCAAAGCGTTCAGCTATAACAATCTGCGGTGACATTTTGCGAGAGTAATGACGGATAACCATATCAAGATCTGTCTCAATAAAATCAACCTTCGTGCCGTCTCCCACCAAAACATCAACAAGCTTTTGATTGGGCAAATCAAGTGATCTGTGCTGCATGTAACGCAGCCCCCCGCCTAACCTTTCGGTTTGCGAAAGACCGTCTCCCGTTATCTCACGCGCCTCGTTTCTAATGCGTGCAAAGGTTGCATCGACTCGTGCTTCAATTGTGAGAGGGCTAGTAGATACACGCACCCACCCTGCACCATCTTGCCATACAGTTGCTTCTGGATTTTCTTCAAAATGCTTTCGAAGGATTGCTTTAAATTCGTCCTTGTAACTATCCAGCTTAGACAGACTAAAAAACCGTGGATAATAATGCGTTTCGTTAGCTGGCAGTAAAGACTTCTGACCATACTGATCCATGTGGATTCGCTCAGAACGAAGACGATCCAGATCTTTCAAGCTTCTTTGCAAGATACGCTGCGCTGCACTATCAGCACTAATTTCTTTTTTGAGGTTCAGGTACAAATCATATTGTTTAGTAGATAGACCAGCCTTGAATTGCTCTCTTGAAGATCTCTCTAAGTCTGCAATCTTTCCCGTAGATTCATCAAACCGATTAAGCATATCGTCAATGCGCTTTTCCAATCGGCCGATACGATCATCCAAGACCGCAGAGCGCGCCGTTGCTTGACTTGGCGTCATACCAAACACGCCAGCCTCTACCCCGTCATCAGCATATTGTTTGAAAAATGTTGTGTTCAAAAGATCTTGGGCTTCAATCAGATAAGAACTTGGCGGATATCCACGATTAGCCTCAAACGCGCGAACATCGCCACCGTAAATCTGCAAATGAGCAGCGTCGTTATAAAAAGCGTCCCGTGTCTGAGGACCGCGATTAAAGCTCACAGTATCTATTATTGCTCTACGTTTAGCAGACCAGTTAACCGCTGTTGTAGATGGCTCTTGAGATCTTGCGCCTAACGATTGGTTCCAAAGATCGTCAATAGATTCAATTGTGCGAGCAGGTAATGGCCCATACCGTTGTTCAATTTTATTTGCGACTGCCGAAGGTTTAGCAAACCCGTGCTGAGCACCCTTTGTAAGAACACCAGGATCAGCTAATTCAAACGCATTGCCCTGCAAAAACGGATCGCCGCCGAGATCATCACCGATCTTGCTCATTCGCAGCCAAGGAGTGTACCGCATCAATGCATTAAAGGGCTGGCTTTCCATGCTGTATGCGTTGCTTGGAAGACGTTTGGACTCGTCAATTGTCAAAGGAGTATCGTAATATTTAAATGAAAAATGCTTGAGCCGCATTTTCTCTAACCCAATGCGGTTCATTTCGTTTTCGTAATCAGCCTTGCTCTGTGTTTTCAAGCGAGCGTTTACCGAATGAGCTACTTCATGCTCTTCAACAAAACGCTGCCAAGCTCCCACCGTTGGGAAAGCACTGTCTGGGATAGGATCAACACCTTCCACGCGAGGGGATCGCCAAACTTTTCTATTGAAGCCTTCGTTTATCAGATCGTAATCTAGATAAATCTTATGTTCGTCCCTGCTGTACTTTGCCATAATTCGCACACCGCTGGAAGAATGAACAGAACCGACAACAGGCTTGGGGTCACCAGAGAATCGAGACTGACCGTCATAATATGCTTGAGTATCGTCGTACTTGTTAAACGCACGCTCGATATCAATGCGTTTCCCAAAAGACCCAACTGCGCCAGAGAGTATACCCCCCAGAATATAGCTACCACCAACCGCAGCAGCAGATTCAAGCAACGGCGTATCAATGCCCTGTGACTGAACTAACCCTTCTTCAAGAACGGTCAAGCCAGCAACCGTTGAGCCACCCTTAGTAAAGCCTCGCACAAACCCAAGACCCTTAACAAATGGAAGTGGCGCAAGATTAACCGGATCTACCAATCCAGCAGCCAGACCCGCTGCCCACGATCCGGTGCCGTGCAAGCGAGATCGCATCCTCTGCTTATCGTCAATAACGCTTTTGATATAGCTCTGTTGCTCATGAGATTTTGAGTCAATGAACTCAGAAGCAAACGCCTCGTAACCCATAATATTGACTAAAGCATATGGATCAAAGTCAGGATCTTCAATAAAATCAGGACGCGATACGCGCTCTGCAATCGAACCAATTGCGCCTAAACGAAACTCATCCTCAAAGTTCTGTCCAAAACTTGAAGGCTTATAGCCTGTATCAGTTTGAGATACAAAACCCTTGGGTAAAGCGTCGGTCTTGGAAGATAGAGAAAACTCAGCCATCAGTTCCCCGCCGTCAGCAATCTTCTTATCGCATCTAAAGATGGACCTTCGAAATTTCTGCTTCTCTGAATTCTACGGAGATTATTTATCTTAACCTTCATATCTGCTGTGTCTTCTTTAGCGCGTGCGTTTACCAATGTTTGAATAATGGGAACAATGTCAATTGTAAAATTTGTGCCATCTTCCATAAGTGTCGCAGAGGGAACTAAGCTATCTCCGGATTCAGCGTTTGCATCAGAACGAACCAGTTCGTAATGCACATCACGCAAACCAAAATTACTTGTCTTCGCCCTCAGAAAAACATTTTCACCCAATTTTAACTTTTGGCCTGTTTTGTCTGCGTAAGTTTTAATTTGTTCCAAAACAGATTGATGAACGAGGTCATCATCAATATTATAATTTTTAGATAACGATTTAATTGTAAAACGCGAATATCTTTGCTTGTTACTAATATTCCCATTAGCTTCCAAAAATCTTCCGTCTTGACTGTATTGACTTAGAAACCACGAGGCCGCTCGCAATGAGGTAATTTCAACATTGGCCCCGACATATTCTTTGGCTTTATCCATAATTAGCACTTTGTTACCAGATGATAATTTGTCGTAGCCAGGAATCTGTTTTTTTATTAGCTTTCCAAGTAGTGCTCGATCATCAGTCGTCTGACTTGAAAATCTTTCAGATGGGGGAACAGAATTGTCTGCCGCCGTTTTTTCTTTCCATTTTTCACGTGCCTCTTGGGGGTTATCAGACGTTGCCAAAAAGAAACTATAATGCTTTGCCATAACTTCAGCAGTTTCAGGAAGACCTATACCTCTAAGGTTTCCATCGGGCCGCACTGCCTTCAACTCTGAAACTAAATTAGTAACATAAATAAGATCAGAAACCTGCATCCCATCAGGGTCCACATTGGCAACTTCATCTAAATATTGAACCAATTCACTTGGAAGAGTTTTAGTTTGGCGTACTAGGCTTGCAGCAACACGCGGGATATATACAGACGCCCTTAGATCACTAGGATTTGGTCCGCGCAAACTAATGGGGAGAGGAGGAATTTCTTTGGCACTAAGATCCCCTTGCACCAACCCAGCTATTAGCTCAAATCTGCTTACCAACCCTGTTGGATTGGCGTTGCCGTCATCAAGAGGGTCGTTAACTAGACTTGTATCAGCTAGACTTACAACACGTCCAATGCCCCGAAAAATAAAACTAGCCTGTTCCTGCCTTAGTGTCGAAGAGCTGGCATCAACGTTTCCATGAACAAGTGCTCTTTGAGCTTCGAGAGACCTAACTATGTTTGCATCATGTGCTTCCCTCATGCTAGTCAGACGTCTAACAACAGCGGCTTGTCTCTGTACAGAACTAGAATCAGACGGCATACCAGCTATACTAAAATCACCTTTAGAAGCATCTAACAAAGAATTTAGGTTTGTTAAATAATTTGGATCGTCCTCTTCGAGTTTCTCAGCAGAGTAACTAATATTTGCCAAAGCATTATAAGCAAATTCTCTTGCTGCTGTAACAGAAAGTATATTTACACTTTTTATATTGACGGCAAGACTTGATATTAAACGTTCTACATTTGCTTGGATTTCTGCCGGAACCGTACCATCTTCCAGCATTGCAACTAATACACTATGCTGTGCAATACCAAGATCTTCCAAAGATTGCAGAGCTTCAATCTCTAGGGGGTTTTGGGACAGCTCGCCTACACTTTTTAGCTTCGCCTTAGAAATATCTAAATTTATTTTAGAAACTGACAAAGCAATTTCGCGGTACTCTCGCCGCCAATTATTTAAATCGTTTTGCCGACGATTGTTTCCAGTAGTCCTGATCGCACTAACTACAGACCTTAACTGATCTGTGTCTATCTCAAGAGACTCAGCAACCTTTTCATAATTATTTTCTATTTCAGCAAGCTTTGCAGTTACTGCTTCTCCGTCAAGGTTTCTTATGGAAAACCTTAAAATCTCTTCAGCTTGCTGGCGGTAAATTTTCTTTTTGATACTCTCTATATTTCTAGGATCTCCGCCAAGATCAATATATCTCAGAGCAAAATCTTCAGGTTCAACACCTTCTAATTCAGGATCTTTGCCAATTAAAATTTCCTGATAGTCCATAAGAGCTAGATTTTGAGCAAGCTGAATTTCCTGCCGTTTCTTATTACCAGCAATCACGTTTTCGCTTTGAGAGATTTCTTTTAAAAGCTCAGACCCAAGATATCCTTCCGGGCTAAATCCAAGCGCAGTAGTATAAGCATTGACCGAAGCCATAAATCCAGGCAAATCATCCATATTCTCGATTTCAATGGATTTTATATCGCTCTTAAACGAAGCAACCTGATCTCTTTCAAACCGACGTCGCATTACGTTATTGTAAGCAGAGGAAGACCTGGAGCCATCGGTTAAGGTGACAGGCTCTGTGAATTTTTTAATCTTAATACCGTTGACATCATGAACCCAAGAAATACCAAGGTCTGTATCACGAGCAGCTTCTTCTGCCGCCGTAATGTTTTTATTAATCCGTGATTCTTTCCCTTGGCTTAAATATGCGTCAAGGCCAGCCGCTGCCGACTGAAAGATATTTTCTTCTGGCGCAATCCTATTAACGCCGATACGAGGCGCAGTAGGGCCAATCTGGCTCTCGTATCTAACTACCATTAGATCTTGTACCCAAAGATATTATAGCTAGGCTTCCCACCTTTAGATGGTGGAGTATAAAACGGAGAAGAATCTCCACTTAAATCTCCGAAAGAACCGAATATTGAGTCAGCCATACCACTAAGCGTGCTACCCCTTGCCCCTTGGAATTGAGCATCCAAGCCGCGAGACTGAGAATCAAGGCCAGCTAATTCAAGCCGAAGGTTTTCACCAATGCGTGACAAATCCGTTTCAAGCTCAACATTGTCTGCTCTCATCATTGCAGCACTCGAGGTTCCAAAGTTTGCAGCATCAGCTAAGTTAATTCCACGAGCGCCCATAAAAGCCAACTGAGTGCTGCGTATTCTCTTAGCCTTATCTTCCTGATCTGCCGCCAACTCTTTTGCTCGGGCCGTCGAGGCTGCTCGGTTTGCGTCAAGCTCACCACGCGATGCTTTAAGCTGATCTTTCTGATTACCAAGAGATCTAACGCCACCCACAATACTAGCAATAGGCTTTATAATAGCAGCGGCTTGAGACATGTATTTTATTATAGTAGCGAAATCCATTAGAATATTACCTCTTTACCAACCGCTAACAATTTAAGCGGGAAGGGTTCAGATTGAGTTATATCAACAGTCGGATCCTTGCTCCAACCAAGAATAAAAAACTCCTGATAACCAGAAGCAGCTAATGGCTGAATCGAAAGGTCATCTGTTACGTTACGGATAACAAGAGAAACGCCATTCACACTTACATTTAAAGTATCGTTCACTCTTAGAATTACACGAGATATGCGCTTGGGGTCACCCAGCAACTCACCCTTTGCGGCAGGAGTGTTAGGCGGAAGCGTAGTCAATGTAGGAGTGTAATTTAATCCCGCTGTGATCGTGCTTAAACCCGTCTGAGTAATAGTAATCTCACCATTGGCTGCTACCGTATACTTCCCAAGATGATAATTTCCAGAAACAACATTTACCTCTTGGTTTGCAAGATGAGTAAAGTTCGCATAAACAGTTGCAGGACTTCCGCTTGTGACTGTCATAGAGCAGTCTAGCGTTAGAGAATCATCTTCCGAGAATTCTTCTAAAAAATATTTAACAACATTATTAATCGTGCGCTCAACAAGGATGTATGTTTTGTTACCTACATTTGTAATAGATTTGTAACTACCTTCCGTTGTCCAGAGAGTCCAACCCTGCACCTGTTCAGATCTCAACGAATGATAAACACTTATTGCGCCCGCTTCGTTTACCAGAAACATCATAGTTTCAGGACGCGATGCATTGCCAAAAGAAACAGCATTATCTTTTGGTACACCAATCATGTTATGCGCTAACAACGAAATTGAACTTGCCTCGTAAGCTGTAGTCAATTCCGAAAAAGAAAACTCACGTATTGTATTAGATTTTTCTTGAACAAAAATTGTTGCGCCATCGTAATTTAGCGGCGTCATCGTGCCACAACCAAACGGAGTTTGTTGACGTATGGAAATATTGTTCGGTGTTATTGGAGACGTCGTTGAATCACGAACAAAAAATTCCGCAGTGTCAGTAAATATTTGAAAATGTCGAGCGCTAGTTAGGTGCCTAATAGCACTTAACGTACTACCGGCAACCGTGACATTAATCCCATCAGCGTCATCCGCATCTGCGGTATCAAAGTTTTCGAATGAACCTGATTTTGATCCATACAATCCAGACGGACGACCCTTGTTTCCAGCAAGCCACAAACGATTTTCATGAAATGTAATCGCCGCAGGATGACCTTGAGGATTGCTAAACGCTTGCTCGTCCCACTCAGTAGAAGCAGTCGAGTCAGTCAGGGTCTGCTCTACAGTGGCGTTCATAACTGTTGTGGACACAAAGGTAGTAAGGAGCATCTCCTTGCCCTTGTGCCGCACTACTATCCCTGCACTGGCATAGTCTGATGTCCAGTATGGCTCAGATGTAGTTAACGTAATAGTGCCGCTAGTTCCAGAGGGGTTAAGCGTAACGCTTTGCGGGGCATATTTAAAATACGGCTGGCGAACAGAACCATCATCTTCAAATGCAAGGTCTGACCTTGTAAATGCACTAGAGCCTGTGCGTAGAATCTCTTGGACTTGAAAATTCTTATGCACGAGATACATAGTATCAGCATACTGAGCGTAGTTAATTTCAAACAACTCTGCCGTTACCCACGGGCAGCCGCTAATTGTTGTCAACAAAACCCCTGCCGGATTGTAAACCCTTAAAGATTGGTTCAGCAAAACAAAAATATACTCTTCACCCGTTGCAAAAGTAAACGGGAGCAATCGACCCGACGAAGGTAATTCTGCTAAATTAGTAGATCCTGGCCGACGCATGATGCCACCAGTATCTAGCATCATCCAATTACGCATTGTCTTTGCGCCATTGTAATAACTTGGTGAATCAGATCGAGAAACCATATTGGGATCTATCTCGCCAGCCGAAAAGGTGGTCTGGAAGAGTTTAGCCTTCATGATTAACTCGTTCGGAAAGAGTGGGAACCAGTGGAGTTTCTCTGGTTAGAGTATCTGTTTGTTACAAGTTTACGTGCTGATTGGGCTTGGCTATCTAAAGATTTAGCAATCCGCATTTGATTGGCATACTGACCAAAAAAAGCCTGTTGCATGGTTTCGTTCCTAGCAATTGCTGCTGAAAAAACCACAGACATATGAAGCTGTGCTACCAAAGTAAAATAAGGAGGCCAGTTACTTTCGTCAGCACGATACGTGTAATCAGCAATCACAACGTCTGTAGACGATGCATCGCAGTAAAGCATGTCCTCGTATCGATCATACAGAACAAGGTTTCCGCCAATTGTTAAAGCATTAATAACAAGTGAATCAGAAGGTATTTGATAGGCAGAAGAAAATCTTCCAAGAGGAGCGTCTGTCAGCCGGGACAATTGCTTTTGCCCCGTTGCAAACCGCCATCTAGTCATCGTCAGATCGGAACGGATATTGTCTTCGTAAGTATTGGAAGCAATCAAAGCTTCAGTTGATCCGTCAGTAAATGACGAAATTGGGTTCGCGCCCACCATAACCAGAGCGCGAGCGCAGATATCAATATCAGTAGATGATGGGGTTAAGGCCATAAGCTTTAAAAGTAGAGGGGGGGAAGCCTAGGGAATAAACCTCCCCCCCTCACCCGATCAGGTGCCGTTTGTCGAAGTTACAGTAGCCGCACCATCCGCAGAGGTTACGACTAGAACGTCAACAGTACGAGTGCCACCCGTCGCCCCAACAGCGATGATGCAATCATCCTGCTTGAGAGAGTTCGTGGCAGTGTTGAAGTAACCGGAGCCAGCAATTGCAGACACTGCGTCTGTACTTTCATACATAAACAGTGACTTTACGCCGCCGCCGATTTTGTGAAGGTCTGCTGTTACAAATGCCATCTCTACGCCTCCGTGCAGCTGACTTCAAAGATACCATCAGCGTCAATTAGTACCGCGCCCTGAGAAATCATGGACGTGACAAGGTTAGACACCTTTTCAGCGACATAGTTAATCTCGGTATGGACATCAGCCCCAACCGCAAAACCAATCGATGAACGATGATACATGAAGCATTTACGATCATTGCCAGATTTGGGCAAACCAGAATGGGTCATCCAAATAAATCCAAGCCACTGCTTCGCCGTCATACCACCTTTATATGGCATGTCGTCGTAGCCCATGAACTCAGCCTGAGAGAATGAGTCAATGGCAAGAAGATCTGTCCACTGCTGCGGACCAATAATAGCAAACCGCTGACCGTCATCTGGAACATCGCCGTCGCCCATCTGCTCAAATGCAGAGAAAGCTTTGGCTTCAGTGAATCCAGCCGAGCCGGAAGCTACCGTTTTTGTGGTAGTGTCCATAGCATCAGTAATGAGTTCGTCAGTCTTTCGACCAAGCGCGGCTGCTGCGTTCATAGCAACAACCTGACGTTCATCAATGTTAATCTTTAGTTCATCCAAACGATCAACAAAATCTGACGCATAAAAATCAGACAGAGTTACATCAATATTTGAGTGATCGAGATTCATAGCCACGACGTTTGAATGACGGGCTTTCGTAGTTGCCGAACCTTTGGCAATTTTCTGGAAACGAGCAGTGGAACCTTGTACGTTATTTACCGTACGAATGGTGTTCCGCAGTTTGGAACCCATGCGCTGGTAAGCAACGTGAACCTCTGACTCGAATTGCGTGATAAACGCAGTATCGATATCTAGGGCCATTTTGCACCTCTAGTTAGAATTGACAACAAACGGTTGTCCTTTGGCGCGGGGCGACGAAGTTATCCTAACGGGCTTCTGCCAACGCATCGGGGCCAACGAAATAAAACCACAATACGAATACTGAGTTAATGCACAGAGAAGCCTAACCAGCTAATCTCTTTGACATATTCTCAACTTGCTTAACGTAAGTCATATCACGCCGACCGGGATCCCAATAGCGCGGATCGTTCATTGCTGAATTTAATTCATCACGAGTTGGCTTGGTTACAACAGACTCATGACTGTACGAAGTTCTGCCATTTGCAGACTTGCCAGTGTTCATTAGTTTTTCAAGAGCAAGAAATGAATCAGAACTTGTGACCATTCCCGTAAGAGCTTCATACTCAGACTCACCAAGATTACGCGCTGCCCACATCTCGACAGCCTCAATGCGAGCGCCGCCGTTCTCGCCAATTGATTCAGAAACATCATCGCGACTCTGGACGTTGGCCGTAGACGCAGCCACCCACGTTTCTATGCCCTTTGAAAACTCATCATTAGACAGTCCTGCGCGATGAGCGGTTTCACGCCACATAGATAAAAGCGGGTCGTTCTCTGTATCGATTTGATCTTGAACCGGGTGAAGGGCATGATCGTCAGGAAACTGAATAACGTAGTCGTTAGAACTTTCGGGACGGTTTTCGTTTAGCTCAGTTTGATACTGGGTAATTACATCTTCGCGAATCTCGTCGCGCTTCTTTCCTACAAAACTTTCAAGCTCAGTGTAGCTACGGCCTAGAGCCTCAAGGTTTGTAGAACTATCATCTGGATCCCAAAACTTCTCAGGAATATATTCAGGACGATCCGCTGGTTGTTCGACAACAGGCTCGACATCAGGAGTTTCTACTGATTCATTCTGTAGTTCTTCACTCATCTTTTTTCCCTAAAGTAATACGTTGTTGAATAATAAAGGCTAAATACCTCATGCCCTCTAGGTGTCGTAGTTCATCGTCAGATACTTGAGGACCGCTAACAGATTCAATTGTAATGGATCTAATATACTTAATTACCTCTTCACCCAAATCGCCAGAAAACAAAGCAGCAAAAGATACATTTAGATTTCGTTCTACCTTGGGTGAGCGAACGTAGCCGTCTGGTCCCACACTCATGCAGCAGACTCCTCGCCTTCGAGACCGCCCTGCTGTTGGGCTTGCGCTTGTAGCTGGGCGATTGCTTGAGCAATCTGTTCCCGCTCTTCTTCAGACCTAATAAGAGATTGGGGAATACCAAGTTTTTCTGCAATGTATTGTGCAGTTTTTTCGCCATCAATAAACGTGTTTAACATCTGGGGACCAAACCGCCCCATAATCAACTCAAGAAAACGGTCAACAGTTACAATATCCTGCTGCAATTGAGCGCGAGATAACGGGGAAACAGAAACAACTTTGACCTGCCTACCGTTAACAACTGGAATATTTATGCGGCCCTGACCTACAAGAATGTGAACAACGCGAGCCAAAAGCGGCTGAACAAGTTCGGCTTGCAACCGACCAAAGGCTGAACCAATCTGTCTTGACAGGTCAGCCATGCGCTCTGCTACTTCTGTTGCGCTCATAGGTGTTCGGTTAGGGTTACCTAGCATGTCGTTATAAAGAGCGCGCTTTATGTTTGATCGCATGTCTTCCAAAACTAGACCGGCAACGTCAAATTTACCAGCGGCTTGAACAGGTTGTAAGCCAGCAGTACCCGGTATACGAGGAATGATTGTACCCGGAACAAGATTTATATTGTCTGTATTAATCGTACCGTCATCATCAACCTGATACATACCTGAGATAGACATCTGAGCATTTTCAAGAATAAGCTCAACCGTGAGGTTGCATGTCTTAATTGCACTGAGGCTATTCATTATCGGGCCGCGTCCGTAAACCTCTCCACTGCTTTTAGACCAGCGGAATACAACCCACGGATTACTACCCGTGCCTTCATACTCTTCACTGTAAATTATTTTTTTATCAACGATAACGAAATAGCTGCTCGACTCTTCTGGCAGAACGTCATAGTTCCGAACGGTACACTCGATTACTTCAATCTCTTGATACGGAGACTTATCCATTTTGTGCGACGTTGATATATCAATATCAGCTTCCGGCCATATAACAGTCAGATCCTGGAGTCGAACCTTTCGTTTGCGAAATACACCAGCAACAGAACCATCCGGTCCCGCTTCTAATATAACTTGCGGCAAGGGAACCGCTTGAAAATTTACGGGACTACCTGAATCGCCTTCTTCAACCAAAAGACAAGCCGTGCCGACAGCAAGATCCAGAAACGATTCATGTATCTCTTGATTGAAGTTTGAGTTTTCTATTACCTCAAAAACGTATTTAGTAACCTCATCAAGCTGCTCATTGATTTCGTCGCGTGTGTCTGGAGGATTTTCGCTACCGGCTTTGAACTCGGCCCATCTCGCAAAGGTCGGCACAATCCCAGACTGCAATCGAGAGGCGAACTCCTGAACACCCACAACAGCAGTTTCGTCATATATTTTATCACCGCGTCTTTGACCCGGAGTCTCATTAAAGAAACTCTCCCGCAACGGCATAGTGTAGTCGTAGCACTCCTCGAGAACGGGAACCCAGTTATCGCGTCGGCGAGTACACATCTCCACCCTCCGCAAAAGCTGCGTTACAGCGTCATCGCCAGAACTTGTATAGCCAGACTCAGGTGAATCCATCTTTAGATATTCAAACCGCCACCAAGACCAAACCGGGAATTAGACCTGTTATCGAAATTACGCGATCCCGAAGCTAGGGAACTATACGCTGCCATAATAGGTTTACGCAAAGGATCCGATACATCCTCATAAGATGGCTGCGGTGCATTAGTCATCAGATTAGGCGCAGGAGCTTTAGGCTTACCCCCCATTAATCCCTTTACTCCGCTAAATATAGAAACGCCCGCGCTAACCGCGCTTAGTATCGGCATGATTGCAGCAATAGAGGCCATAACAATTCCTAAAATTAATTTTCTTTAAGCGAGAATGGAGTAGCACCATTTTTTCTCAATGCACAGAAAAGCCTATATGGCCTTATGCAGACAGGTTTAATTCCAAATATACGGCTTGCGATAGCCGCGCATGTCAAACGACCCACCACACAGTAGTCTGTGGTTGCCTCCGGTGCTTGAACAGCGATGGCTTTTTGCATTGTTAGATATCTAAAAAGAATTTTGATCTTCTTGTCTGTAACAAGATCAGTCCTGATACCAGCTTTAGTTATATCGATAACGATCCAATGCCCCAAACGGGGAGATAGCATCAAGACGTGGCCGAAGCCCTTTCGATTAAAATAAGTATGCCACCCCTTATCTCTGTCGTCGTCGTAAAAAACAGCTATCCAACTCGACTTGAGAACCATCCCTTACCGCTCTGCTTATTTCTATTCTTGCGATGATGCTCGAAGGGATCAAAGTCACGCCTAGCTACAACTGGCTTACCAAGCGTTTTATGGTTCATTACCCGTCTACCCTCACCGGCACCTAACAATGCGTACTGTAGCGCGTCGTGAACATGGCTGTATCGATTTTTATTAGGCTTATCATCAAACCGTTCGCTGCCAGATACATTGAGACGACGATAGTGGTAGCCCCCAAGGAATCCTTTTTTAATCATTAAGCAAGATGGATCAACCAATAAGCCCGGCAGACCTTCGGTCATACGTGAGAGACACGCCGTAACCGACTCTAGCCTCAATGAAACGTCGTTTGAGGGAGCGGGTGTAGCTTGTATACCTGCGCCGCGAAGTATCTGAAACGGCGTTGACTCGTCTGTTTGCGCTCTCATATCTCCCGCAGGATCGCCAAATATTGTTACGTCACAGTGCGAGAACTTCATTGAAATCTCTTGGCGTAACATCTCCGCGAAGCGGAGCGCCCCCATGTCTTGGCAAATAAGCTCATGAACAATGGCCCATCTCCCTCTGGGAAGACGCATACAGAAAGCAGCAGCGGGCGTAAGCCCAAAGTCCAGACCTATAACAATCTGGCTACGCGGATCGATCGGTATAGGTTGCTTGGCAATATGCACTGTTTCATTGAATTCACCATAAACTGAACGACCCTCCTCAACGCTTCCAAGACGGTTCATAACGTAGACGTCAATCCATGTCCGTGTCTTACCTTTGATGATATTTGAGTAATAGGCAGGAGTAAGATTGTTACTATTCTCTGCTAGGTCATTCATTTCATATCCGGTAACGGCGTTTGCATCACCCCGCTTTTCAAGCATACCGGAAGGCTGAACATAGAAAGACCAATTGTCAGGACGTGTGAGCATGAGAGCTTCTTCACGTCCTATGTGTTCGGGTAGAGGAACATCAGCAGCCATGATGGGCCACCAGTGGTCTTCTTCTGGGGCATTAGTGTCGCAGATAACTCCGTACCAAGTAGGACCGCCGTCTTTGCGTGAAGGGAATCGACCGACGCGCATAGTGCAAGCATCGATAATGCCCTTGCTAAGTTCACGGGCTTCGTTAACCCACACCATAGTAAGCTCAAGAGATAGCAATCGACGTATGTCTTCAGGCCGGTCAAGCGCCAAGAAGATTACTTCGCAATCAATGTTGCCACGTTTCATATGGTGGGTGTAAGGGACGGACCATGTGAACCTGCCCCATGTTTCCTCGGGGAACCAATCTAACCAAGTCTTAATGGTCGTAGTTCTAAGCTGCGGGTTGGTGTTACGTATGATTGCCATACGTGTGCGCCTAATACCATCGGGTCCAGGATCTTGTGCAAGCGCACGTCGGAAAACTTCGATGCAGCACGCCACTGATTTGCCGGAACCTACCGGACCTCTAATGCCACGAAAGAAGTCATCAGACTTCATAAACGACTTTATCACCTCGCCATCTGGCTTATAGGCGAGTTCAGTCATGCGGGGCTTTTCATTTCTTAATACGTTTTAATGTTTGTTTTGCGCGCTTGCGAGGGCTGGGCTTGTCTTTGTAACCGTGCCTAGGATTGTACGCGGGTGTCGGGTTTACAATCGCATCCACCGCAGCAACCGGTGCTATAAATCTTGATGCAATTTTAAAGCCAACTAATAGTCCAGACTTTAAAGCAGCCTTGCGAACGCCCTTAAATGTGGGGTTCACCGCAGCTGTTCTTATTATACTCAATCGCTTATTAGGTGGGTCCATTATTGTTTGGTAAAGGGTTCCCTTGCGAATCTTTTGTTTTACGTCGGACATCCCGACACGCTTTTCAAGTGGGGTTTTTGGTTTCGCCATAGTAGCCTTGCTGGCTAATTGGTTATGTTTAAGAACAGCCTTAAACCCCCTAAGAACAGCGGTTTTTTTTACCTCTGCTTTATATACAGCCACCGGAACGCGCCTTGGCACATTTCCGGTGATACCGCTGGTAGTGCTGCGACTCGGTCCTAGATCTGTTTCTACAATTTTTGCATGGCTAATCGCGGAAGCATCGCTCTGTGACCAGAACTTACCAGAGTATTTTCGAAGTTGTTTTGCTTTGTCACCCGACCCTTCAAAATTATTTCTGAAGTCTCCTCCACGTTGGTTGGGAATGTTCTTTACCGTCTGTCCACGATAGATAGTTGTCTTCTTGCGATCAAGAGGGCCAGTGAAGACAGCCTCCAGAAGCTGCTCAAGAGCAGCTAGTCCTCGGGCTGGAACCTTAGGGGGGAATACTGCGGCCATCAGCCGATCTCCCGTGCGTCTATTTTCTGCCGCAACCAGCCTTCAAGGATATCAGGGGCAAGGGATTCAATGATCCTATCGGCTTCAGCCGGACCCATCATGCCTTCAGGGTAATTCTTCATATGGACGTTCTGGACAATGAGCCGAAGCCTCTTGTGATCCGCCCATTTCAAGTCAGGGATAATACTCATCAATGAACCGTGTAATTGTGGGGGCTTAGATCACGCTGGTCAAACGTCGATACAACCGCTTCAATCCATTCCACAAACCGCATAGCATGTTCCGCAGAAGGGAAGTCACGAAACTGAATGTAGACTTTAGGGCAGTCACTATCTTCAAGATATATGGAATAAAAACCGTCATCTAAATCATCCTCTTCAGGCATTTCGGCCCCGGGCCTTTGAAGGAAACAACATCTTCAGATATTCCTGCACGCGCTTTTGATCTTTAGGAGACATAGCCTTTAGCTTTTTAGGGTCACCTACCGCCTCGTTGCGCCGTCTTATCCAATTCAATCTCTCTGACTGCTCCTGCCTAGGAGGCAAACCAGACGCACCGTAAGCCGAAGAAGGTTTCTTGGGGGGCATACTAAAGTTCCTCGTGAATCACCAGCGAACCTTAAAGAACTGAAAAATATTTCTGGATGCACACTCACGCCACAGACGACACATGTGTAAGATACCTTTTTGAGCTATCACGTTTGTATAGGGGATTACCCGCTACCTACTAGCCGGTTTTTAAACCCCCCTACCCTAGATCTATAGTTACCTTGATGTCGCCCTCTGCAACTATATGTTTCCTGTCCGGTGGCTTAAACCCTGTCCGGTCAAGAATGTCCTTACTTGCTTCCAACTGTACGTACTCTGATCTAGCTCCCGTAGCAAGTTGAACCATCCTACTGGCTGCTCTAGCTGCACTGATTCCTAATGTCTCAGCCACCTGTTGCATCATGTATGTCTGTACGTGAGGCAAGCGGAGCGTCTTACTCGCAGTCACACGACCTGAATCACCTGCTGAATAACCCGCCTCGTGAGCAGCATCTGTAATCGTACATCCAGTTGCTACGAGCGTGTCTACTAAAGCACGTTGTTTATCAGTCAACTTACGGACAGGAGATAGAGTATTACTAGGCATGGGTCTAAACTATGTGGCCTCAAAATGTCTGTGTCAATGCACTAAACGACATCAACGATATCAATACATTAACGTGAAAACAACAGTAAACTATGAACTAAAATACGACAGAGATTTCGGAATTGCCGAGGAGGCGCAAGAGCAAATGTCATGGTTCCATGGAAAGTTCTGAGTGAATTTAATGAACATGGAGTCACCTATCACCTGTTTGCTATGCTTGATTCCACGCTTTGTTGTCCCACCCGGAATGTGTCCCCGCAACGGCTGCGCCTTCCGTATCTCCGTAAGACTCAACGAGTACTGTGACCTGTGTTCGTGTCTGGCGGTGTGCCGCTGTGTACTCGTTCAGCCTAACTACGACATCGTTGGCCGTCACCCGTCCGTTGCGAGGACGAGTGCATCTGGAAAGGATTCATTCCGGGTGTTCCTGCCGACGCGTGCAATCAAGCACATCAAACAGGAGAAACTCAATGTCCAAGAAAATTAACTCAGACCTTACCGTCACCATCAACTTCGCTGACCTCCTCGACAATTCCGAAATCTCTGACGAGAAATCTGAATACTACAATATGACAGCGTGGAAGTCCGTCGATAACATGCTGACCAACATGTTCTATCAGAAAAAGTATAACGACGAGCGGTACAATACAGCTATGCAGCGTTACGATACGGCTTGTGACAACGCAGAGCGCATCTACGGCGAGGATAGCGTATACGAACAAGCAGACGTCGCCACAGCACACGCATACTTCACACAGTACGAAGGTCGTATGCAGCACCAGTACGACATCATCAATCGTCTCGGTGAAATCTACGTTACGATCACCGGTACACAGCCTACCAGCTACACCGAATGGTTCGAAGAGCAGAGCAAGAAGCCGGTACGCACCGCAAAAACGGTTAAGATCTCAGCCTCTCAGAAAGCAGAGATGAAAGCCGCACGCAGCGCACGCAAGGCCGCATAGGCCACACACAGACAAGCCGTCGGTCCTCACGGATCGGCGGTTTTTCTTTGCTCTCATGGCACCTGACGCACACTAGCTTCAAAGCAAGAAGGCTCACCCAGTAGAGGGGGGCGGCGGCGGCTTGCAATTCCAATCACCTCAAATTTCATAGGTTTTTTTCATGACTATCGAAACACTAGTTTTTCTGGGATTTATATGGGTTCCTTTCGTATGCATATGCGCTCTTTGTTTCTGGTTAAATAAGGATTGTTAACATGAATAATGAATCAATCTTTACTAATGAAGAAAAGATTATCTTTCTAAATGCTATGGCTAATGCTTCCGATTATGCAGAAACACCTATTGCAAGAGAACGTGTAAACAAATTAACCACTCGCATAATGGAAGTTATTATGCATCACGGAGTAAAGACATGAACCCGGACTCCCCTCTTCCATACGCTCTTCTTGTTGTGAAACCCAACGACGGTTCCGCTGCATATGAAGTCAATCTGTCCAATGAAAAGCAATGCAGTCAAGCGCTTGCGTTAGCTTTTCGCAATCTTGATGCGTCATTTACACTCTACAAAAAGGAGAACATACATGCCTTATGATTGGTACACACCAACAGCCGATGACCAACGTCGTTCTAGCTTGGATCCCGAACCATTCGATTACAATATCGAAATGGGTTCGTTATTTTATCGTCAGTCTGATGGTACTGTGACTGAACTGCCTAAACAAATGGGGCAAGCAGCTTATAACCCTGACACTGGTGAAGTATACAAGGTACACGGTGGTAACTATGTGCCAACACCTCACACAAAAGTGATGAATGATATCAATGATGTGCTTAAAGATGTCGGGTTTAATCTCGACAACTTAGAAGTTAACAATGTCGTCGGTCACAATTCGCAAGGTGTTAAGGGTTCTCGTATCCGCCGTGATATTATTTTTCACAACGAGATTATTAAGCCTTCAGTTAACGACACAATGGCCTTTAAAATCAGTGTGTTAGGCTCTTATGACGGGTCATGGGCGCATCAGATTGTGTTCAGTGCTCAACGACTTGAGTGTCTTAATGGCATGGTGAGTGACCGCGCTTTGTATAGATCCTACATGAAGCACACCCAAACTATTAACATGAAGCCATCAGTCGAACGTATCACTCAAGCTTTAGAATATTTTAAAGAAGACGAGGCACGTTTTGCATCCTGGTCTAAACCTGCTGGCCCTAACTTGAGGTGGGATGCCAAGGTTAATAGTTTTATTAAATCATTTAGTGCATCACCCAAACCAGACGATCAGGCAGCTATCAACAACGATACATTTGATAACTTGCTTAATCGATATGACAATCAGCATTACACCATGCCCCATTCACCGTGGCGTATGTACAATGCGTTGACTGATTGGTCTACTCACTTTGAGATGAAGAGAAAGAACTCTCCCGATTACAATGAGAGATTAAAACGAGAGCAGAAAGTATCTTCTGCACTCAGAAGTAGCGAGTGGAATTCACTTGTAGCTGCCTAACAAATAAGAGTCTGCGTTTTTGCTTGCTAGTTCCTGCACATATGCATTATCCTGCACTAATGCAGACTCTTATTACCTACATTGAACAGATTGAATCAGCAGCAGAGAGCGCTGGTGTCGATCTGCGTAAGGTTGCCCGAGATATTGGGTATGATCACAACATATCTAGATGGATGAACAAAAGATGCTCACCTCGAGAGCATCAAGCTCGGAGATTGATTGATGCCATCTCTCAAACAGCTAGGCAACAGTGATGGATACGTTGATATGGTTCAACGCTTGCGAGAAATCAGGCAGGGCAAGGGCATGTCTCAAAATGAACTCGATCATCGCATCGGTGTCACTGATGGAGTCGTTGCCAAATGGGAATCCGGCGCACGAAAGCCCGGAAGTTTTCTATTATCCTGCTGGATCACTGCATTAAATGCCAAACTCTGTGTCGAAATCAACGACGAGACGCCGGACTCGCTCAAAATATAACGCAATCCCTACTGAAGTAGACGGTATTCGTTTTGCATCTAAGAAAGAAGCTGCCCGGTATGTCTTTCTTAAAGGCATGGTGACTGCTGGAAAAATTACTGAGTTAGAACTCCAGCCCCCCTATGAATTGTATGTCCAAGACCAGAAGATCTGTCGTTACATTGCAGATTTCCGGTATAAAAATGCTGAAGGAGAAGAAGTTGTGGAAGACGTTAAAGGATTCATTACATCTACGTTCCGGCTCAAGCAAAAGTTAATGCGTGCTATTCATAACATCGAGATAGCTATTGTTTAGCTATGCCATTCGCTCAAATACAATACGAATGGATCGATGATCCGCGCATCGACGCCGCTATGTTGGCTGTACTTTGTGTGCTTGTACGTCACGCAGATTTTCACACAGGCAAATGCTACCCATCCCAGACACGCATCGCATCCCTCCTCGGCAAATCACGGCGCTGGGTACAACCTAAACTTGACGCGCTTGATAGCCTCGGGATCATTCATAGTGACACGTCCTCGAAGACGACGGTTTACACGGTAGGGCAGCCCGCTGCCGGTATAGGGCAGTATACTGCCGCAATAGGGCAGCCCGCTGCCACTAACAAGAACCATAAACGAAAACCAAGAACTATCTCTATACAGCCACAGGATTTTGTACCTCGGCCTGAAGATATTTCTGTCATGCAGAAGGAGAAACCGCATGTCGATCTCGACAGTGAGACACGTAAGTTCATCGAGTGGTTCGGAGAACAAGGCGGGCCAATCTCTAACCCCTATATCCGCTGGCGGAACTGGATCCGTCGCTGTCGGCCAGCAAATACGCAGGGAGGCCAGCGAACTCAGCGTGACACTGGTGAACAACGACGTAGCAAACTCGCAGAAGTTGTCGCGTCTCTCGAAACTAGGTGAGACTAGGTTCGAATACCTTACAATTCCTAGTGACATTACTCCTGATTGGATCTCTGAGGTCGAGCAGGAGGTCGAGGCTCTGCTTAATCAGGACAACATGGAGCCACTCGGCATCAGAGGCGCTGCGGTGTACATAGAGCAGCTTGCAAGCGTGTTTCAAGTGAGTATACCCGATCAGCATGGGCTAGAAATTTACATTAAGCTATTATCTGACAAACCTACAGGCCCAGCGATACGAGCGCAGCCGGTGATCGTTGCCGGACACAGGTACAAAACCCTTCCCTTACCTGCTGAAATTATATCAGCAATTTCTGATGACCCTGTGATGTATCGATTATCCATGCTTCGACGGGCATTGAGACTTATTAAATTAAAAATCGAACACAACACTCCGACAATTCGAGCGCCCCGCCCCGAGTAAGGGCGCTCGAATCCCCGGAGTTATAAAAAAATCCTGCACTTGTGCATTATTTTGTTTCGTTTATTGCACTAATGCAGTATGATACACCCAACAACAGGAGATCAACATGTCCACTGAATTAACATCACGCGACACGTGGGAAGATTCAATCCGCGATGAAGTCAGATACTCTACAAACAAATGCGAACGCTTGTTGAGCGACATGCGAGCCAAGAGATTGCGTGATCCTATCGTAGATCAGGCACTTCTTGATGCTGTTATTAAGGAGGTCCGTAGCTTACAAGCACGGGTCGATGTCAGATGAAGGATTTTTCACCAATGGATTGTTCATTCCCAAACTTCCCCACAAATTCGAAAGCTCGTTATCTAAAGTGGGCAATTGAAGACCGGCTTGAGGCTCATCATAACCTAGCGTTAGCTCACAAGTATCGTAGCTTGGGAAAAATGGTTGACATGTTTGTTCAACGCGCTCGCGCTTGTAAGCGTGGATACTGGAAGAATCTCAAAGCGTATGATGACATAAGATTCTCTAATCTTCATCCGGCTTGGGACACAAATGATGCAGCCTGATCGTTCATCGTATGTAGGTGGGTCAGATGCTGGCCCTATTATGCGTGGTGAATGGCTAAACCTTTGGTTAGTAAAAACAAACCGAGTTGAACGGGAAGATTTAAGCAACGTCTTTCCAGTTCAGCTTGGGATATTTACTGAATCACTCAATCGTTTGTGGTTCACTAAACGCATGAACATCGATGTAGAATTTCCCGTTGAATTTATTTCAAAAGAATTTCGGGGAGGTACAGTAGACGGGTTGACAACAGACGGAGGAATCCTGGAGTGCAAACACGTCAATCAATTTTACGATACCGACAGGCTGACTAATTATTATTACGCACAGATCCAACATTACCTGTCGCTGTACCCTGATCGTACACATGCGTGGCTATCTGTAATCAAAGGCAACGATTGGAATCCCCTACGCATTGAACGAGATAATAATTACATCTCTCGTTTAATAGAAGCAGAGGAAGCTTTCTGGCACCACGTCACAACAGACACCAGCCCCGCCCAAGGCACACCGCTGGATGAATCTGAATGGCAGGACGGAGAACCCTTGGCTCTCGTTCGCATGGACATGACGGGATCAAATGCATGGGCGCACGCCGCCGCAAGCTGGCTTGAAAACAAAGCATCATCTCAATTGTACGACCAAGCCAACAAAGCAATCAAAACTCTCGTTCCCGACAACGCAAGAGAAGCATCAGGAAATGGAATCGCTGTCTTTCGTGATAAACGTGGGTCGCTTCGAGTTAAAAAAATAGAAGAAAAGTAATTCAGATCGGCCCTTCGCAGCGGATTGGACTCCGCTGTCTCCCCCCGTACCACTGTGTTGTAGGCGAAGGGAGCAACACAGCCCAATCAAGGAGAACTTAATGAATTCGCAGCACACCCTGTATAGAAGGGATGACCCCCACACCTCGCGTGAGGCAGCCGCTAGTGTTTACCCTCACCTTACTAAGATTCAGCTAACGGTACTTGGGTTGTTACGGTCAGCTGAATACGGACTAACCGATGAGGAAATTACAGATAGATACCCCGTCCGAGGAGGGCTTTCTTTATCTCCATCAACCGCACGCACTCGACGCAAGGAACTAACTGATAAAGGTTATGTCATCGCCTGTACTATACGCACTAGAAAATTAAGATCTGGACGACGCGGAAAAGTCTGGATGACAACATCGAAAGGACAGCAGCTATGCCTACTGTAGATACTATGAAATTGTGGAACAGCGTTTGTAAAACTGATCCCGCACATACGAAGCACGTCGCTCAACGTGGTGGCTTCACTGCTATCGATGCAATGTACCAAATACAAACAGCAACTGAACAGTTCGGACCAGTTGGTATTGGATGGGGTTGGGACTTCGATCTTTCATATCCTGAAAACGGTACTGTCGTTGCAATGGTTACTTTGTGGCACGGAAACAAGAACCAAACAGTGAAACAAGTAGGTCAGAAATCTCTTGGAGCCAATCGTGCAGACGAAGATGCAGTTAAGAAAGCCGTGACTGACGGACTAACGAAGTGCCTGTCTTATCTAGGCTTTAATGCTGACGTATTCCTCGGCAAGTTTGATGACAATAAGTATGTGGCTGAGATGAAGGTTGCTCATGCACCAGCACCGGCTCCTACTCCTGCCGTTGTGACTGAACTTAGAGATCTGATTGATAAAGTTACCGATGTCACTCAGTTGCAGACAGGATTTACCCGTGTGCGAGACGAGCTAAAGAAACTGCAATCAATTCCCGACCATGCTGTAGCAGTTAACTCTGTTGTTAGCGACTACCAAGCCCGACTTACCCAACTGAACCAAGAGAAAGCATCTTAATATGTACAATTCAATCACGCTTATCGGCCGACTCGGCAAAGATCCTGAGATTAAATCAACAAAATCCGGCAGTAGTTTTGCTCGGCTAAACGTAGCCACAAACGAATGGCGTAAGGATGGCGACGACTTTCAGGAAATAACCCAATGGCATCAAGTAGTTATTTGGGACGAACGCCTTGTTCAAAAAACAGCCAAGGCTAAAATGGGATCCGTTGTTTACCTTGAGGGTATGGTTAAGTATCGCGAGTATATGAAAGACGGCGAGAAACGCTTTGCTACTGATGTTGAAGTCCCTCGTTTCAGTGGCAAGTTTGGTATCATGCCAGCAGGTAAGGCCGTGCCAAATGATTTAGGTGACTCGCTTCCTGCTGAAATGGCAGAGATCGAAGCTATACCTTTCTAGTAAACTCATCGCCGGGGCTTCGGCCCCGGCACTAACCAAAGACTATCAAATGATATGCTGTCTATGTAATGACTCGGGAATGATAGACCGTCCCCTTGTTATAAAAAAAATAGATCGAAAAGAAATCAGGCATACTGTCGAAGGAGATATTTCTTTCCCTTCTTATTACGAATGGACAGAACTTGTTGAGCTTGGCGGTATAGACGCATGCCCTGCTTGTACTAAAATATCTGAGATCGAATGGATCCACGTATCGAGAGCGATTGAATGACACTAATGTTTTTTCGGCCATCACCTGATGACAGGACTCAATGCCAAATGGTTCTCGTTCAAAACGAGGAGACCACAGTCATAGACATACCACATCACACTATTATTACCCATGTAAAAGACTTGCTGCCTTTTTTGTACAATGAACCATCCCCAACGAAATGATTGATGTTTTGTGGACAATACCTAATGTGATCTTTAGTTGTGCAGAGGCTTATTACAACAAGCCCTACCCTGATTTATCTCAATCTGAAAAAAAAGTAGTCATCTCTTTATTGTGCTGGCACATGGCTGCGGCTGAAGAACAAGTGTATAGTATGTTTAATTTAGAACCATTAGACATTACAACAAAATCACATGGCTCTATGCCATCGAAAGATTCGTTAGAGCTGCAAAAAATTATCGAAAGTTATCTACAGGAAACCAGCCATTATTTTGAAAGAGATTTTGAAGAAGATTAATTGTCAAAGAGATTCAATCAAGGTGGGGTTAGAGGAGTTATCCCTAAAGATTTGTGTAGTATGTGCGGAAGCACTGCTAAAGCGCATGATGATTGGATTATAGATGGTCTAGGAGTTTTTTATCACGCCGACTGTCATCAGATTAACTTACGCGCGATCGTTTCCAAGTTAAAAAATCAGCACCCTCTTCCAGATCAGCAAAAGCCGTAATCCTTTTTACAGCGTTGCCTTCACCAGGATCTATAACAAACAAAATTGTTGAGCCATGTTCATCC
>TARA_R110000737_G_scaffold26627_4_pt1 | contig 27895 bp, 21 predicted proteins | sample TARA_R110000737 | Tara Oceans TARA_R110000737 (sample SAMEA4398027) | marine metagenome | biome: Polar Biome; feature: [SRF] surface water layer (ENVO:00010504); material: water (ENVO:00002006), including particulate matter (ENVO:01000060) such as... | depth 5 m | reverse complement strand
GGGGAGGGACAGGCGCAGATGCGTGACCAGAAGCCCGCCTGCCGCAATCAGACAGCAAAGCGCCAGAAGCGGCCCAGCCTTACGGGCACCAAGCCATGCCGCCACAAGAGCGATCAGCAGACCTAGTGCCAGGCTCCAGGGCGCCAGAGTCTCGGCAAAGCGCGGCACGACCGCCCCGGCCCAATCATCGGGGACAAATCGCGATAGTCCCCCGGCGCAGAACAGCAAAAAAGCCAGAAGCAGCAAGGCTCCCGCTGAACGGTCCCGAAAACGCATATCATGCCCCCTTGTCCGGCCTTCAATCTGGCCCGACCTGCCCGAGGCCGCCGGGAAGCTCAAGCTGTGCCCGAGACACGGGGGCGGATATCAGCGTATTTTGATCCACAAGTCGGACCATATACCTTGCAGGGCCTAGTGATCGCGCAGCCAGATCTCAAGCGCTCGGCGCAGGGCAGGGGTCACGCCCGGCCCTTTCAGGATAAGGCTTTGTGCCTTTGCATTGTACTCCAAGCGGACCCTTGCAGCGGGGGTGGCCGCCGCAGACGCTTCGGTCAGCCGCGCGACAGCGGGGGCTGGTAGTGTGTCAGGCCCCCTGTTGGGGGCCGCCGCGAGCCGTGCCTGTTCTTCTTCGGGATCGGCGGAGGGAGGCGTCGTCAGCCGGGCGCGTAATTCTTCTGCAAAGGCGTCGTCGCTCTCCAGACGTTTTGCCAAGTCCAGGCCCAGGCGTTCCCCAATGGCGGTCGGAAACCGCAGCGTGCCATCCAACGCTTCCACCAGAATGGTGAAGCTTTTTATCTTCGAACGTTTCGCGCGCGAAACATTTGCGAAGAGATCATTCAAGGCCGCCTTCAGATCGGTATAGACCCCCTGCTCCACTGCCTTCACCGCGATACGGGCGCGTTCATAATAGCTCAGGCCGACCCGGATCTCGTTTTCCTCAACCATCGCGACATATGCTTCGGAGGACGTCTTGGGCGAGCGGATCAGAGCCAGAACGCTGTCGAATTTTTCATCTTCGCCGACCAGTCTGCTCAGCGCAGCCAGACGCCTCCAGCCCGAAATCAACCCATAGCGCGGGGTTGCCTGTTTCCCACGATCAACCACCTCGATAGGGGTCTGCTGGCCGCGTTTGCGCAAGCTCTCGATCAGGGTGCCTAGTTCTTCTTCGTTAGCAAAAAGGCGATCGCGCACAAGATGCCCCGTATCGATCTCCGAAAGGGCGAGAGATTGGACCAGCCGCCCTTCGATCCGGGCTGCCGTCATTGCATCGGTGAGCTCATTCAGCGCGGAGGCCGCCGAAGCCTCGCCTGCCACCTGAGCTATGGGGGGTCGATTGCGGGTGCGGGCCACGCCCAAGGGGTGCCCCTTGGGCTCCACATCCTCCTGCAGGCGTTCGGGACGCGATGCATCAGGGTCTGAGGGCGACATATCAGCAGGATCAGAGCTGAGAAAATTCGGATTCGCTGGGGGCAGGCGTTTGCGCTTGGCCATGTGGCGGCCTCCTGTGTCAGGTGCGGGATGAGGGATATTCCGCAGGGTCGGGCAGGGGATGAAAACGGTAGTGTCGGCACGCTCGGAGGCCGAGATTTGTTTCGCGCGCGAAACATTCAGATATGGCAGGGGTGCCTGGCGCGAACATTAGAGAGCGGCGGGACGGATCATTCCACCGGCTCCTGGGTCTTTTTTGCGGCGAGTTCGTCGCGCCGCCATGTGCCGAGAAGCAGCCGCTTGAAGGCCGCATAGGTCTCGTCGAAGGTGGCGCGGCCGCGCACATAGGTTTCGCGGTTGAAGTCGCGGTAATCGGCCTCATAGATGCCGTTCACGCTCTCGCCCGCCTGACCGATGAGGGCGGTAAAATCTTGCCGTTCGGGCGTCAGGGTGCGTCCAAGGTACGCCTGCATCAGAGAGGCAAGCTCGCCCTGTTGTGCGCCGTCGTAGCGGGTGATGACCGCGCGCACCGCGTCCCACTCAAAGTTCAGCTCAGGCCGGCCAAGTGCGCGGGCGGCGATATTCTCGCCCTCCTCGATACTGGCGAAGGTGGAGTGCAGCATGTCGAAGAAGCGGCCCGTCGAGTCGAACTCGAGAAAGGAGGCGCCCAGCGGCACCAGCAGGATGTCTGCAGCGGCAAGGCCGTTGATCGTGAGGTAGCCGAGGGCAGGGGGCGTATCGAGGAAGATGACGTCATAGGCGTCGAGCACGCCGTCCTGTTCGAGCACGTCGGTCAGCGCATCCCAGAGCTTCCAGGTGCGGGCCTGCATGCGCCAGACCGGGATCTGAAATTCGGACCAGTAGAGGTTCAGTTGGGCGCCAATCAGATCGATATTGGGCCAGTGGGTTTTCTGGATCAGGTCAGGGGTCTTGACGGAAAGGGCCTCGGTCAGTGTGTCATCCATTGGCACCGGCGGATCGCCTCGTTCAATGCGACGTTGGTTCTCACCGCGCAGATGGGTGGCATAATGGCGCGCCAGCAACGGGAAGACGGTCTGCCATTCATCCTGTACCTGGCCGCCGAAAATCGAGGTCATGGAGCCTTGGGAATCCAGATCGATCACCAGCACCTTGTAGCCATCAAGCGCTGCAGACATCGCCAGATGCGCGGCAGTCGAGGTCTTGCCGACGCCCCCTTTGAAGTTGGCGACGGCGACGAGTTTTGCTGGCAGCCCCTCGGGACGGTAGGGTTTGTATTCCTTCGCCTTTGATCCTTCGGCGGCGAAATGGGCGCGCAGTTTCAGCACTTCGTCGAGAGTGAACCATTTTGAGCCACCTTCGGTTTCCGACAGGCCCTGGGGCAGATCGGGATTGGCTTTCAGCACGCGGCGGAAATGCGGGGTGGCCACAGGGATCAGATAGCGGGTAATCTCCCAGGTGGAAAACAGGCGCAGGCTCTTGCGCCCCGCTTCGTTCATGCCGCGTGAGGCCAAGTCGGTGTGGCCCCGCGTGCAGGCATCGGCCAGTTCGCCAAAGCGTGTGGTTGAAAACGGCTCATCCAGATCACGCAGTGCGCGGTCGGGATCGATGTTGAAATAGGGGGGCTGGTCGTCTCTCATCACGGCCTCATGTGCTGCGTTTCAGTAAGAGTACCACGAAAATGCGCATATGGAACATAGTCCGGCATCCGAATCTATTTTTCTAGGAAAAACCACGAGTTCCAGCATGCGAAGCCGGCTGTGAGGGGGCGCTGTGAATTTTTTTATGTGTTATATTTGTGTTATTTATAGTGTTACGCGGATTATCAATACCTGCATCTTTATGATTTATATAGATTTTTTTAACTTTTATGGTGCCAATGCGATTCCAAACCCACGATAAGGCGACTCTGAACCCACGTTGAAGCGACTCCGAAGCCACGTTGGCAAGACTGGACCAGAGGGGCGGCGCACCGTATCTGGGTGTCAATGAAACCACGAAAAGGCCGGTGCCCTGCAACAGGCAAGGCGGGCGATCCGGACCAGGTTCAAGAGGCGATGATGGCGGGCGACTGCCAAGGCAAAACGAGTAGCAGGGCGGACATTCCATGGTCGGAGCATTGATGCCGCGTGGCGCTATTTCCAGTGGGGCAGACGCTTCGGGAACAAGCCATGCTACGCTGTTGCCAGAGCACCATCCGCAGGTCGATTTCTTCATTTGCGACATTCTGGATGCCATCCCCAAGGATGACATGGCGACAATGGAACACCCAGTCTTCAGTCTTTCGACCCGGCCCGATCGCCGCATCCTGAGCTATGACCATCGCGGTACCCAGATCCAAGTCACGCCGAGCGTCAAGGGACTGGCGACGATCCACGATAAAGACATCCTGATCTTCTGCATTTCTCAGCTGATGGCAGCGATCAACGCGGGCCGGGCCGTGGGGCGCACGCTCACCCTACGTGCCCATGACATGCTGGTTGCCACCAATCGTGAAACCAGCGGGGATGCCTACCGACGTCTGCGCGAGGCTTTTGAGCGGCTGGCGGGCACGCGGATCACCACGAATGTCACGACGGGGGGCAAGGAAGTCACCAGCGGTTTCGGTCTGATCGAGAGTTGGGAGATCGTGCGCAAGAGCCGTGGCGGGAGGATGATGAGCGTCACCATCACGCTGAGTGACTGGCTGTTCCGGGCCATCATGTCGAAATCGGTGCTGACACTGAGTCGGGATTATTTCCGCCTGCGCAAACCTCTGGAGCGGCGGATCTACGAACTGGCGCGCAAGCATTGCGGCAAGCAGCAGAGCTGGCGAGTCTCGGTCGAGGTGCTGCTGGTAAAGTCAGGCAGCGCGAGTCCGCGCCGGGTCTTTCGCAAGATGATCCGCGACATGATCGAGAGCGACCACCTGCCCGATTACGAAATCGCCGAGGAGGAGGGCGACATCATCCGCTTTTCGGCCCGTGGCCGGCTGGTCGATGCGGCGGATCGCGGCCCCGCCGCGCCACCATTGTCGCTTCAGGCGTTTGAGGAAGCGCGCCGTCTCATGCCCGGTGCCGACGTCTATGCGCTGGAGGCGGAGTGGCGCGGCTTCTGGGCGGTGAGCGGTCGGCCTAGGCTGCGGTCTGCCGATGGGGCGTTCCTAGGCTTCGTGAAGAAGAAGACTGTACGCGGACAATAGGTAAGCGACAAGGCAGCCCTGTGGGTTAATGGGCTGCCTGTTCCAGGGTAGGTTTGCGACGTTCACGCAAGCGCCAGGGTTCTATGTCTACGACCAGTTCGACGCCTCTGCCTGCGCATGATAGCTTTCAATTGATTGAAGCTGTTGTCGAACGGCTTAAGGGTACGCCGGTGGGCGAGCGTCGTCGCTGGTCTGATGAGTTCAAGGCGCAGGCTGTCGCCGTGGTTATGGCGCCGGACGTCAATGTTTCGGCTCTGGCGCGTCGATTGGGGATTTCGCCGGCGCAATTATTTGGCTGGCGCAGGGCATTTCTCAAACACCGGATGAGGCGAAATCGGCGTCCCCTTCACCGTAGGCGCTGATGGAGATCGTGATCGGGGATGCAATCATTCGTGATGGGCAGGATATCGCGGAAGCCGATCTGCGTCGGATTATTCGTGCCGTGCGCACAGCATGATCCCGTCCGGCGTGAAGGAGAAGTGGTTCCGGAAATCTGAACCGCCGGGATAGGTGGATTTTCCGCGCAACAGCAGCATGATGCTGCGAACGAGGAGAAGACCATGGCAAGACGACCGCGCCGGAACCACAGCCCGGCATTCAAGGCGAAAGTGGCGGTGGCCGCTATCAAGGGCGAGAAGACCCTGATCGAGTTGGCGCAGGATTTCGACCTCCATCCTAACCAGATCAAGCAGTGGCGTGATCAGATTCTTCAGGGCGCGACCGGGGTGTTTGGTGATGGGCCGAAGGCCGAGCCGGAACCGGTGATCAACGTGAAGACCCTGCATGCCAAGATCGGGGAGCTGGCGCTGTAGAGCGATTTTGTCCGGCGCGCTCGGCAAGGCGTGTCTGCTGCCGAGCACAAAAAGATGATCAACCGCACAGCTAAGCTAAGTGTCGGTCGTCAGGCCATGGTGCTGGGGATTAGCCGGGGCAGCGTCTACTACAAGCCGCGCCTGGTGTCGGACGCCGATCTGAAGCTGATGCACCGGATCGACAAGCTGCACATGGAGTTCCCGTTTGCGGGCAGCCGGATGTTACGGGGCCTGCTTCCTCAGGCAAAACCACAAGACACCGATTGAACCGAGGGGGCGACCGCGCAGCAAACAGCGCACTGCACATCATCGCAATCGGGCGACTGCGACTGGACCCTGAGACGAGGGCATATGTTGCACGACGCGTAGCCGGCGGTCATTCCAAACTTGAAGCCATTCGCTGCCTAAAGCGCTACATCGCGCGCGAGGTCTTCGGTATCATCGTGCGGCGCCACAAGCTGATCAGTCAGGCTCAAATCGTGGCTTGACACTTAGAAGGGCGTCCAGGGTAGCCAGTTCACATCGACCGACTTCATCAAGATCCTGGCGAGCCGGGAGATCAAGATCAGCATGGATTGCAAAGGGGCGTGACAACGTCTTCGTGGAGCGCCTCTGGAGAACCATCAAATACGAAGAGGTCTACCTGCGGGCCTACGCCAGCGTCTCGGAAGCTCACGCCGGGATCGGCCGCGACCTCGGCTTCTACAACAGCCACCGCCCACATTCATCGCTTGACGGCAAAACGCCCGATCAGGCCTACTTCAACCAGCCGTTGCTCGAAGCGGCCGCGGCTTAACCGAGGCGGAAATCCACTTAGAAAACACCCGGAACCTGTTCAGATAAACCGAGCCACCTCTGTACCCGGCCATCGCCGGTGACCCGACGCCCAACGATTTGAGAAGCGAATTTGTAGCGCACATTGCGAAACGTACTCCCCACTATGAGATGGGTATCATCTCGCAGTTAAGCCTCGCCCTTACAACGAGGGGCCAGGACACCGTTTACAAACTGGTGGCTGGCGCGTCTCCGATGTTGGCGGTGCCACTGGGGGCGCGGATTGCAGGACGCCGTGCCGCGCTTGCGGATCAGGCTCACGACACCAGCCGGCGGACCGATAGGGGTAGGGCGGCGGCGGTCAAGGCGATCCGCCCTGTCGCTTGAATAGATCATCATGCAAAATGATGAGGTGTGGAAATGAGTCGGGCGGCGGTGTTGATCGTCCAAGGCGGCAGTGGCCGCTTTTTTCTTGGGCGGGAGGGTAGAGGTTTTGTCAGCCTCCTAGGACTATGCCGCCGTTTGAGCATGTCAAAAATCTGTAGCTAACCTTATCATATCTCCACATTGTAAGGGCTGGGGAGCCTAGCCTGAAAGAAGGAATTTCAAGGATGAGTGATGACGCAAATAGTGGGGCGCGTGTCCACTGGATAGATGTTGCAAGAGGAATCGGGATTGTCCTCGTCGTTTTCGGGCACGCTTTACGAGGGTTGATGACGTCAGGTGATGTGATTTCATTAGGCTGGATGGACGTAGATTACGTAGTTTACACCTTCCATATGCCGCTTTTCATGCTTTTAGCTGGGATGAACGTACCTAGAAGCCTAGAAAGGCCCGGTTTCCTGCGAAAGAAACTGCAAGGTATCGCTTGGCCTTATTTTCTATGGTCAATCATTCATGGTGTTCTGATGATAGGTGCGGCATCCGCTATCAATGGCGGGATGAATCTCGGTCGGCTCCTTGAAATACCTTACAATCCAATCTCGCCTTTCTGGTTCCTCTATGTGCTGTTTCTTTATATGGTGCTAGTGACTATATGGCGCCCAGGGATAGGGTTGCTCACTCTTGCGGTTGTCTTGTTCGTTGTCAGCCCCATTGTTAATCAAACGACAGCGCAACAATTTTGCTACTTCATGCTGTTTTTTGTAGCTGGTTGCATCATGAAAATCCCGAACTGGCCAAGAGCTCTTCTATTTGGTGGAGGTGTTGCTTTCACAGTGGGCCTGGGACTGGTCTTTGTGCTTGGGCTGCATGAGATTATCTCTTTTTACGCTCCTGGCCTTTTGCCAATAGCTGCGGCTGGAATAGCCATGATTTGTGGCGCAGCAATGATCCTGCGAAATTCTCGATTTCTCCAGTTTCTCGGCAGGATGTCCATGGCGATCTATGTTATGCATGTGGTCTTTACCGCCGGGTCACGCATGATCCTACACCGTATTGGGTTGGAGAACGAAGTTGCAATGGTCGCAGCATCCACTCTGATCGGCGTCAGTGGGCCCATAGCGGGTTACTACGCCCTGCGCATGGCACGACTTAGCAAGTTGGCGGGTTTATAGTATTGGCCTACGACGAAACTCTTCCAAAAGAGGCCATCATGGACAGCAAGGAACTTATGCTGATCAGAGCTCCGTGAGCACTTTACCCCAATTGCCCTGCCAATCTTGGTGAGGCCAACTGGTTTCTTGCACTTAGTCGCGAAGTATACCATGAGGAGCCGATTTAGCACTGCTTCTGCGGTATACTCTGCGACGACGGCTAAAATATGTGGCTGGCCACTACCGTATTGTTATCGATATCGGGTCTTCCTGTCGTGGCTATGCCCATCGCAGGCTGGTCAAGATCCGGGAGCGTGATATTTTGATGCCTGTCAGGAACACTCTCCACCGTTCGCTACCGGCTAAGATGCCAAATGGAGTGTTGAGCAGTGGTCGCTTCGCTGGTCGATACCTGCAGCTTTACTTAGTCCATCCTCATGTATGGCTAACCGACAACATTGGTGCCATCTCGAGCGCGCAAAAGCAGGGCCAACTCGATAACCTACTGACCTGAAGTTATGCGGGTAGGACTCTTCTCGCTTATTGACCACCAAAGTGAGCGTCATATTTGATCTGCATACCCCACGCAGGAAAGACAGGCATATGAACGAGAACGAGCCTAATCCAATCAGATCCAGCAAGAGCCTGAGGGCGGTTATCCAAGGCCATCCTTTCTCGATCGAAATCTATCGCCTCGAAACTGAAGCGACATGGACGCTTGAAGTGATTGATCATACGGGGGCAAGTCACGTCTGGAACGAACAGTTCAGCTCCGACAGAGAGGCCCGCGACAGTGCAATCTACACCCTCGAAACAGAAGGGCCTGCAGCCTTCATAGTCGGCGATAATGTTGTTCTGTTCCGGAGAAACTGAAAGGAATCGGGATGGGGGTGCAGCTTCAGACGAAATGAATTCTGATTATGTGTGCTTTTGGGGTCCGTAGCGTTTGACCTGCCTCCCGGTCGTCCCTCGTTCATAACGAGAGTCCTTGGTTTTGATAGTTGTCGGTTTCGGGCGTGGCAAGCGCGCAGGGCGCGATGCCATCAAGTAGCTCAAGCGCCCGGCGCGCTTCTGCAGGGGTCTTGTTGCCCAGCGATGAATGCGGCCTGACATTGTTGTAATCGTAGCGCCAGAGGGCCAGCGTTCGGCGGGCATCGGCCAGGCTGTCGAAGATCTCTTCGTTGAGACATTCGTCGCGCAGGCTTCCGTTGAAGGACTCAATGTAGCCGTTCTGCTGCGGCTTGCCGGGGTCGATGTAATGCCACTCGACCTCGTTCTCGTTTGCCTATTTCAGGATCGCTTTGCTCGTGAACTCCGTTCCGTTGTCGGAAACTATACAACCGGGTTTCCCATAGGTCCGAACCAGAGCATCCAACTCCCGTGCGACCCTGGCCCCGGAGATGCTGGTGTCGGGGACCAGGCATAGGTTTTCGCGGCAGCAGTCGTCATTCACCGCCAGGATGCGGAACTTCCGGCAGGCCCCGAACGTATCGGACAGAAAGTCCAGCGACCAGCGCTGGTTTGGGCGCAGCGGCACAGGCATTGGTGTGCGGCTGCCTCGCGCCCGTTTCCGGCCTCTACGGCGGCGCACTGACAGGCCCTCTTCCCGATAGATGCGGTAGAGCTTCTTTTCGTTCATCACCATGCCCACACGTTCCAGCAGGACGCCAATGCGCCGATACCCAAACCGGCGCCGCTTCTCGGCGATCTTGTTCATTTCCAGACGGATCTCCGGGTTATCGGGTGGATGCTCGCGCCGCACGGTCTTGGGATCGACACCGATCAGGACGCAGGCCTGGCGTTGAGAGATCGGATGATCCTTCATCGCCCGCAACACCGCGTCCCGCCGTTGCATCGGCGTCGTTAGGGCTTTCCCAGCAGGTCTTTCAGAACCACGTTGTCCAGCATGACATCTGCCACCAGGCGCTTTAGCTTGGCGTTCTCGTCCTCAAGCTGCTTCAGGCGTTTGGCGTCGGATCAGGTCCATCCCGCCATACTTGGCCTTCAGCTTGTAGAACGTCGCAGGGCTGAGCCCATGCTTCCGGCACAACTCAGCCGTCGGCAGCCCTGCCTCATGCTCTTTGATCATCCCGATTATCTGCGCTTCAGTGAAACGGCTTTTCCTCATGTCGTCTGCTCCTTCAGGTTGGGCAGACTCTACATCACAGCGAGGGAACTTCCGGGGGGCAGGTCACGTTGTGTATATGTTTTGCCTGTTTTCTATTTATGTACACACATGACACTGTGGTAAAGCTCGGCCACCTGCACACTGCCTTCGGCCTGGTGCAGGATCGAAAGGATCTGGGGTTCGTTAAATCTCGTCATCTTCATCAGAATCTCCTCAAGTATCTTGCTGAGAAAATTCTACGTCTGCATTCTCTTAGTTTCGGGGAGGATTACCGTCGCAATTCGACAGGGCAAGTGGCTGAGTACGGTTGCCCTCAGGGAGGATATGCTAAAAGGTTTCTGACAACGATTACAGCGAGCCGAGCCGCTCCTACTAGGGCAGGTACCTGTCTATGGCGGCGGCCCTGGCCAGCCAAGCCGAGCCCTCAATGCTTAGATGGCCCGAGTCACGGTAGATCAAAGTTTCACCGCGCACCGTATGACAAGTACTGTCGTCGCAGATCGTATCGACTAGGTCAATGACTGCCGCTGGCCCCGAAAGAGCCTGCAGCGCTATCATGATCTGCCGATGTACAGGCAGAATCGCAGAGCGGGGATAATCGCACTCTGACTTGGCCTGTCCGCGCATTTCCTTTATGAAGTAGCAGCGGGCAAAATCGGTTCCAGTAGCGGGCGGTGGGCCGACCACCACTACCTTAAAGCCTAATAGGATCAGCTGGTCTACGGTCTGCTGCATGTCAGCCAACCACTCTTCAGTATGCTCCGGTTCCTTGAACAGCACTTTGTAGGCTGCCGAGAGAACCACCGTCGACACTTGGTCGCGATGTGCTTCCAGCATTGCAAATACCTGATCGTTGAAGTCGGAGCAGGAGTTTTCGAACTTCAGCATTCGGTCATTTGGCGAGCTGTATCCTAGGACCGGTGGGCAATTGCCCCTGGTCAACTGGGCCAAGAGTATATCGGGTTTTGCGGTCAACAGCCCCTCGACCAAGTGCATCGAAAAACTGTCCCCCCATATTGCTACACCGGGGGAGAGCCCCTCGGTGACGCACGTTGCATTCCATTCCCTATTTTCGGCGCAACGGGCATCGAGACCGTAATTGAAAGCCAACCGACGCGACAAGTCACTGCGGCCTTCGAATCCGTCCTTTAGATGGCCGACCGCGCCTAGGACGATGAAGCCTACGATACCAGCCAGCGAAAATGTGAAGATTGCCGCTTTGCCAAAGGTGCCGCCGTTGGTCTTCTTATGGCGGAAGGGGGCCTCAATATAGCGCCAAGTCAACCAGGCAGCTAGTATAGTCGGTGGAATTGAGGCCAAGAGCAGAAGAGGAGAGGCTTCCTCGATCTGGGACAGGCGGAGGAAGGCGAAGACGGGCTGGTGCCAGAGATAGAGGCTGTAGCTGATCAAGCCCAACCGAACCATCGGTTTGAGTGAAAGCAGCATCGATACCACACATTGTCCCGAGGCGAATAGGATGATCATGGCTGCGCCCAGTACCGGGGGTACGGCATAGAGCGAGGGGAAAGGGGTGTGTTCGTCGTAGAGGAATATGGTGGCAACAATCATCGCCAAGCCAGCGATGGTCAGCCCAGAGCGTAATTCAGGCGATAGCCGGCGCAACCGTTCGCCTTGTTCCAACATTACCCAAGCGGCAATTGATCCGAAGAGAAGCTCCCAGGCGCGGGTCGGCAGAAGAAAGAAATTTGCGGTCGGGAAATCCTGTGCGCCTACGACGGCTAAGCCTAGGCTGGAAGCCGTGAGGACTAGGATCATCACCAAGGTCCAACGCCGACCTAGTGGAAAGATTAAGGCCAGCAGAAGCGGGAAGAAGAGGTAGTACTGCTCTTCCACTGCCAAGCTCCACGTATGCAGCAGAGGTTTCAGTTCAGAAGTAGCGGCGAAGTAGTCCGCTTCGAGGTAGAACAGTATGTTGGCCCCGAAAGCCGCTACTGCGACGAGGCTTTGCGAGAAGTCTTTTAGCAATCCGGGTGGCATGAGTAGGAAGGCGGGGGGAACCGAGAGTGCCATTATGAAGAACAGAGCTGGCAGTATCCTGCGGGCACGGCGTTCATAAAAATTGAGGATCGAGAATGTGCCCCTGCGGTTTTCTTCCAACAAGATAGTAGTAATCAGGTAGCCGGAGATGACGAAAAAGATGTCGACACCAACATAGCCACCGCTGAAGGGTTTGAGGCCAGCATGAAACAGGACGACTGGCAGGACTGCGACAGTGCGCAGGCCGTCGATCTCTCTGCGATATTCCATTGCGGGAGGTTCCTGTTGTGAAGGGATGATTTCGATATAATTGAGACTAAAAATAAGTTCTTCGTGATATCTCTTGGAGAATTTGACCGTGCTCGGAATTTTGGGGAAACGCTTGACAATGTCAATGGCGTGTTAAAGCTCAGGCATACCCTGCACGAATGACAGCACCAAGTCCTATAACTCCAGCATAATTGTCCATGCGGGGGGGTAATCCCGACTCTGTTGATGGCGTGGATGCCCCTCCCGACGGCAGCGCAATGTGCCATTGTGATGAGTGTTAACGCCATCAACAGAGCCTCGTAGATCGAATGATTCTTGCGCCGGGCATCCTGCCACAGAAAATGCGTTACTAAGGCGCTGCCACATGGCCGGCGACCGGGGGAAGCCCTGCTCGTTTTAGGCTCGAGCTGTGCGCAAGACGCGCTGAGATGGCCTCCGACACGTTCAAAGATGGAGGCCATGATCGCGGACTTATGGTGGTGGTAGCAGACTGCGCAATACACCCGGCGATCAGCCCTGGAGTTTCCACACAACTGGCCCCATGACACAGCATCGTTTCGCGGGGCAACTTCCGCGACAATGCAGGGCTGGCGTTTTGGTAAGGCAAATGTCCCGGAGCTGTTGCAGAGCGGCTTTGCCAAAGGCTTACAGCCATCCTGGGAGGTAAAGGGGTGCGGGATCCCGTGCGGGCTGTCAGGCCTGAAGGAATTCCGGTTCATCCCGGCCCGGGCGCAGATACAGCGCTGTCAGCAAACCTGTGGCATAGGCCCCGGTGTCGATGCTGATGCGCCCGTTGCAGACCATTGGGGCATCGATGATGGTATGGCCGTGGACCACCCAGACGCCATCAGTGCGCAGGGTTGTGGCGAACTCGGCATGGCCCCACAGCAGAATATTGTCATATTGCTCTTCAAGCGGCACGGTCGGGTCGGCGCCAGCATGGACAACGGCGACATTACCGGTCTGCCAGGATGTCGGCAGATCCTCCAGCCAGGAGATCAGCGGGCCCCCCATCCCCTCGCGCAGCTTGTCGCGGGCTGTCTCCCACTCCTGCGAAGGGGCGCTGGAGGAGGGCGGCGCGATCAGAAAACTGGCCATGGTTTGCAAGCCCCCGTGCCGCATCCACGCCGGACCTGCCTCGGCTGGATTATCGAGAAAGCGCAGCAGCATGTCCTCGTGATTGCCCTTAAGGCAGACCACCTGACCATCGCAGGACTGCTCTAGCGCCTGCAAGCGGCGCAGCAGGCCGGCGGAGTGTTCACCCCGGTCGATATAGTCCCCCACGAAGACCCGGCGGATGTCCGGTGCGACCTCGTCCATCCGCATGAGGATGCGTTTCAGCAGGTCATCACGACCATGGATGTCGCCAATGGCGAAAAACGGCTCATCCGGCGCGAGCTCTGCTGAAAATGTGGGTTTTGGAGCACAGAAGCGTTTCAAGAAGAACATGTTTGGTGGTTCGCCCGTTTATTCTTTCCAACCATATCTGCCATATGGGGCAGAATATGCATGGGATTCTCCGTTGCCTGCACAAAATGTGCAAGCCGCGTGGACCGCTAAAGTCTATGTTACGGAGAGGGTGCAAGGAGAATGAGGCAAGGTATGGGCAAAGCATGGGCCGGTTTCTGTGCTCTGGTGCCCGTTCTGCTGGTTGCCCCCGTCACACTTCCGGCGCAGGAAATTCCCGGTTCTGATCAGGGTGCCTTCGACACGACTATCGAACAGGTCACGGGCCTCGTGCAGATCTGGAAGCAACCGACTTTGGGCTTTTACGGTGCACCCGGGCTACTGGATATGCCAGCAGGCACGGCCATGAAGGACGGGGACGTGTCCCTGACCTCGGCATATTTTCACGGCGCCCTGCGCAATACACTCTCGTTTCAGATCTCGCCGCGTCTGTCGGGCAGTTTTCGCTATGCGATCCTCGACGATTTCGCACTGACCGGAAACCGCTATGACCGTAGTTTCGATCTGCGCTACCTGCTGGCGGAAGAAGGCGATGTGATGCCGGCTGTCACGATCGGGCTGCGCGACTTCGGCGGAGCGGGCGAATATGCCAGCGAGTTCATCGCCGCCACCAAGACCATTGACCGGGTCCGGGTGACGGGGGGAATCGGCTGGGGGCGCCTTGGCACCCATAATGGCTTTTCCAATCCGCTCGGGGTGCTGAGCAACAAGATCAAGTCTCGTCCGGCACCGTCCTATGGCGCCAATGACCAGCTTGTGGCGGGGGACTGGTTCCGCGGCGATGCGGCGCTGTTTGGCGGGATCCAGTACCAGCCGAGCGAGCGGCTGGTCTTCACTGCGGAATATTCCTCGGACGCCTATCCGCGCGAAACTGCCCGGACGGATTTCAAGGCCGAGACCCCTTTCAACTTCGGGGCCACCTACCGCTTTACCAATGGGCTCGATCTGACTGCCAGCTACATGTACGGCACAGAAGCCGGTCTCATGTTGACCTACACCATGAACCCGAAAAGCCCCAAAGACCCCAGTGGCCTGGAAGCGGGCGGTCCCCCGATCATCCCGCGCGACCGGGTCGCGGCGCTTGGCTGGGACGCTAACGTGGATCAGCCGTCGGGCCGCAGCAATCTGCAAACCCGTCTGGCGGCCGGCATGGCCGGGCAGGGGCTGCGGCTTGAGGCTGTCGAGAGAACCTCTCCGACCAGCGTTACGGTTCATATCGACAACCAGCGCTATGGCGCGACACCACAGGCGCTTGGGCGCGCGGCCAGGGTCCTGGCCAATACGTTGCCGCCACAGGTCGAAACCATGACCATCGTGCCAATGGCCAATGGCATGGCGCTCAGCGCAGTGACGTTGCAGCGTTCCGATCTGGAAGATCTGGAATTCGCCTTCGATGGTTCCTGGGAGATGTATAGCCGGGCCCGCATCGCGGATGCCAACGATCTGCCCCTGCGGCGGGATACACGGCTGCCGGACACTTATCCGCGCTTCACCTATGCGCTCGGAAGCTATGTCTCGCCCAGCTATTTCGACTCCGATACTCCCGTGAAGATCGCTGCAGGTGCCCAGTTGAGCGCGGCCTACCTCCTGGCGCCCGGCTTGGCGCTCTCGGGTCAGCTGCGTCTGCCGCTGGTGAGCAATCTTGACGAGATCTCGCAGCGGTCTGCTTCGGGGCTGCCGCATGTGCGCTCGGACGCGCCACTGTATTACGAGCAAGCCGATGTCGAGCTTAACCACCTGACGGCGGAATATTTCTACCGTCCTGGTCAGGACCTCTATGGCCGGGTCACGGCAGGCTATCTGGAATCCATGTATGCGGGGCTTTCGGGCGAGGTGCTGTGGAAGCCGGTCGCTGGTCCCGTGGCCTTCGGGGTCGAGGTCAACTATGCCCGAAAACGCGATTTCGACATGCGCTTCGGGGTGCAGGATTATGACGTCATCACCGGTCATGCCTCGGCCTATTACGACTTTGGCAACAGTTTCATCGGTGAACTTGATGCCGGGCGCTACTTGGCCGGCGACTGGGGCGCAACCGTCAGCCTGGATCGCGAATTTGCCAACGGGTTCCGCGTCGGCGCCTTCATGACCCTGACTGACGTGCCTTTCGATGATTTCGGCGAGGGCTCCTTCGACAAGGGCATCCGCTTCTGGATCCCGCTGTCGCGGGTTTCTGGCGACCCCTCGAAATCTGGCTATGGTCAGACGATCCGGCCGCAGACCGGTGATGGCGGAGCCCGGCTGAACATCCGCAACCGGTTGTACGAAGTGGTGCGGGGCTCGCATGCTTCCGAGCTTCAGGAAGACTGGGGGAGATTCTGGCGATGAGGGGGATCAGACGCCTGCTGACGACTCTGTCGGTGCCATGTCTGATCCTTGCGGGATGTGCCGCAGGTACGGGCGAGACGGCCATCTTTCCGGGTCTGCAGGGCTTTCTTAACCGCCATAAGGCGCCAGATGCCGTGACGCGCTATGCCGCCTTGTCGCAGACAAATGCGCCGGGAATGATCGCCCGGGGCAAAGGGAATGAAGCATCCGGCCTCCTGCGGCTGCAGACTGTCTCGCAGGATGGGGTGGAGAGTTGGCTAGCCCACGATGGCAGCGTCATCTCCATGCGCAACGGTATGGTGATCGCCAGCCGTGGCCTGGGGGACGACATGATGTCGGGGGATGCCAGCCAGACGCGGGCATTGCTGGCGGCGCGCGCCAAAGGGCATGCCAAACGCTTTGTGGCGCGGCTGGACGGCGATGATCAGATCGTGCAGAGCAGTTTTGTCTGTGATGTCGTGAATGCGGGGCCCGTCCAGCTCGACGCCCCAGGTCGGAAAATTTCGACCACATATATGACCGAAACGTGCTACGGGGCGGATTACAGCTTCCGCAATCTGTATTGGCTGGGGGATGAGGGCCGGATTTGGAAGTCTCGCCAGCTCCTCGGCGGCCTTGTGGGTCCTGTTGATTTCCAGGTTCTGGATGCGGCAGGTCTTGCCGTGGTCCTGGGCCGCCAATCCTCAGAGGCGGAGCCAGAAAAGACGGAGGCGCACCCGTGAGGGGGCGCCTGTTCATCATATTGCTTCTGGCCCGACCGGGCCGTTATATTACAACCTGATTTCAGGGAGAGTTTCTGTATGCGTATTCCAACTGTTGCCCTGTCACTGGGCCTATCACTGGGCCTGAGTTTGGCTTTGGCAGGCTGTGGCATTGTATACAACTCACCCACGGTCAGCCAAGGCAGTGGCGGCGACAGCAATAAGGTGCGGGTGATCGAGATGCGCGCGGATACCGTCATGGTGGCCAATCGCACGCCCTACGAACCGCGCGAACTGCCGGCAATCTTCAGTCAGACGGCCGGCGTCGGCAGCGGGTTGCGTACGGCCGGTGCCGACCTGCCGGATCAGGTCTTTGATCAGAATGCACGCATGCCTCTTGAGGTCCGAGTGCCCCCGGCGGCCAATCCTGGCCCCTATACCATCGGAGTCGGGGATGTGGTGGTTCTGGCCACGCCCAAGACTGGCTCGACCGTCGAGCAGCTCAGCGGCTTGCTGGCAGCACAGAATGCCCGCCAAGGCTATACAGTGCAGGATGATGGCTCGATCGCGATCCCCAATGTCGGTCGTGTCCGGCTTGGTGGCTTGACGCTGGAAGAGGCCGAGGCGGCTCTGTTCCAGAGCCTTGTGCAAAATCAGATCGATCCGACTTTCAGTATTGAGATCGCGGAGTTCAACTCCAAAAAAGTCTCCATCGGGGGCGCTGTTGGCAGCTCGAGGGTGGTGCCGATCACGCTGACGCCGCTGTATCTGGATGAAGCGCTGAACCAGGCCGGCGGCGTGCAGGCACTGGATAACGCCTATGCCAGCGTGCGGATCTACCGCCAAGGCACCCTGTACCAGATCCCTTTGAACAATCTTTATTCCGATGAGAGCCTGCAGCGGATCCAGTTGATCGACGGCGACAGCATCTTCGTGGACACGGCCTATAATCTTGAACTGGCACAGTCCTACTTCCAGGAGCAGATCGCCCGGGCGAATTTCCGTCAGAGTGCGCGCGGCGCGGCGTTGAGCCAGTTGAGCACGGAGATCGGGATTCGCCGGGCTGCCTTGGGCGAGGCGCGGTCAAATTTCGAAAGCCAGGTGCAGCAGGATGCGGTGACCCGCGATTACGTCTACCTTGCCGGTGAGGTGAAAAGCCAAACCCGTTATACCCTGCCTTACGGGCGCCAGGCCACGCTGGCAGATGCGCTCTTCTCCAATGGGGGCATTCCAAGCAACACCGCCAATGCCAAGCAGATCTACGTTCTGCGGGGCTCTGATGACCCGCGGGAGTTCGGATCCGTCACAGCGTGGAATCTGAATATCGCGAACGCTGGAAACCTGCTGCTTGCAACGCGATTCGAGCTGCGCCCCAATGACGTGGTCTTCATTGCGGAACAGCCGGTTACCCGTTGGAACCGCGTGATCAACCAGATCACCCCGACGATCATCAACCAAGCTGCTGCTGCCGCGAATTGATGACGACAAGCATCGCCCCTGGAGGAACCCGGGGCGATGCTGTGAACACGACGTTTATCGGGGCATGAGGCGCCTCAGAGCGACATTTGAAAACAGCCCCTTGTTTACACAAGGGGCTGTTTTCGTTGGGGATTGCCCATCTCCTGGCGGTGCCAAAATCGACTTTCAGTCTCACGCCGAGCTGATGCTGTTGCCAGTTCACGCGCCAGGCCACGGTGCTCGTGTGACATGCCTGAGGCAGCCTTGAAGGGAATCTTCTGAATACTTACAATAAGAATTATGTTAAATTAATGTTAAAAGATCGGCGCGACATCGCTCTTGGAGCCTCTTGAGTGCCATTTTTCTGCGCAGCAGCATTTTGCAGTCATCGTCCGTTTTCTGCTGCTGGCAGGTGGCGGCTGAGTATGAAAATATGGAAAATTCAAAGCGGCATGCGACACTTTCTACGGGCTCAAAACGCTAAGTTTCTTGAGAAGAATAGATTTAACTATCTGAAATATATTAAATAATTTCCAAACCATCAAAGCCGTCTCATCAATGCCTCACGATGTAGTCTCCTCTGCGACCGGCGAGAGCCTTGCCTTGAGGATAAGCTTTATTCATACGTGCACACACAGGCGTTTTTCTGCGCGTTGCTGCACCTGCAACTCGACATCTATTTAAAAATTCACTAAGTAACGGTTGAGATTTTTGATATTTCTGACGGTCCCTATCTATTTATTTTCCGGTCGATTCAGGTCGGCTTTAAGGAGGTTGTTTCGTGAAAGCATTTGATTTCACTTCCGCCGAACGCGCGTTTTCCGCGAGCGCAGTGAAGAGCGACAAGAGCCGTCCGTCTCGCCGCAATTCGATCTACGGTCGCTTTGGGAAACGTATTTTCGACGTCACACTGGCCCTACTTCTCCTTCCGTTGTTCTTGCCGCTGATCGCAGTGGTCTGGGTTCTGACGCGGATGGACGGCGGCCACGGCTTCTACAGCCAGAAACGCATTGGCCAGGACGGCAGCATCTTTGATTGCTGGAAAATCCGGACCATGGTCGTGAATGCCGAACAGGTTCTTCAGGAACTCTGCGACAGCGACCCTGAAGTGGCCCGGGAATGGCATGAGAACCAGAAGCTCGCCAAGGATCCCCGTATCACTAAGGTTGGCAGCTTCCTGCGCGCGACCAGCCTCGATGAGCTGCCGCAGATCTGGAACGTATTGCGCGGCGAGATGAGCTTTATCGGTCCACGACCCTTCATGACCTCGCAAGAGCCCCTGTACCGTCAGGCCGGTGGTGAGGCCTACTTCGAGCTGCGTCCGGGCATCACGGGCAACTGGCAGGTGGAAGGCCGGGGCGTTTCGACCTTTGTGGATCGTATCCGTTACGACGATGCTTACCTGACCCAAATGTCGCTCAAAGAAGATCTGCGCCTGGTGTTCAAGACGATCAAGGTCCTGCTGGCGCATACCGGGCACTGAAAATCAATGTTTAGGCTCAGGTTCTTTTGGAAGCTGAGCTGGGACCGAGGGTGACACGAGACAACTCGCAAGAGAAGGAGGCCAGAGGAGAATTCCCCTAGCCTCCTTCTGTTACTGCGGATTGATGGCGATCAGCTGCTTGGACTCAGAATACTCTCATAGATGGCATGCCAGTCTGTTCCCGCCAGATGGCCGTTGCCCGTTGTGGCGCGCCTCCATCCACGTAGGATCATGCCGTTTCCATCCGGAGTCGTACGGCTGGCCCCTGCATTTTTGATGAACATGCCCTCCAAGTGGTAGCCATCATCCGGCATGCTGGCAGACGCGAGAGGATTGCGTTTGATCTGGCCATAGGTGCTGCTGGTCGTATCGGCATCGTAATCCACCAGAACCCAGCCCACATCTTCATAGCATTTGGTAGGTTCTCCGATCCCCTTGCTGCAGGGGGAGAAGTTGGCTGAGACACATTGCCCATATTGATAGTTGAGCCCGGACCAGAAGCGGGTGCTACCGGGAATGTTTTCGACCTGAGAGCAGTTGAAGACATGATTGCCTCGACCTGTCCAGCCGTTGCAGTTGCGCAGGTTGAACGCGACCATGTCGAGCTTGTTGGCGAAGCTGCCGTCATCGCCTCGACCCGCAGTCGTATAGAACGGATCGCCGTCGATCATGTTGTCATCGAAGCGGACTTCCAGGATGTTGGTCGTCCCCGTTGCGGCATCTGTATCAATGCAGTCGCTCAGCGTGTCCTTGAAGGTATTGCCGGTGACCTGGTCATTCTTGAAAAAACTGCCGTTGCTGAACTGGAAGAACAGGCCATATTTGACCCCTTGGACCATGTTGTCTTTGAACTGGAAGTCCCGGATCCCGGAGCGAAAGCGGCATTCCGGGCTCATGTCGTATTTTGAGGGGGTGCCGTCCCTATAGCCGGTAGGCGTCAGGAATAGCCCGTAGCCATAGGTCAAATAGGCAACGCCGCTGGCGCGGGTGCGCAGGAACTTGTTACCGCGTACAGAGATACCCAGCCCCGGTGCGAAGCTGCTTCCGGTTCCGATGCCGTTGAAGCTGCCATACAGAGGCTCGATGCCGCCCCCCGGCTGCGCGCCTCGCCTGGGATCGTCCCGGTGGCGCCGACCTCGGAAGGCGTCATGGGGTAGATGTAGGTGTAGAAATGGTTGGTATTGCTGCCACCCTCAAATAACTTGTAGTCCAGAAGGTCCTGCACGACGTTGTTTTCGATGGTGATGTTGAAGGGCGAAAGCAGCCCTTCCCCGAATGTGGTGTCCACACCGACAACGCAGAACCTCGTGCGCATCAGGTTGCCGACGTTGTTGGACACGATCAGGTTGCGCGCACCCATGGCGGCAACCCCCTGGCAGTCCTGAAAGTAGTTTTCACTGATGATGTGCTGGCCGATCGTCGGATCGGTGCTGCCGGAATTAACGTGCAGACCCACGGCGTCGTTGCGCACATGGATAACCGTGTTGCCGATGAACTTGGTGTTCTTTGAGCCTGTGACGTTCCAGCCATCCCGGGTGGATTCCTCGTAGTGGCAATACCAGCTTTCTGCCCGCTCAGAGGCTCGTGCCTTCACCAGACCTTTCTGGGAGGAGGAAAACTTGCAGTTCACGGTGATGAGTGAGGAGATGTTGAAGACATCCACCAGCCAACACTCTTCACCACTCTCCTTCGGGTCATCCGCCCAGGCGCCCTTGAGATGGACATTCTCCATCCTAAGATCGAAAGGGGTCTTGGCAATGCCCTTCAGCGTCGCCACGTCCGAACTGGACATGTAGATGCCGTCCTGATCGCGGTTGTTGCCGATCAGCATCATGTCATGTTCCCAAGTCTGAATGTAGGTGACCTTTGTCACCCGGGACATGCCGTTCAGCAGCAACCCGCCAACATTCTGCACCGTTTTCAGGGCCGTTTGCCACTCTGCGGTATCGTCGCGGATGCCATCCTCGGCTGCCCCGAAAGCGCGCAGCGGAAAGATTGGCACATTCGTCCCGTAGACCGGAATGACGTAGAGTTTGACCCCGCCCGCCGTGGTTACATGATGATCCGAGGCAAAGGTCGATGCCTCGCGGTAGCGATAGATCTCCGCTTCCCACAGGGTGCCTTGGCCAAACCGGCTGACTTCGCTGGCGAGAAGACCGTCCAAGGTGTTGAACTTGATGGCAAAGCCACCATCAAGCAGCCTGTAGGAGGCATAGTCCTTAGAAAAACCGGCGGAGCTTGAGTAGATAATCGCCATCTGGATCGTCCTTCATCTTCTGGGGGCCACTGCTGCGGGCGTGAGACCTCCAGAAAGTAGGAAGGGGGATGTTAACTTTATCCTTGCCCGCCGTTCGGTGGGCAAAATCCGCCTCTTTTTCAGACCGAGACAAGGGCTTTTCCCGCTCTGAAAAAGAGATCTGCTGTCAGCCGGATCAGTTGGTGTAGTAGCGTTTTCCATATCGCGCATAGGTGCCGTACTGGTAATAGCCGTAGCGCTTCATGCCGCGCGGGTTGATCTGATTCAGGGCCAGACCGCTGACCGGATGGTTGACGCTGTCGAACATGTGCAGGGCGTCATTGACCTGCTCCGGCGTGGTCTGATCCCATTTAACGACAAAGATCGTCACATCAGCATGTTGTGCGATGATCCGGGCATCGGGCACGATCAGCACCGGGGGCGTATCAATGATCACGAAATCATACTCCGCCCGGGCCGTCGCCATCATCGCGGCGAAACGCTCGGAAGAGAAAATATCCGCCGCGTTGGCGTCACTCTTTTCGGCGATCAGAATTTCCGCCCCGATTACCGGGTCATGCAACACGGCATCCTTGAGGGCGATCTCGCCCATTAGGACGGCGATCATGCCTTCCTTCTTGTCGGTGCCCAAGTACTGACCGAACACACGGCGGCGGATGTCGCCCTCGATCAGCAGCACCTTCTTGCCCATCATTGCCATGTTTTGTGCTAGGGCCAGCGCAACAGTCGTCTTGCCTTCCCCCGGCAGCGAGGAAGAGGTCAGCAGGACCTGTGGCTGCTGGTCAACATTGGACAGCAGCACCGAGGTGCGCAGGTTCCGGATCGCCTCTGCCGCAGCCGAAGTCGGCCGGCTCTTGAGATAGGCGATAGTCTCCTTGCGGCGCCGGGCTGGCAGCAGCGGGATCTGCCCCAGAACCGGGTAGCCGGTATTGCTCTCCAGCTCCTGTGCGGTGCGATAGGTGTTCTTGCGGCCCTCTAGGAGCAGCACTATGCCCGACCCGATCAGCATGCCAAAAATGGCACTGAGGACGACAATGAAGGACTTGCGGGGTTCTGAAGGGGCGCCAGGAATGACCGCGTTGGACAGCATGCGGCTGTCGGCCTGCTGGATGCCCTGCTGAGCAGAGGTCTCCTTCAGCCGCGCCAGAAAATACTCATAGAGCATCCGGCTGGCGTCGGCTTCGCGGGTCAGCTGCTGCAGGGTGATCAGATCGGCACTCTGGCGGGTGATCTGGCTCGAAAGCTCCTTGGTGGAGGTGCCCAGGGCCGTGGCCTGGCTGTCGGCGCGCTGGAATTCCAGCTCGGCCCGGGCCAGCTGCTGATTGTAGCGGGTGTTGAAGGCCCGCGCGACCATGGGATCGTCGAGCTGGGACAGCATGCCCTGCAACTGCTCATCCATTGAGGCTGCGGCTTTTTCTGCGGCGGTCTGCGCCGCCTGCAGGGTCTTCAGGCGGCTCTCGGCTGCGTCACGGGTGGCCCGGGTCAGCTCGAGGCGGTCCCGGGTTTCCTTGACCTGGCGCTCCAGCCCCGCCAGCGTCTCCTGGTTGATCAGATCGGTATTGGAGTTGAAATCTCTCACACGCGCTTCGGAGCGTTCCAGTTCGCCCTGAAGCTCGCTCACCCGGTTTGTCAGCCAGCTTGTCGCCTGTTCGGTTGCCTCAAACTTGGCCTCAAGTTGGTTGCGAATGTAGAGCTCGGCTAGCGTATCCGCGATCAGGGCAGATTTTTTCGGGTCTTCGCTGGTAATTCTGACCTCGAAGACAAGACTCTGACTGACGTTCGTCACCGTGAGCGCCGAGAGCAACCTGCCGACCGTGCTGGCATGAATGCGGGCGTTGCGCTCATCCTCGTTCGAGGGGGCGGCGAGCGTAGCGGGTTGCGTCTCCACCGGCTGCAGGGAATTCAGCGCGTTGCGCATGAAGCCCTTGATCTGCTGCTTGAAGCTGGGCGCCCGCAGAGAGCTGTTGAATTCCGGATCCGTGGTCAGGTCCAGCCTGTCCACGACCTTGCCCAGCAGGCTGCGACTTTGCAGGACTTCCACTTCGGAGTTCACGACCGCATTGTCGCGGCTCAGTGCCCCGACCACGCTGTCGAGGTTGACGACGCGGTCCTCACGGCTTTCCAGCATTACGACGGCGGTCGCATTGTACATCGGCGTTGCCACCCGATAGGCGTAATACCCGCCCGCGATGATGGTGATGAGCATCGCACACAGGATGATAATCTTGCCCCGCCACAGGGTCCCCAGAAGTGCGGAAATGTTGATGATGTCATCTTCCTTCGCCGGCGAGGAGGCTGCCGGAGGCATATTGTGGCCAGAAGAAGAGGCTTGGTTAATTCGTTTGGGAAATGACTGGTTCATGTATGTATTTCTGCGTTACACGTTTTCGACTGACCGTGGGTTTAACCGACCATGTTCGCCAAATAGCGGCCTGATCCCGGCCCTAGAATAACCCGGACCGCACTCGCCCTATTGTGCGGTTTTAGTGGTGTCGCAGCAACAGCCTAATTGCCCTGCGTCAAGCAGCTTGTTGCCGGTTTGAAATTCCTGCTTTGCTCTGCCCGCTTGTTGTGCGCGCCAGCCTGTCACGGAATGTGTTTTTCCCACAGATCTTCCCTGCTACGGATCGGGGCCGCGGGACGGCTGGACAAGCTGGCGATCCTGCGGATATGCCAACAGCAGCCCATGGGATATTTTCCTCGGTGCGATTGGAATTATGGTTTTTTTGATGCTTACATTTGATCTTCCTGAGATCGGAGGGGCATTTTTCATGCCGCTTGCAAGAAAGACTGACGTCCCTGGCCGCTGCCCCGACCCGCATGCGGGGGTGGCCGTTTTCTGTCGTCGCGACCGATAAGGATACAACTAGAACAATGAAAAACGAAGCTCCAGCCATGCCCCGTTCGATGGCAGATCTTGATGTCGGAATCGTCCATGACTGGATGCCGGTCATCGCCGGTGCCGAACGGGTAGTCCAGCAGATGACCGCGACCTTCCCGAACTGCCGAATCTATACCCTCTTCGATTTTCTGACCGACACGCAGCGTACCGAGGTCACGGGCGGTGCCCCGGTTACGGTCAGCCGGCTGAATACCTGGCCCGGCGTGCAGAAATATTATCGCTACCTGCTGCTGCAATGCACCCGCGCGATCGAGGAATTCGACGTCACTCACCATGAGGTGGTGCTGTCGTCCTCGGCGGCGCTGGCCAAGGGGGTCATCACCTCTCCCGACCAGAAACACATCGCCTATGTACACAGCCCGGCGCGCTATGCCTGGGATCTGACCCATGAATATATCGACGAGCTGGGCGGCTTCGGCGCCGGTCTGAAAAAGCGCGCCGCGCGCGAGATGATGCATCGTTTCCGCAAATGGGACATGCGCACCGTGGCCCAGGTTGATCACTATGTCGCCAATTCCGAATTCATCCGCCGGCGCATCTGGAAAACTTGGCGACGCGAGGCGCAGGTGATCTATCCGCCCGTCGATACCTCCAGCTTCGACCTCGGGCAGAAACCGCGCGAGGATTTCTATTTCACCGCCTCGCGCATGGTGCCCTACAAGCGTATTCCGATGATCGTCGAGGCTTTCAACCAGCGTCCTCACCTGAAACTGGTGGTGTCCGGTGACGGCCCCGAGATGGACAAGGTCAAGGCGATCGCAGGCGCCAATGTGCAACTGCTCGGCCATGCCTCCTTCGAGGTGATGCGCGACCACATGCAGCGTGCCCGCGGCTTCGTCTTTGCCGCCCGCGAGGATTTCGGCATCGTGCCGGTCGAGGCGCAGGCCTGCGGCTGTCCGGTGATCGCGCTTGGCCATGCTGGGACGGCGGAAACCGTGCGCGACCTCAGCCAGGACAATCCCACCGGCGTCTGGTTCCAACAGCAGACGGTGCCGGATCTGGTGGCGGCCATCGACCGGATGGAGGCCAATCTCGATGCCTTCTCTGAGGCGGCCTGCCGGGAGAATGCGCTAAGCTTTGGAGTTAAGAGATTCCGCCGTGAGCTGGCCGACTGTGTGGCGGCACGGATAAACTGAGTTCGGCGTGACCTCGCTCATTTGCGGGGCGCATAGCTGAAAACCGGGGCTTTTTTTGCCGCGTGGGAAGATCCTGTTTGTGGATGGGGACTTCTCTGATTTCCATCATTGTCCGCCTTGATAGGATCGGGTCGGGACTTCAGCAGCGGGGTGCTTTGATGAAGCGCAGAAATTTTGTAGGATTCGGCTCGATGGGGCTGCTCTGGGCTGGCGTCGCCCAGGCCGGGGTTAGCATGCCTGAGGCCGCACAGGCAGGGCGCTCTGAGGCTGCCGCGCGTCTGGGCGCCGAGATGGCGCGCAGCTTCGAGGCCCCTGTTCTGGCCGAATTGACATCCCATGCGCTTGCGCAGGGCTGGACACGTGCCCGCACGCGCCCTGCGCTGTCCGATCTGCGTTCCGATGTCGCCGCGGATTTTCGCGCCGACCGCACCGTGATGCTGCACTCCGTGCGCTTTTCGCGGACCGAGGCAGCCTGGTTGCTGGCCGCAGAGGATATCTGATATGACAGCCTTTATTGACGCGCGCAGCGACGACATCCCCGAAACCCTTGAAGGCAGCGTCTGCATCATCGGGGCCGGTGCGGCGGGGATCACCCTTGCGCGCAAGCTGGCAGAGACGATGCCCGGCGTCCTGCTGATCGAATCCGGCGGTTTCGACATCGACGGCCAGACCCAGGGGCTGTTCAACGGTCAGCAGCTGGGTATTCGCTATTACAACCTGGTCTCCTGCCGGCTGCGGTATTTCGGCGGCACCACCAATCACTGGTCGGGCTTCTGCCGGGCCAATGATCCGGTCGATTACGAGGGCCGCCCCGAGGTTGGCCTGCCGAAATGGCCGATCAACGGCGGTGACCTGGCCCCCTATATCGCCGAGGCGGGCGAGTCCCTCGCCGTCTCTGCCGAACATTTCGAACCGAAGGAACTGATTTCCGAGCGGGGCGGCAATGCCGAAAACCTCGCCGAGGATTACTCGGAGATGCTGCTGACCAAGGCATTCCAGTTTTCGACTCGCCGTCGCCTGGGGCCCCTCTACAAGGATGAGATCGCCGCGTCGCCGAACGTCCAGGGTGTGCTGAACCTGAACCTGACCCATATCCAGCTGAACCCCGAGGGCAACCGCGTCGATCACCTCGTCTGCAAGACGCTGGATGGCAAGGTGGTGCGGGTGACGGCCAAGGCCTATACCCTGTGCTGTCATGCCATCGAAAATGCGCGCCAGCTGCTGAACTCGAACGATGTGATGCCGACGGGCGTGGGCAATGCCCATGATCATGTCGGGCGCTACTTCATGGATCACACGCATATCTTCGCGTCCAAGTTCATCCCCACGAAGGCCTTCCCGAAGGTCTATGACCGGAAGTATTCCGACGACAAGGGCATGAACGTGAACCTGAGCTTCACGGACAGCTTTACGCGGGACAACAAGCTGCTGCAATATTACTGCCGCTTCAATCCGGTCTATGCCTCTGAAGAGGCGATTGCCGCCCTTGATGCGGTGCGCCTTGACCGGGGCAAGCCGGGCAGCCTGGACTACCTGCGCGATGTGGCCACCGTCGCTGGCGAAGTGATGGGGCTGGGGCGCTATTACATGACTCAGAAGGAGTTCGCCTATCCGCAGCCCGAGTACTACGAGATGGAGCATCGCCTGGAGCAGATGCCCAACCCCGACTCCCGTGTGGTCATCTCGGATCGCAAGGATGCGCTGGACACCTATATCGCGGATCTCGACTGGCGCCTGATGGATGATGACATCCGCAGCTTCCGTGAAGGTCAGGCTATTATGTCGCGAGAATTGGCCGCACTGGGCTGGGGCCGTGTCGAGGAGGAAGAAATCACCCGCGAATTGGTCGAAAGCCGAGTCGCAGGCCACTACCACCAGATCGGCACCACCCGGATGAGCGTGGCGCCCGAGGATGGCGTGGTTGATGCAGACTGCAAGGTGCACGGGATCGACAACCTCTATATCGGCGGCAGCTCGGTTTTCCCGACCGCGGGCTATTCCGGGCCGACGATGATGCTGATCGCCCTGGCGATGCGGATGTCAGATCACCTCAAGGAGCGT
>TARA_R110000737_G_scaffold122420_1_pt1 | contig 27994 bp, 22 predicted proteins | sample TARA_R110000737 | Tara Oceans TARA_R110000737 (sample SAMEA4398027) | marine metagenome | biome: Polar Biome; feature: [SRF] surface water layer (ENVO:00010504); material: water (ENVO:00002006), including particulate matter (ENVO:01000060) such as... | depth 5 m | reverse complement strand
TCAATCCGACAAGCGCAAATTATCATTATCGCAAAGGGTATTCCACTCTCGAAGTCTACAAAAATCACAAAAAGGCCACGGAACATTTCTTAAAGGCAGTAGAAAAAATTAATAACAACTATGACATGTTCGCCATAAATGAAAAGGGCGCGCCATCCGATGCAATTTATTATTTAGCGAAGTGTTATCATTTAAACGAAGAAATAGACAAAGCAGAGGAAAACTATTTGAAATTCATCACACTATCCAGAGGTAATTCAGAATTATTGCCAATAGCAAAGCTAAACCTATTACAATGCGCTGAGGCAAAAAAGCAAATGGCGGCTCCAGTTCAGGTATTTCTTAGCAACGTTGGTTCAGCAATAAATTCTCAATTCCCCGATTATAGTCCAGTTATTTCTTTAGACGGCTCGGCACTTTATTTTACATCAAGAAGACCTTGGCCTCGAAGATTGACAGAGGAATTTCGCGATATGATGTACAATCAATATCCTGAAGACATTTATGTGAGTTATCAAGACTTTGACCAAAATTGGATGGAGCCAACACGCTTGAAATTTTGCGAGCCGCAAAGAAATGAGGCAACAGTTGCAGTGAACACAGACGAAAGAAAAATTTACCTATACATGGATTCAACTGGAGGTGGCGATATTTATTACTCCGATTTTTATAAGGCTAAATTTCAAGATGTTAAGTGGCTAGAAATTCCTGGTGTTAATTCAGATACATGGGAACCTCATGCCATGATGAGTCATGACGGTAAGAGGGTTTTCTTTGTTTCCGACAGAAAAGGCGGATTAGGTGGACGTGATATTTATTATTGTGATTTGCTTGAAGATGGTGAATGGTCCTTGCCAAAAAACATGGGGCCCCAAATAAATACTCCTTATGATGAAGATTCTCCATTTACATCAATCGATAATAAAACACTTTATTTTTCTTCAAACGGAGCAAAAAGTATTGGAGGATTTGATATCCTGAAAACTAAATTAAATGAAGACGGAATTTGGTCTGAAAGTGTAAATCTAGGTTATCCATTCAATTCAACAAATGATGATATTTATTACACCACAACAGTCGATGGATTGAAAGGTTATATGACTTCTTATCGTCAAGATGGATTAGGAGAAAAGGATATTTATGAAATTCAAAATGAATACCTAGGTGTTCAAAACATTAGCGTTTTAACTGGAAATATTAATGTTTCGAATGATAGTAAGATTTCAGAAGAAACAATGCTTCAAATTACACTGACCTGTTTGGATTGCGAACTAAATGTGAAAAGAATTATCTTCCCGCGATATCGTGATGGATTCTATATTTCTGATCTTGAACCCTGCAAAACTTATGATATTGTATATACCAATGTGGAAAATAAAATTGAAGTTTTCAGAGATCAATTTAAAACCTCTTGCGATACAACTTTCAAAGAAATTGTGCGTGATCTAACACTAAACCCTGATGGAACATTGTTTGTGCCAAAAGCAGATGTGATAGACACTTTGGTTCCTGTAGTTGAGAAACAAGAATTCAAAAATCCAGAATTTCTACAATACCTAGATTTCAATAAAAATAAACTTTCCATAGATGAAGGTGCTTTAAAAGCCTATTTGGACGAAATTCATACGCAACTTTTAGAAGGTCGTGAAAAAATAACGATTGATATTTACGCTTCGGCCTCTAAAGTGCCTACGGAAACCTTTAAATCAAATGAATTACTGGCACAAAAGCGAGCTGAGAATGTGCGTGCAGATCTTGAGAACTATTTCGAAAGAACTTCGGTAAAGAATAAAGTGAAAATTAATGTTCTTTCTGCCTTGGTGCAAGGTCCTGAGTATTCTGGTGACTCCGACAACGAAGCAAAATATGGTCCTTACCAATATGTCGGCATTAAGACCAAATAGCATTTCAAGCTAATTCAACTTTCGGTTTTGCGATGACGCCCAATCTGACAGATTTTTGGTATTTTGGCCAAACCAAATTTTTCAGATGAAATTAATCCTCATTCTATTGGTGGTTTCCTTAACCACAAACTTGTTTTCTCAAAAAAAAATCCTTGATCATACAGTCTATAATGACTGGAAATCGCTTAAAAGTCAATCCGTTTCTAATGATGGCCGATACGCCACTTATGAAATAACACCTCATCGTGGTGATGGATATTTGTATTTATACGATTCTAAGAATAAAACTATCGACTCTTTTTTCCGTGGAACTGATGGGTCATTTTCATCAGCAAGCGATTTTTTTGTTTTCAAAAAAACGGCTGGTTTTGATACACTTCGCAAATGTGAATTAGAGAAAGTTGACAAGAAAAAATGGCCGAAGGATTCCTTGTTTACAGTTCGTTTAAGTGATGGATCAATAAACTCGGTAGCTCTTTTAAAAAGTGTACAAATAAGCGACGAGACGAATTGGTTGGCTTATTCAATAGATAGCAACTATGTTGAACCAAAACCAGCTGAACCAAAGAAGAAAAAACGCTTCAAACTGTTTAAGAAAAAGAAGAAAAAAGAAGAGCCTAAAAAACCAACAATTACATCGGACGGAAACTATGTTTATCTCACACAACCATCATCCGAAACGAAAATAGAATTCAAGGATGTAAAGGAGTTTCAATTCTCCACACAAGGTGAATACTTCTTATACAAAACACAGCAAAAAGTAGATAAAAAAGAAGAATTTCGACTTTTCGCATATGATTTTGCGAAAAAAGAGTCTTTTCAGATCGATACTGCGCGAACAAGCTTAAGTAAATTTAGTATAAATGAAAACGATAAACTCCTCGCTTATTTGGCATCATCTGATACGAGTAAAGTGAAGAACAATACCTTTTATCTCTTCAATTTGAAGGATAGAAAAAACCTCATTTCATTGGATAGTTCTTCTGTATTTATCGACTCAACAGAAGCAGTTAGTGAAAACCAATCCTTTGTATTTACAGAAAATGAAAAGTACCTTTTTCTCGGCTTGGATGATTTGAAAATTGAGGAACCTAAAGATTCATTACTAGATTCTGAAAAAGCAAAATTAGACGTTTGGCATTACAATGAAATGCGCAATCAACCAATGCAATTGCTACAGTTGAATAAGGATAAAAAGAAGAGTTCCCTTCATGCTCTGAACTTGATGACTTTTGAATTAATTGAACTTGAAAATGACTCTATAAAAACTTCATCGTCCAAATCACTTATAGGTGATTATTTACTCGGCAGTAATGACGATCCTTATGCGGTAACTTTCAATTGGGATTTTCCATTTGCCACAGATCATTATAGAATCTCATTGATTGATGGTAAAAAAGAATTGGTTAAAAAGAAAGTCCATTTCGGCGGTAATCTTTCGCCAAAAGGAAACAAATATTCTTATTTCGATAAAGGCACACAGCAACACTATTTAATTGATCTTGAAACTCAAACTGAAACATGTATCACTTGTAAATCCGCTGATATAGATTGGCAAGAAGATGGAAATGGAATGCCCTACGTAGAGTCTCCTAGAGGAATGCTTGGTTGGGAAAAAGGCGAAAATGCTTTGTTTCTTCAATCTGAATTTGACATTTGGAAATACGATATAACAAATAAAAAATTGAATTCAATTACAAACGGCGAAGGGAAAGAAAAGTTGATTGAATTTTCTCCAAGAGTTTGGGAAAGGGATAGTGTATATGTCTCCGCCGAAAATTCATATCTAATGGCCGTAGATCGTAAAACAAAGGATGAAATGATTTATCAATGGGTTGATCACGGAAATCACCATGATTTGATCGAAATGTACAGAACGCCACATGCAATTAATACCATTAATAAAAGTAAGAACGATTCAACTATAATTATTCGGAAATCAAATGTGACAGACTATGCCGATGTCTTTTTATTGGATGACCATTTCAAAAAAGAAACAAGAATAAGCAATACAAATCCTCAACAAAGTGAATACAATTGGACCACTGTGGAATTGATGGATTACACTAGTTACGATGGTAAAAAATTACAGGCTTTGGTATACAAACCTGAAGATTTTGATACTTCAAAACAGTATCCGCTCTTGGTTTATTTTTATGAATTGTATACAGATAGATTTCATGGTCACTATGCTCCAAAACCAACAGCTTCTATCATTTTCCCGACAGAATATGCTTCAGCTGGTTACGTTGTTTTGATTCCAGATATTCGTTACGAACCTGGTCATCCGGCAAAATCGGCTTACAATTGCATTATGGCTTCTACAGACGAAGTCTTGAAAAAGTATAAAAACATCGATGAAAAACGAATGGGTTTGCAAGGTCAAAGTTGGGGTGGTTACCAAACGGCTCAACTCGTGACAATGACAAAACGTTACGCCGCGGCAATGGCTGGTGCTCCAGTTTCAAATATGTTTAGTGCATACGGCGGAATACGCTGGGGAAGTGGAATGAACAGACAATTTCAGTACGAAAGAACTCAAAGCAGAATTGGAAAAACCATTTGGGAAGCACCAGAATTGTACGTTGAAAATTCACCTCTTTTTCATCTACCTAATGTTACAACACCTCTTCTTATCATGCACAACGATGAAGACGGCGCCGTTCCGTGGTATCAAGGAATAGAATTGTTTATGGGAATGAAACGACTGAACAAGCCTTGTTGGATGTTGAACTACAATGGTGACGATCACAACTTGATGAAAAATGCAAACCGAATGGATTTGAGTATACGTATGCGACAGTTTTTCGACCATTATTTGCAAGGTGCTCCTGCTCCAAAATGGTTGGTTGATGGAATTCCAGCAATTGATAAAGGGAAAGATTATGGGTTGGATTTGAAAGAGTAAAATCTTCAACCGCAGAGGGCGCAGAGAATTTCGCAGAGGTGCACAAAGAGAAAAATTAGATTATAAAAAACTAAAATTCGCGAACCTGCCTGGCGACAGACAGGGACTAAAAGTTTAGTCCTTGGTTTGTGTATTTCTTTCGACAAATCATTCCTTAATTTTTCACCCATTTCTTTGTGCTAGTCGAACCTGTTGTCGTTTCAATTCGCACGAAATAAGTTCCTGCTTTTAGATGAGCAAGATTTAAATTGGTTGTTTTTGCCGAGTGGCATATTTTACCTTGTAAATCTAAAATTTCTATCGATTTGATTAACTCGTCGTTGATGTTGGTTATGTTCAAGTTTCCATTTGAGGGGTTGGGGGAAATTTCAAAATGAAGTTCTATTTTTTCTTCTGTAAGACTCAACATTTCATCCAAATAAATCAAATGGTTTAAAGGCTCCCCATTGTTCCAAAAATTTGATTCTTCTGTAAAATCTCCACCGAAATAAAATTTACTTTCAAAGTTGGCAATTGTGCGAACCGTGCTGTCCAAAATTGCCAATGGCGTTAATGTCGAATTTGCTAAATCGTAGGTAAATAAATTTTGACCATAGGTACCCCAATCGGTATATATTTTTAAATCACCTCCTATTAATAGGCTTAAATTCGGCGCTTGAATAAAATCATACACACAGAGAGAAGTTGTGTTGCCGGGATATGTTGTATTTGTTAAAAGGGGTTGTGCGACACCATTCACAAATCGCATTAAAGCTGTTCCATTTGGTGATATTCCAGCGTAACCAGCTAAATATAGAGTATTACCTTGTGATAAGACAGAATATATTGTATCAGGAACCCAGTCTGTTGTAGTCGACCAGTTGCCCGCGATATTAGTTGTTACGAAGTTTTTTGCAACAACCCAATTATTCGTATTTGTCATTTGTATGGAATCAAAATGACCTGCAAAAACAGGTGAATAACTAAAATCCATGTCGTAAACAACTCCTGGAACAAAAGCCATTTTATTCCATCCGCCCATTAAATACCAAATTTCCTGTCCATTGGAAATCGATGGGGCGTGAATGGCAATTTTTATGTCTAGCCCATTTAAGATACATTCAAAGCTAGTTGCACTCGCATTCGGAACATTTGGAATTTCAATATACGTCCAATTAGTTCCATCGTATTTCGCCAAAGGATAAATCACTCCATTTGATTCAAATTCTCCAGCGACAATAACACCATTTACTCCGTTTTCAGCTACGCCAATTACCTTCCCAGAAATACCATTACCATAACAACTCAATTGATTGTTGCTAAAATAGCCTACATTCAAGCAGGGCAAACTATCCAATTCTGTAAACACACCTCCGACAATTAATTTGTTTCCAGAAGATTTTGAACAAGTAACACTTCCATTTGAACCTTTTCCTGCTTGTGTAAAGTTATAGGATGGTGCATACCCTGGCTGAATCCAAGCCAATTCCTCCAATGTAAATCCAAAATCTTCACTCCATTTAACCAATTCTGGAGAAACTATTTCTTTCACATAAGCGAAGTTTTGTTTTTTTGAAATCGCTTTAGAAATTTCGGCGAATCCAGTTTCTTTTACTAAAAATCCAACAGCGCAATGTGTTCCATAAATGTCTATGAAATAAGGTTGGCGCACGGAATGACCAGTATTTATTGGGAATTTTCCATCCAAAGCATATTGATGTAAAATATTCAAAGTCTTAAGGCGATTGGAAAGTTGTTGTTTGGTTAAATCACTTACTTCAACATTTCGTAAACTCTTTTCGACTAAAAGTAAATGTGTTTGGATTCGCTCAATGTCACCTTTAAAAGAAACTGACTCATTGGAAATCTCACCTTGGTGGAATTTCCAGTTTTCGTTTATTTCAAACATGTGATCGTAAAGGTTAGCTTTTACACTGTGATTCAATCCAAAAGCAAAATTACTTGAGATAAATACGATAAAAAATACTAGAAATTGAATAGTTGTGGTTTTCATTCTGTTGAATTAGAGTAAGTTTAACTAAGTTAAGGCTGTTTTTAGCTTTTTCCAAATAAAATTTCGAAGAGGAATCAAGCAAAGCCGATACTCATTGAGTCCTAAAATATTACAGTCCTATTTAAGTCCCTTCAAAATCTTACTCACATCTTCTTCCGTAGAACTCAATTTTTCTTTGCAGATTTTTATCAATTCCGAAGCGCGCTTTACCTTGAGCGAAAGTTCGTCCACGCCTATTTCACCTTCTTCCATGTCGGAAACAATTTGTTGCAATTCTTCAAAGGCTTTGTCGTAGGATATTTCTTTACTCATTGTCTGCTTTTTTCAATTCTGTGATTTCACTTTCTAGTTCAAAATCATGGGTGAAGGTAAGAATTTTGTCGCCTTTTTTCGCGCGATTATCTTTGGAAATTACTTTGCCGTTGACCTGTGTTATGGAATATCCTCGCTTCAATACCATTTTCGGACTGAGCAATTCTATGTTGCGGGCTAATTGAGCTATTTTTTCTATTTGAGTGCGCAAGGCCCTATCCGAACTTGGTTTTAATTTCTCTGTAAACGAAATCAATTTTTGCTGATGAGTCCGAACTAAAAACTGTGCTTCTTTCCCTAAACGTTCACTTTCACGAGTGATTTGAGCCTGTTTAAGCTCGTTCCAATCCCGAAATGATTTAATTAGATTTCGTTCGACTTCTTTTAAACTCACTTTTTGCTTAGAAAATTCTGCGGTTACCATCGTGAGAAACAACTTCTGGGCATAGCCTAAATTTTTCTCTGCTTGGTCCAAAACATCCTCTGCTGTGCGTATGACAATTTTCTGCGCATCTTCTAATGGAACGGCAAAATCATGAAAACTGCGAATGAGCATTTCGGCCAATTCCGTCGGTGTAATTCCATTTCTATAGGCAATCATTTCTGCAACTGTCAAATTTGTACTGTGACCAATTCCAGTTAAAACAGGTAAAGGAAAATTCACGATTGCTTTACACAGTTCGAAATTGTTGTAACAGGTCATACTCACTTCTCCACCACCGCCTCGAACAATGACTACAACGTCAAAATAATCTTTCACTTTTTCAATGATTCGCAATTGTCGTTGTATCGATTCTGGTGCAATGTCGCCCTGCAAAGCCGCTGGAAAAAGGTGAGTGTAAAAACGATAGCCGTATTCGTTTCCTTGCAATACATTCATGAAATCGGACAAGCCTTTACTCGTGTCTGCAGAAATGATTGCGATGCGTTTTGGTAGGAGTGGAAATTCTAAATTCTGATTGTTGTTGAGAATTCCTTCTTTCGTCAATCTTTTGAGAGTTTCCTCGCGCTCGCGCTGCAATTCGCCTAGGACAAAATTTGGGTCGATATCCAGAATTTGCAGACTCAATCCGTAAGTTTCACTGAATGTCACCTTCACCAACAACAACAAATTGGATCCTTCTTTCAAGGGTTCTTTCAACAAATCCATAAACGATTTGTTTACGCGATCCATCACCGTTTTCCAGATCGTTCCTGAAAGTTGAGCAACGATTTTTCCATCCTCTTTTTGCACCAATTCTGGGAAACAATGCCCACTTGGAAAGCGATTCAATTTGTGCATTTCCGCCTTCACCCAATAGGCCATTTTGTAGCGTTCGTCAATTGTTTTCTTTATGGAAGAAACAACTTGCTTAAGGGTGAAAATTTGTTTTTCGGACATGAATTTATCGCTGGTTAGCTAAGTTACAAATATTCAAACAGCCTACTAACAGAAATCTTTTTTCCATGATAATAAATTATATATTTGCTCGACTTTTAACTTAACCTATGTTTTTCAAAAACAAGATTTTCTTTGTTCTGTTTCTTGTGCTATTCTTTTCGAATTTTGCCAATGCACAGATTTACGCTAAAGTATTGCAATTTCGACCAACTGGTGACTTTGGCTTTATAGCCGAAAAAACGATAAGCGGTGAAGTTGGATATTTAGAGGAATTCGATTCTCCATTTAGAGCGCGTGCTTACGTGAATTTTGCTTCGTTTAAATCTCGTATGGAGATTTTTCCTGGAGTAGGTTATTCCAATATTGAAGGCACAAATAAATTCTATCCGGGAGAAAATCAATACCGTACTTTAATGAATTTAATTCTAGGTGGTGGTTACGACTTTTCCCCAGAATTTTTTGACGACTTTGCCTTGCGCCCATATATCGGTGCGGACCTAAATATTGGTTTCCACGTGCGAGAAACGAAATTCTACAATCCAGCAATAAGCGATGTTACAGAAACTGGTGGCGGCGCTATTGGTGGAATAAAGGGCCGGATTGGAATCCAATACGCATTTGAAAACTCTGGCTTTTTCATAGATATTGCACGCACTTATGGAATCATCGTTCCCTATTCCTTTGTCTCCTACAACGATGTTGGTTTAGGTTTTTATTACTTCTTTTAATTCATTTTTCATGAAAGCATATTTCCTATTTATTGTATTATTCTTAACCTTTTCTTCTTGCAAGAAAGCGTTGAAAAACGTGGAAGACTATTTTCCTGAAATCACAATGACAGCCGAAATTCAAGATGATGGAACTGTTTTGGTAAAAGGACAATTTGTAAAAAATGGAGAAGGAGCTCTAGAGAATTTTGGGTTTAGCTTTTCCAAAGATCCGGATTGGTATATTTCTGAAAATCAAATTTTATTGAGCCCAACTGGTGATTTTTCTTTTGTTTATGACCAACCTTTTGATCCAAATAGTACTTACTATTTTAGAGCATTTGCCATCAATTATTATGGCTATTCAATGAGTAACATCGTTGAACTTTCGGACATCAAAGCGGTTCCTGTTATTGCTCCTTGCACCGTGACCCCAAATTCATTTAAAATTAATACCACCACAAACTATATTTCGAATTTTCAGCCGGCTTCATATGGTTTCGATTATGTAGAATACCAAAGTAGCGGGAGTTCAGTTTTCGCTACATTCAAGTTTAATTCACCTCCACTAACAGGGATTTATACTACCAAACAATATCTTTCAGAAGGAGAAAAAGATGTGGTTGTTACTTTATCAAATGGTTTTGATAACGGGCATCTCTCTTACGAGAAATCGGTTTACGTTAATCGAATTGATTCAACATCTTTCAAAGTAGAAATATGTGATGCCACTTGGAAAATTGGCAGCGCAACCTTTGATGTGAAGTGCAATTTCACCCGTTCCTATTAGAATTAAAAAATTGCTATTCTAGAAAGAAACAATTTCCTTAACTTCGCAGCCCAAGAAAAAAGAGAAAAATGGCGAATATTAGCACATACAATTTTGAAGGAAAGAGAGCACTAATCCGTGTAGATTTTAATGTTCCATTGGACAAAAAAACCATGGAAGTAACGGACGATACTCGCATTCGGGCTGCTAAAAAAACCATTGATTATATTCTTTCAAAAGGCGGAAGTGTTGTGTTGATGTCGCATTTAGGTCGGCCAAAATCTGCAGCTGACACAGAGTTTTCTTTAAAACACATTATTGGTCATACACAACATGTTTTGGGTCATCCTGTGAAATTTGGTGGCGATTGTATTGGTGAAAATGCGTTTGCAATGAGTGCCTCGCTTGAAAAAGGAGAAATTTTGATGTTGGAAAACTTGCGTTTCTACGAGGAAGAAACAAAAGGTGATCGCTCTTTCGCTGAAAAATTGGCAAAACATGGTGATTGTTATGTCAACGATGCTTTCGGGACAGCACACAGAGCACATGCTAGTACAGCTATTATCGCCGACTTTTTCCCAAATGACAAAATGTTTGGTTTTTTAATTGAAGGAGAAATCAAAAGTGTAGATAAAGTATTGAATAGCACAGAAAAACCTTTGACGGCAATCGTTGGTGGAGCGAAAGTTTCTTCGAAAATTACCATTATCGAAATGTTAATGGACAAAGTTGATAATTTGATCGTTGGTGGTGGAATGGCATTTACATTCGTAAAAGCTCAAGGAGGCAAAGTTGGTTCTTCATTAATTGAAGACGATTATCTAGATACAGCAAAACGAATCATCGAAATGGCTAAGTCAAAAGGAGTGAATTTGTATATTCCTGTTGATGCAGTTATAGCCAATAAATTCGCAAACGACGCCGATACTCAAGAGGTAAATATCCGCGAAATTCCAGATGGATGGATGGGATTAGATGCAGGCGCTCAAACGAGAAAAGACTGTGAAGAAATTTTAGCAAAATCAAAACTAATCCTTTGGAATGGACCAATGGGTGTTTTTGAAATGTCCAAATTTGAAGCGGGGACAAAAGCAGTTGCTTTAGCAATCGCAAAAGCAACTGAAAATGGTGCATTTTCCTTGATCGGTGGTGGAGACTCTGTTGCTGCAATCAATCAGTTTCATTTAGCAGATAAGGTTTCCTACGTTTCCACAGGAGGTGGGGCCATGCTTGAATATTTGGAAGGCATTGAATTACCTGGTATTGCTGCCATTAATAAAGCTTAGAATTTACATTTTTCAAGTGTTAAATTTCTCTTTTATTGTTAAATAAATAAGTAAATTGCAGTCATAATTAATTTTATACTGCCATGAAAAAAACGTTACTTTCTATAACCTTTATTTTTAGTTTATTTTTTGTCTTTGGTCAGCTCGCTGGTTCTGGAAAAGCTTATGACTTCGCAAGTGCAAAAATTACTATCCCGAATAATTCTTCTTTAAACCCTACAAACTTAACCTTAGAGGCTTGGATTAAAGCCGATAGTTGGCAAGCAAGCTCTTGGCAAGGTAGTATTCTATCAAAAGATGGATGGGCAACTGGCGACAATGGTTATTGTTTGCGTGTTGGAGCTAACGGTACTGTTTCATTCAACATTGGAAATACAGGTTGGCACGAAGTAACCTCATCAGCCGTAATGTCAACGAACCAATGGTATCACATTGCAGGAACTTATGATGGAAGTTTATTAAAAGTTTATGTCAATGGGGTTTTGGCCAATACAGTTCCATGGACAGGAACTGTTGCCACAACAAGTTATGATTTAACGATTGGAGATTTCGCATATTCTGCTGTTGGGGGAAATCGCTATTTCGATGGTCAAATTGACGAGGCAAAAGTTTGGTCTACTGCATTGACAGAAACACAAATTCGTGAATACATGTGTAAAAAAGTGACTTCTTCTCATCCACAATACGCTAATTTAAGGGGGTATTGGAACATGGATCAAACTGGATCTGTTTTGGATCAATCTCCTAATGCAAATAATGGTACGGTTACAGCTGCTACTCAAGTTAATTCTGGAGCGCCTATTGGTAATGCAAGCGTATATAGTTATTTGAGCGCACCGAATTTAACTTTGGCGTTTGGAACGATGGATATTGCTGAAGTTACAAGTACGGCTACTCTCCCATTAGCGCACTTATACCGCGTTGATGCTGCACCATTGGTTACAACTTCTGTAGCTATTATTGACTCACTTGATCAATCTCATTATTATGGTGTTTATGTAACGCCAACACCAGCGTCGAATTACACTTTTACGTATAACTATGGAACAAACCCATTAGCAGCTGGTGGTAATGAAATATATACGAATTTAGGGGTTAGAGCGACGGGTTCTACTAGTCCTTGGTCTGTTGGCGCATCAACTCAAAATCAAACATTAAACACTCTGACACATTCGGCTACAGGAAGAAAAGAAATGATTCTAACGCTAAATTGTCAGCCAGTAACCGTTACACCAGCTTCAACTCAAAATTTATGCGCTGGAGACAGTGTTTTACTTCAGGTAAATAGTGCTGTAACGAACATTCAATGGATGAATGGAACAACACCAATTTCAGGTGCAACGTCACCTTCTTTGACTGTTTCTACAACTGGAAATTATACCGTTTCTGGAAATGCTGGAATTTGTGCTGCGACTAGTTCTGTTGTTAATGTAACTGTTCATCCAACACCTACAGTCGATTTTGGAGATTTACCTAGTAACACTTTTTGTGTGACGGATGGCCTTCAAAATATTACAAATTCAGTTCCGGCAACAGGAGGAACATTTAGTGGGCCCGGAATATTCAACAACACTTTTACACCAAATATGGCGCCTGCTGGGGTTCATACCTTGTACTACAATTATACTGATGCTTTTGGTTGCCATAATATTGATTCATTTATTGTGACTTTAGGAACACCACCTGCGGCTCCTGTAATTACACAAACTGGTTTCCAATTGTGCACACCAGCTTGTGGAGTGTTTACTTGGTCTTTAGATGGCAATGTAATCTCTGGAGCAACAACAAATTGTTACACAGCAACAGCCAATGGCGTTTACAGCGTTTATTGTACAACACCTGAAGGCTGCGTTTCTACAACTGCCACTTCAACTGTTGCAGGGGTTGGAATCGAAGAGTTTTCTTGGGGAGCAAATATTGATATTTCACCAAACCCAACAAACGGCTTTGTGAAGGTTACACTCCCTCAAAATGCAGCAGACGATTTATCATACCGTCTTCTGGATATAAATGGAAGAGTAATTACAAAAAGTAGTTTTAACAATTCTCAAATCACAATCGATTTAAGCGCATTGGAAAAAGGCGTTTATATTTTATCTATTTCAAATAACGAAGGTCAAATCGTTCGGCGTATCGTTAAAGAATAAACCCATTCAAATATTACCTTGGTTTTTCACTATGACAATTTTTAGTTTTCTGTGAAAAACCGAGGTTTTTTCGCAACCTCCTTTGGATACAAACGTATGAATGTTCAAAACATCCTTGACTTGATAAAGTTTAAGATGACTTTTTAACTTGCTTTTAATTCACCAAAAACATGTTGATTATGAAAAAACAATACCTTTTTCTTGCGTTTTTAACTGCAAGTTTGTTGCTGTCGAGTTGTGCTACTATCTTGAGAAAAGATAAAACTTAAGTTGTTGATTTTGCTCCAAAACAGGAGAAAACACTCGTTTTCGTGAATGGTGAATACATTGGACAATCACCCGTTTCTATGGAAGTAGATGCTACACAAAAATACAATGTGAAGTATGTTAACCAGTCATATATGACAGAATCTTTCGAAATGAAGAAAGGTGTTCTACGTAAATGGTTGTTAGCGGATTTGGCTTGTTTGCCAGTTACTGCAATCGTACCAATGTTAGTTGATAACTACACTGGTGCATGGAATGGAATTACTACTAGCTCAATGCCAAAACATTGCGACACTGGTCTGAAATTTCTGATCCTAAAACATATTTGAATACCTTATTTCAAATCGAGAACTTGTATTTCGAATCTGGAAGTGACGTAATCAAATCCGAAGCTTATGAGAATTTGGATAAGTTGGCGAACATTTTGAAAATGAACCCAGATGTGAAAATCGCAGTTCACGGTCACACAGATATTACTGGAGATCATGACAAAAACGTTGAGCTTTCTCAAAAACGTGCTGCCGCAGTTAAGAAATATTTGGCTGACAAAGGAGTTAATTCAAGCAATATTAAAGATGAAGGTCACGGACCAGATATCCCATTGATGAAAGGTGATACGCCAGAAGCTTATCCTTACAACCGTCGTGTTGAATTCGCATACTTCTTGTAATAGAGATTATAAAACCCCAAAAAACCCTCTCTCGATTCGTCGATTGAGGGTTTTTTTCTTGTTTCTCGCTGCCTACTAATTCACACTTTCCACTGAAGACGCTCCACTCACATCTTGAGTAATTCTGGGATTTCCTTTGTAACGAACTTCACTAGCTCCGCTGATATCAAGGTTTAATGTTTCGGTTGCATAAACCTCACAACTGCTAGCGCCTGATAAGTCCAAATCTATTCTTCTACATTTTAACAAAAATCCTGCTAGTTCCCCAGCTCCGCTAATATCAACGATCAAGCGGTCAACGTTTGATTCTTTGCCAACCGCCTTGAACTCCGTAGCTCCAGAAAAGTCTAGCTCCAATTCACCAAGTTGATTGAAATGAGACAACTCTATTTCTGAAGCACCACTTCCTCCAATATATTTAATGTACGGAACAGTTATATAAATATTAAAATCTACATCTCTATAATTCCCTTTTTCCATTTCTACTTCCAAACGACCACTTCTTGTTTTAGCTTCAAATCGATCTAAAATATTGGCTTGACTTTCTATAATAACTCTTTGCTCTGCACCTTGACGAATAAACAGTTTCATAGAACCCGAAATCTCAACCTCATCAAAAGAACCAACTTTAATTGTTCGTTTTACCAAAGGACCTTTTCCTTCAAAATTTTCATTGAATATCTCATCACAAGAAGCGATGGTGAACATTCCCACTGCGATAAAAAGTATGCCTAGAATTTTCATAATTGGGTGTTTTATTGATTTACAAGACCAAAGTATTTTTTTTTAAACGAACTACACAGTTGAAATCGGTCGGTGGTGGAATTGAATCGGTGAAATGACAAAAATTCAAAGTGATAAATTAAGAATAAATGCCTATTCGCATTGAAAAAAATTATATGCTTTATATTTGTATAAATTATCTTTATATAATGACGCTTCAACAATTAGAATATCTTGTTGCTCTAGATGACCATAGACATTTCGTGAAGGCCGCAGAAAGTTGCTTTGTAACTCAGCCAACTTTGACTATGCAATTGAAAAAATTGGAAGACGAGATTGGTTTACAATTGATTGATCGGCAAAAAAAACCTTTACGCCCAACAGCAGCAGGAGAACAAATCATCAGAAAAGCGCGACAAATAATTGGAGAAGTTGGAGACTTGAAAGCATTCGTTAGTAATGAAACTGAAGAGTTTGATGGTGAATTTACTTTAGCCGTTATTCCAACATTAGCACCGTATATTTTACCTTTATTTCTTCCTAGTTTCATTCAAGATTTTCCGTCGACTAAATTGGTTATTCAAGAAATGCAGACATCTCAAATTCTTGAGGCCTTGCAAAAAGGTTCATTGGATATGGGTTTGTTGGTTACGCCTTTGGAAGAAAAACACATTCGGGAAATTCCATTATTTCATGAATCTTTTTGCCTGTATTTACCTAAAAATCATCCTCTTCAAAAGGAAAAAAAGATCAGTTCTAAATCGCTGGATTCAGAAGCTATGTTATTTTTAGAAGAAGGTCATTGCTTCCGTGATCAAGCTCTTTCAATTTGCTCGCGACGGAGTAAAAAGAATCTGCATGCTTTTGAATACAGAAGTGGTTCAATAGAGACATTAAAATCTCTTGTAAGAGAAAATTTAGGCTATACCCTGGTGCCAAAACTTTCCGTTTTACATGACTTAAAGGACAAACATATCAAAGAATTTATTGACCCTGTTCCCGTTCGAGAAGTTAGTTTAGCCGTGCATAAAAACTTCAGTAAAGAAGCGTTAATTGAAGCGGTGAGAGATTCTATTCTAAAATCATTACCCAAAGACTTCAACCAAGTTCAAACTTTTACTCGTGTGAAATGGAGATAAGAAAAGGAACCATACAAAACCTGCCAAGTATTCTGGAAATTCTAAATTACGAAATAGAAAATTCTACATCTGTTTATGATGAAAACCCGCGGTCTTTGGAAACAATTCAACTTTGGTTCGAAGAAAAAAACAGCCTGAATTTTCCAGTTTTTGTTGCTCTAGAAAACGATAAGGTTTTGGGTTATGGCACTATCGGTAAATTTAGACCACACGACGGTTATCGCTTTTCTGTTGAGCATTCCATTTATGTGCATAAAGACTCTCGAGGAAAGGGAATTGGCCATCTTTTGCTTGAAAAACTAATTGATTCCTCGAAAGAGTTAGGCTACCATTCTATGATTGCTGGAATCGATGCAAGCAACGAAAAAAGTTGCAAATTTCATGCAGAATTTGGGTTCGTGGAAGTTGGAAGACTTAAGGAAGTAGGGTTCAAATTTGGTAAGTGGCTGGACTTGGTTTTTATGCAGAAAATACTCTGAATAATTTCTATCATTGATTAAACGGTAACTCCCTTCTTTCACTTATTTTATAAATTGCAGTAAAATCACTTCAAATGAAATGGATTTTTCTGATTTTTGTTTTGACGTCAACTTCAATTATTCTAGGACAGGAAAAAATTGAAGGAATCTTGCTTGATAGACAAACTAATCAGGTAATTCCTTTTGCTAAAATTTACAACCTTTCTGCAAAACTGGGAACAATCACCAACGACGAAGGATACTTCAAAATCGATGTTTCAAGTGCAAACGATGTAATTCTGATAACGCAAATTGGCTATAAAAAACAGAACCTATTGTTCGACTTGAAAAAGGACTTTCAAACGGTTTATTTGGATGCAAACCTTCAGCTAATTCAGGAAATGATTGCCTCACCCCGTGACAATTCTTATCTCTATGAATTGGTTCAAAAATGTAGATTGAATACCAATAAGATAAAGAATGAAGGGAAAGCCTATTATGGATTAAATACCTTCATCGATACGAATCAAATTGAGTTCATTGAAGGTTTTTACAATTATTCTTCCATTGGTTATGACATGGGGAAAATTGATTTGAAGGCAGGTCGTTTAGCAATTCAACCTTTTGATGAAAAAATGTTCATGTCGCTCGAAAGTTCAAAGGCGATTGTTCAATTGAAGCTCTTTGAAAACAACACCTATTTTCCGGAAAATCCTTTTGACATGAAGGTGCGGGAGATGAAAAAACATTTTTATTTAAATCTTAAAAGCAAATATCTACTGGATAATAAAGATTCAGTTTACATTGTAAATTATATCCCAAAAGACACAAGCGGCAATTATTTCTTCGGTTCAGTTTGGATTAACAAATCCAAGAATCAAGTTCTAAAAGTGACAACCAATTGCGCGGATTGTGGCAAATACCCTTTTCTCCCCATTTTTCCAGTCGATGAAATCAAACGATTGGATATGAACATTACCAAAACATTTATAGAAACGAATGGGAAAATGTGCTTCAATCATGTCGATTTTCAGTATGACATGAAGTACAGAAGTGTCATTCGAGACACAAATTTTCTTTATACAAGTCAGTTAAATAATAAGTACAATGATTCACTTTGTCAAATTCTAGATATCAAAACCAAAGCCGTTTTATACAGCTACGATCAAGAAAAAACCTTTCTGTTACCTAAATTTAACTTCGATCAAAACGTCAGTGATTATCGTAAAATCAATGCATTGCCGCACAATTCATTTTTTTGGAAAAACAACACTGAAGATAGAGTAAACTCTCAAAAAAGCAAGAACGAACTCTTTTTTGAAGATTCAAGTTCCATAAAGGATAAAGAACTTTTCAATACCCGCTTCTATGGTTCTGCAAAATATTCATCTTCGATAAATTGGTACAAAGAATGGTCGAAAAATAGAATTCGATTTAAAAATATGTCTGAAATACAGGATGAACGAGCAGGTGATATTTTCAAAATAAAATCTGAAACGCCAGTAACTCAATCAGAAAAATATGAGTTGGAAATTCAACTTTTTGCTGATATAAATATCTACAATGATTCCATCCATATTTTAACCGCCGCCATCTTTGATCCATTTAAAAGTTATTATTATTTGCCAATGGATATGGGCACGCATTGTTTTATCAATATGTATTTTGACTTGCACGAAATTGCACGAAGAGAATTGCAAATTGCTTTGGAAAATGATCCAGAAAATTTCGAGGAAATCTATACCAAGTTCATCAATAATTTCAAAAAAACGAAGCGTAAATTTTTTAGCGTTGTGGAACGTGGAACCAAAGAGAAAGAAATGAATAATTGGAATTCGTATATCCTTCAAAAACTTGGGATAGACAACCTAGCTTTGTTTAATCCATTTCCTACAGAACTTGAAAATTCTGTAAATAAGCCAAAAGGAGCTAATACTTTCAAGGAATAGTCGTTCTTGTTGCTCTCGATGATTCACCATCCAAAATCATTAAAGTTCGGTTAAGGCAACATATAAGGGGTGAATTCGGATTTCCAGACATTAACAGTTGCTATGCTTAATCTAAAATCAAAATCCCGCATAGAAAAATTAGCGGTTTCTGTATAAATAAAGAGTTCAGTCGTTGTTCCACCGGACCACTGAGCACTCTTTATATAGGGATTGCGAATGATTTAGAGAGTTGTTAATACAACATATTAAAAGCAATGATTATATTGAACAATGTTTTACCGCTTACTCAAAATTTTATCTCAATTAACCATCTACGGATATTTCAAAAAAGTGAAAATCGTAGGACGCGAGCACATTCCATCTAAAGGTCCTTACATTTTTATTGCCAATCATCCCAGTGCGTTTATGGACCCTATGGTTGTGGCTACTTCTATTCAACCAGCTGTCTATTTTATTGCTGCTGGAGAATATGTAGGTAAAGGGATTAAAGGCTGGTTTTTTCGAAAATTTTTACATATGATTCCGGTCTATCGTCCTTCAACACGACCAGAGGATGTGCATAAAAACAAAGATATGTTTGTCAAGTGTTTTGAACACCTTTCCAAAAAAGGAGCGCTACTTATTTTTCCAGAAGGGCTCAGTCTTACCGAAAAAAAGCTGCAACCATTAAAAACAGGCACTGTTCGAATTGCACTTGGCGCTGAAATGCTTGAAAACTTCAAATTAGGTGTTGCTATAATTCCCGTAGGACTTAATTACAGTGACCCACACTCATTCAGGAGTGATTTGTTCGTTAAAATTGGTGCTCCAATTTACGTTCGTGATTTTATAGATCAGGGTAAAATCAAAGATAAAGAAGCTGAAATTGAATACACCAAGGAAGTTACTGAATTATTGCAAAAAGAGCTACAAGCTAATATTCTCCACCTTGATTCAGATGCGGAAGAATTAATGCTCGGAAAATTGGAAAAAGTTTTTGCTAGAGATATAAAAGCCGACTTAGATATTACATTTCAAGATCAAGAAAGTGAATTTGAAATGCAAAAAGATTTTATTCAAGCTATCCAATACTTTAAAGAGGAGAATGAGTCGCTTTATCGTAACGCTGAAGCCAAAATTGACGATTATCTTTCCGAACTGAAATCCAACCGACTATCTGACAAGTCAATAGGTGATTTCAAAAAGCAATATCACAACAGAAGGTTTCTTTCTTTCTTTCTTGGTTTACCCTTTTTTATTTTTGGATTGATAAACAACATAATACCATATAAAGCAGTTGGTTTTTTAACGAATAAAACGAATGTAAAGTCAACTTTTGTAGGATCAATGGCGTTGGCTATAGGATTGTTTACTTTCTTATTTTGGTATATCGGGGTTGCAGTTCTAGTGGGCTACTTGGGCTTAGGATGGTTAGCCGTTTTTTATCCTATTTTAATGTATACTTCAGGCGTTTATGCTTTGATCTATGTAACAGCAATTCAACACAGCAAAAAGCGAAAACATTTAAGGTCATTAACTAAGTCAAATCGAACGATTATTAATGAACTAATTCAGAAAAGAATAGTAATTATGGACATTCTTAAAAAATGTCAATTTGATTTTATAGCACACCGCGACGCGGTTAATCTTTGATAGTAAATGCTGCTTTTTCAGAATCTAAAATGTATATGAAAAATTCGCACAATCTGTTTATCCGAACAAGTTGAAAAATCACTAACCGATTTTTCACAGGACGCGCAATCACGAAAAGATTAATAATTGTGATTCCAAGAAAAATATTTCTCTTCCAAATTGCTTTTTTCTGTTCTTAAATATTCCAAATAAGCTTGTGCTGCTTGAGAGTGCTTTTTACCCTTTGGCCATATCAAAGACCATGTTGTTACGATAGGCAATCCATTGACTGGGATAATTTCAAGGTCCCCGGATTTCAATTCGTTCTTAGTGCCAATAATTGGCATAATTGAATATCCCATTCCTGCCATAACTGCTTGCTTTACTGCTTCATTTGATGTTAACTCAAGCTTTTTTATTAGGTCAATATTGAATTTATCAATGAACTGATTCATCGTTTGTCGCGTTCCGGATCCAACCTCTCTAAAAACCAATGGAATCTCTGATAGCACCTTTTCTGGATTTTTGGAATTTCTGGGTTTGCCATTTTTATTTGACGGTCCCATGAGGTAAAGTTTATTAGGTATCAAGTCCAAGCTTTCTATGTTTAAACCAGCTGGTAAAATGGAAACTAAACTAAAATCTACTTGATTTTGCTCTATACTTTTAGTCACTTTATTTTTATTCGTTACGTCCAACTCTAAATCTATTCCTGTATGAAGTTTGAGAAAATCCGTCAAGAAGTAAGGCATAACATATTTTCCTGTTGACACAATTGATATTCTCAATCTACCTGAAATCTGACCTTTAAATGCCCGCGTTTTGTAGTTAATTTCTTCTACCTGTTTCAATATTTGCTCCGTCGCCAAGGCTATCTCTTTGCCAAAATCTGTGATATAAAGTTTTCGCCCAATAACTTCAGTTAAAGGCAGTTCAAATTGATCTTGAAAGTTTTTTAATTGAATAGAAACGGCTGGTTGGGTTAAGTGAAGCTCTTCGGCTGCTTTAGTTACACTGCCATTTTGCGTGACTTTCAAGAAAATGTGTAACTGATTTAATGTGTAGTTCATAAAAAAAAGTAATGTATATCATTACAAATATAAATAAAAACTAATGATATAGAATCCTGAAATTTGTCCCGTAAAGTTTAATATAGCACCGTAAATGGACAATTTGTTCATCGAAACGAAATATAATAATTATAAAAATAAAAAAATATGGAAGGATATATGCCAAGCAAACCAGCAAAAAGCAACAAAAAACTTAAGATCACTATTGGCTTTACAATGACCGTTTTATTTTTAGTCTTTTGGTTCTTCGCTGAAGACATATTCCAAAGCTATTTAGCACTTGGGTCTTCAATAATTATTGGATCCTATTTTTCACAACAATATTTAAATCAAAACCAACAAGATGAGCAAAATTGAAAAACTAAAACTAATTGAAGGAACCTTTACGTCGGCAGATGCAAAGGAAGTTCTTATGAATGTATTTTCAAGTAAAATCAATTTCCATGAGAGAAGAAACTTTAGCCATCAAGAACGTTATGGAGCAGATGATGAACATGCTGCAAAAAGAATTTCAAGTTTAAATGATTCTATTGAGTCTCTATTAAACCTCATTTCTGAAGCTGAAAAAAACAATCGAACACTTCAGATTTCTTCAGATATAATTATCACATTTTCTGATAAATAAACCAGAAATGTTTGCTGGAAGAAATTTGCTCATTGCAACCAAGCACGGTAAGGAAAGAGTAATCGCACCAATTTTAGAAAAATCTCTTGGTGTTATTTGCAAAGTTCCCGCAGACTTCAATACAGATACTCTTGGAACTTTTACTGGTGAAATAGAAAGAATTCTCGACCCTTTGTCTGCTGCACGTGAAAAATGTTTGCGTGCAATGGAAATTGAAAACTGCGACTTGGCGATTGCCAGCGAAGGATCTTTTGGTCCGCACCCTTCCATTTTTTTTGTCTCGTGTGATGATGAAATTCTACTATTTCTAGATAAGAAAAATAATCTCGAAATAGTCGCCCGTAATTTATCTACAGAAACAAATTTTTATGGCTCAGACATCAACAATCAAAATGATTTGAAGAATTTTGCTGAAAAAAGCAGCTTTCCTAGCCATGGGTTAATCGCAAGAAAATCAAAAGATGATAACTCCGCCATTCTTAAAAATATTAATTCTTGGGAAAAACTAAATGAAGTTTTCATCGATTATCGTGACCGATTTGGAAGCCTTTATTTAGAGACTGATATGCGGGCAATGGCAAATCCATCTCGTATGTCAGTTATAGAGCAAACTGCTCTCAAATTGGTTGAAAAAATCAATTCAACCTGCCCAAACTGCAATACTCCTGGATTTAGTGTTACGGACTCTAAAACAGGGCTTCCTTGTGAAATGTGCTATCAGCCAACTCGATCTACTTTGTATTATATCCACAGTTGCAAAAAATGCACCCATACGTTCGAGGAGAAATATCCGAATGATAAACAAATGGAGGATCCTATGTATTGTGATTTCTGCAACCCTTAATGAAATAACATGATAACTACTGATATTGATCGCGCAAAAATAATTCTTGAAAACAATGGACTTGTCGGGATACCAACTGAAACGGTTTACGGATTGGCTGCAAATGGATTCAATGAGACCGCAATCAAAAAAATATTTGAGCTTAAAAAAAGACCCTTATTCAATCCTCTGATTTTACACATAAAATCAGCCGATTATTTAACTCAAGTAGCCTCTGAAATTCCAGAATTGGCAGTTACACTGGCTCGTGAATTTTGGCCAGGTCCATTGACTTTGGTTTTAAAAAAACATACTCACGTTCCAAATATTGTGTCGGCTGGAAAAGAAACTGTAGCTGTGCGTGTTCCAAATCACCCAGTGACCCTGGATTTGTTAAATCGGCTTGATTTCCCCCTTGCTGCGCCAAGTGCAAATCCTTTCGGTTCTATCAGTCCAACCAACTCAGCGCACGTTTCTGGCTATTTTAAAGAGGAACTTGAGCTCATTTTGGAAGGTGGTTCTTGTCAAAAAGGAGTTGAATCAACAATAGTAGGTTTTGAAAATGGTGAGCCAATTTTATACCGGCATGGCGCGCTTTCCATCGAAGATATTGAAAAGGTTATCGGAAAAATAAAAGTATATTCCAGTGTTGAAGAAAAGTCACCTGTAGCTCCTGGAATGTTATCCAGACACTATGCTCCAAAAACCGAAACACTTTTAACTCACAATATAGAACAAACGCTAAAGTCTTATCAAAACAAAAAGGTTGGTGTAATTATTTTTAAAAATTTCGAAACCAAATATGAAAATGTAATACAAGAAGTTTTGTCTTCTTCCAATGACCTAGGCGAGGCTGCTAAAAATCTTTATGCGGCAATGCACCGTTTGGACAAATCTGAATTAGATATCATTATCGCAGAATACTTTCCAAATGAAGGTTTAGGAAAGACTATTAATGATCGACTAAAACGAGCAATTAAAAAGTAAATACTCAATTATACTGTATCCACCATGAATTTAAACTTACTAATTGAAAATCTTACGAACCCAGCCCTACTCTTTTTTATCTTGGGTATTATAGCCGTAGTTCTTAAAAGTGATCTTGAAATTCCAGCCAATTCATCAAAATTCATTTCACTTTATCTATTATTTTCCATTGGATTCAAAGGCGGCCAAGAATTATCGCATGAACCATTTACTACTGAGATAATCTGGTCGATGTTGTTCGGTATTGTGATTGCCTTAATTATACCTATTTATAGCTTTTTTATCCTGAAAAAACGTCTTTCCGTTTACGATGCAGGAGCCATTGCCGCCGCATATGGATCTGTTAGCGCGGTAACCTTCGTTACGGCAACAACTTATTTAGAATCTCAGGGATTAGCTCTGCATGGACATATGGTAGCTATCATGGCTTTAATGGAATCCCCAGCGATTATTGCCGGTATTATTCTTATTCACTTATTCAATAAGGAAGATGGATTAAAGATTAAAAAACGCTCAATTATTAAGCATTCATTTATCAACGGGAGTGTTTTATTGATATTGGGCAGTTTGGTAATTGGTATTCTCGCCAATGAAAAACAAGCTGAAGGTATTCGGCCATTTACGAATGATTTGTTCAAAGGGTTTTTAGCAATATTCCTACTTGATATGGGAATTGAAAGTGGCAAAAAACTTAAATCTTTCTTTTCATTCGGATGGTTCCCATTCTTGTTCTCTTCAATTTTTCCAATAATAAATGGCTGTTGGGTGGCACTAGCAAGTGGCATTGTCACTGATGATGTTTCTAGTCGATTTATGTTTGCTATTCTTGGTGCCAGTGCTTCCTATATCGCGGTTCCAGCAGCGATGAAAATTGCCGTCCCAAAAGCAAACCCCGGACTATATTTACCAATGGCCTTGGCTGTCACTTTCCCAATAAATATTACAATTGGATTACCGATTTATTACGCAATCGTCAATCTTTGATGACTTTTTATTGAATCTATTATTCCGAATTTATTACAACGATTACTGTCGAATCCCTTTATTCGATAGGCACAACAATGCCCAATTTTCACATTCGTAATATTGTCTTTTTCAAGTTATTATTAAAATAATTTATGCTTTTGATAATGAATATAAATGAAAATTAATGAATCATTCTCTTTTACTTTGTCCTCGAATTAAATAAACGATAAAACAAATGACAACAAATTTTTTAACATCGATAGTTCTAATCTCACCGGCTCTTTTTCTCTTACTAGCTATTATTGCCCGATTTGTTAAACCAATTTCCAAGTTAAAAAAATTAAGCTCTGCCATAACTATTATAGGATTACTTACAGCTATTTATGCCGTTTCCCTTTTAGTTATTAATGGAACTAGCCAAACATCCCTTATCGGCACGAATGGTTTAGGGTTCTCGATTCGGATAGACACTTTGAGCACAATCATGTTCAGTATGATTTCTCTATTAGCTTTTGTAATTGTAAAATTCAGTCATAACTATTTAGACGGCGATCAACGACAAGGAATATTTACTGGAAGGTTGGCCCTTGCGATCGCAATGGTTCAATTACTCGTTGTTTTTGGAAACTTATTTTTGTTGGTAGCAGCCTGGGTAGGTATAAGTTTTGCTCTTCATCGTTTGTTGGTTTTTTACCCGAATCGTCCAAAAGCGATTATTGCAGCCAAAAAGAAATTCATATTTGCACGGATAGGGGATGTTTTCATAATTACCTCATCTGTTTTACTCTATCGTGTTTTCGGCACAGGCGATCTTCAAGTGATTTTTAGTTCGGTTAGCGAGCTTCAGCAGGGTGATCTTCAATTTGAAGCAGCGGTTGTTTGTTTGGTACTTGCTGCAATCGTAAAGTCGGCTCAGTTCCCTTTGCACGGTTGGTTAATTGAAGTTATGGAAACGCCAACGCCCGTTTCAGCCATGTTGCATGCAGGTTTGCTAAATGCTGGTCCATTTTTAATGATTCGCATGGCCTTTTTATTGCACTACTCAAGCCTTGGAAGCGGCATTCTTATTCTCGTTGGTGGCTTAACTGCGATTTTTGCAGCGATATCATTTACAACACAGCCTGCGCAAAAAACTGCACTTGCCTATTCTAGCGTGGCTCATATGGGGTTTTCACTTCTCACTTCTGGATTCGGTTTGTATCCGGCTGCTCTCCTTCATTTAGTGGGCCATTCTTTTTATAAAGGACATGCATTTCTTTCTTCAGGAACAGCAGTAGAAATAATAAGAGCAAAAAAGGTTTTAGCAGAAAGACGAAGTGGCAAGCTACTTAGAATCTTGATTGCCTTTATTTCCAGCTTAAGTATATATATTTTATTTGCTACAATATGGGGTATTTCCCCAAACGAAAATTTAGGATTATTTGCCTTAGGGATTATTCTTATTCTTGCTTTAAGCTTATTGCTTACAACAGCAATTGACAGCGCAAATTACGCTCAAGCAATCATAAAAACTATAGTGTTATCGGTAATTATTACAAATGCGTTTTTCGCCTTTGAAGTTGGCGCTCATCACCTGCTCGCATCCGAGCTTCCTGACTTAAAAATTATACAAGGATTTAACCTCATTCTGATGATAGCTATAGTCGCACTATTTGCGCTTGCAATTCTCACTCAAATCCTTTCGCCGCGCATAAAACAAAATGGTTTTACCTATAAAATGGGTGTGCACTTTAGAAATGGATTTTATGTCAATGCCTATTTTGATAAATGGATTGGCGCCTTAAGTCAAAAGAAAATTTACAAAGAAATTAATCATCAACTTTAAAAAGTAGAGTCATGAAAAGCAAAATGGAAGAAAAAATGATTCAATCCGCAAACTCAGCTTGTGCCAAAATTGCTCCATTGTGGTCTTTGGAAAATTACGTAGCTGTAAATCCTTTCTTGGGTTTTACGGACCTAAAATTTGAACAGGCTGCCGTAAAACTAAAACAAGCGGGAGCAACGATGACGATGCCGATTTCCTTTTATTTGAAAGAAATAGAACAAGGGAAAATCACCATGAACGATGTCGAAAAAGCTTTGACTAATTTGCCGTTCAATTTGGAAAGTAATCCAAATGAATTCCTGAAAATCGCCAATTCAAAAGCGAATGAAACGGATCCCCGACAGCAGATGTTGGTGGCCGATATTGCTGAACTACTAGAGGATGAAAAATGGAGCGTTTTTATTATCGACCGGATCACGAGCTGGGCATCCGCCTTTTTTGACAAGGGTCAATCACTTTGGAACACCGCAAACAAAGAAGTCGACATGTTCGAATCTTGGCAAATGGAAGCATTGGTTGACAAAACTCCTGTTATCGCAGGACTCAAAAATTTCCATAACACCTTAAAGCAGGTTCCGAAAAACACTGAAGAAGCGATCATTTATTGTTTAGAACAACTAGAAATCCCCGCTGATGGACAAGAAGTTTATCTGTACGCACTACTCATGAAAGTTGGAGGTTGGTCATCCTATGCCTCAGGAATTGATTGGGATAATAATCTTTATGGCGGGTCTATCTCCAACAAATTAAATTTCTTAGCTATTTTGCTCACTTGGGAGCTTTGCATTTTGAAAGGCATTTCAAACGAAAATTTAATTGCCTACTGGACTAAATTTAGGGCAAAGCTTCCTGAAATTCAAAACTCTACAACCTCCAGTTATACTCAAGAAATACAACTTTGTTTGCAAAATGCGCACGATCTTGCTACGCAACGAAAATTAATTCAAAAAGTAAACGAACAAAAGATTTTAAAAAGTCAAGAAGATCAACAAATTAAAGCACAAGCCTTTTTTTGTATTGATGTTCGATCTGAAGTTTACCGGAGAAACTTAGAAATGATTACGCCAAAAATAGAAACCAAAGGGTTTGCCGGATTCTTCGGAATGGCGGTCGATTATTCTCCTGCTGCGCAAGAATCAAGCGAAAATCAATGTCCTGTTTTAATTCCCTCGGGCCCTAAAGTATCCGATGAATTTAAAGATCAAGCAAGCTTTGATAAAGTGTTTAAAGCCAAAAAATCGCAACAGCAGTATACCAAATCTTGGAAATCGTTCAAAGGTGGAGCTGTTTCTGGATTCAGTTTCGTAACAAGTTTAGGTTTAACTTATATTCCAAAATTAATTTCAGATAGTTTCGGTCTCACTCGACCGGTTACACATCCAAATCAAATAGGACTAGATAAAGCACTCGAAGAAGAAAAAACAGTAAGCCTTAATATTCCTTTTGATGATCAAGTTGCTATGGGAAAGGGTGC
>TARA_R110000737_G_scaffold306590_1_pt1 | contig 28017 bp, 15 predicted proteins | sample TARA_R110000737 | Tara Oceans TARA_R110000737 (sample SAMEA4398027) | marine metagenome | biome: Polar Biome; feature: [SRF] surface water layer (ENVO:00010504); material: water (ENVO:00002006), including particulate matter (ENVO:01000060) such as... | depth 5 m | reverse complement strand
AAGTGTAAGGTATATGGTGCAAAGCAAGCAATCGCAGATAAAACTCCTCATTGCAAAAGGTAAAGAACAAGGCTACTTGACCTTTGCCGAAGTAAATGATCACCTGCCACAAGACATAGTTGACTCAGATCAGATCGAAGACATCATTCGCATGATTAACGATATGGGAATTAAGGTGTTTGAAAACGCACCCGATTCTGACGAACTATTGATGCAAGAAAACGCGCCTGATGAAGAAGTCGCGGAAGCAGCAGCCCAAGCCTTAGCAACGGTCGAGAGCGAAATTGGTAGAACCACTGACCCAGTACGTATGTATATGCGCGAAATGGGTACAGTTGAGCTACTAACCCGCGAAGGCGAGATTGTTATCGCCAAGCGTATAGAAGAAGGCATTAATCAGGTTCAATGTTCTGTTGCAGAATACCCTGAAGCCATCACCTATTTACTTGATCAGTGGGACATGTTTGAAGCCGAAGAAATTCGTCTGAGTGACATCATTGTTGGCTTTGTCGATCCTAACGAAGCAGACAACATAGCCCCCACCGCGACCCATGTTGGTTCTGAGTTATCTGAAGAAGAATTAGATGACGAAGATGATGATGGTGATGACAGCGATGATGAAGACGAGGAAGAAGAAGACACAGGTCCAGATCCAGAAGAGGCTCGTGAGAAATTTACAGAACTTCGTGTGCAATATGAAAAAGCACGTGATGTTATCGCTTCTAAAGGTCGCTCACACGCTAATTCGCGTAAAGAGATAGATGCCCTAAGTGAAATTTTTAAAGAATTTCGCTTAATACCTAAACAATTCGACCGCATGGTTAAAAACATGCGTAGCATGATGGATCGTATTCGTGTGCAAGAGCGCATAGTGATGAAACACTGTGTTGCTACGGCTAAAATGCCTAAGAAAGACTTTATTAAAGCCTTTTCTGGTAATGAAACCAGTACCGTTTGGTTATTTGAAATTCTTTCTTCTAATGCACCTTATGCAGAAGAAATGAAAGTGCATCAAGAAGAGCTTGAACGTGCTATCGGCAAAATGAATGCCGTTGAAGAAGAAACCGGTTTGATCATAGCCGACATAAAAGACATTAACCGTCGTATGTCGATTGGCGAAGCGAAAGCTCGTCGCGCTAAGAAAGAGATGGTTGAAGCTAACTTACGTTTAGTTATCTCGATTGCGAAAAAGTACACTAACCGTGGCTTACAATTCTTGGATTTGATTCAAGAAGGTAACATTGGTTTGATGAAAGCGGTTGATAAGTTTGAATACCGTCGTGGCTATAAGTTCTCTACTTATGCTACTTGGTGGATCCGTCAAGCGATCACGCGTTCAATTGCAGATCAGGCTCGTACTATTCGTATTCCTGTGCACATGATCGAGACCATTAATAAGCTAAACCGTATTTCTCGTCAAATGTTGCAAGAAATGGGTCGCGAACCAACACCAGAAGAATTGTCAGAACGCATGATCATGCCTGAAGACAAAATCCGTAAGGTATTGAAGATTGCTAAAGAACCAATCTCAATGGAAACGCCAATAGGTGATGATGAAGATTCGCATCTAGGTGACTTCATTGAAGATAGTACGATTGTACAGCCTCTTGATTCTGCTACTGGTGGCAGCTTGAAGAATGCAACTCAAGAAGTTTTAGCTGGCCTAACCGCTCGTGAAGCGAAAGTATTGAGAATGCGTTTCGGTATTGATATGAACACCGATCATACCCTTGAAGAAGTAGGCAAGCAGTTTGACGTTACCCGTGAGCGTATTCGTCAAATCGAAGCTAAAGCACTTCGTAAACTACGTCACCCTAGCCGTTCTGAGCAGCTACGTAGCTTCTTAGACGAGTAATCAAGACGTCTGATATGTTGTAATACAAAAAACCGGATTTAATATCCGGTTTTTTTTCGTCTGCTGTTTACCTACCGCACCTGCTAAGAATCAAAACGATAACAATGTTGCCTGCAACGAATACATGTTTTTGCTTAATGCTTACACTGCAGATTCAGACTCGTTGGAATACGCATGTATCTGTATCAACGTTTTATCACCTTATGAAGACATTGAGCGATTTATTATTCATAAGATGCAATAAAACACCAGATACAAAAAAAGCGGCTTAGGTTACCCTATCCGCTTTAATGACATCGATAGTAGACTAGAAATCATCGCCTTTTTGATACGGAATTTCTTCTTCTAGCTTTTCTAATTTCTGGGTGATGACTAATGGTGAACCTGTATTTCGCGCTAGCCAATAATAGGCGGTCGGTACAACAAAAAGTGTCAATAAGGTAGAAACTAATACCCCAGCGAATATCACCATGCCAATAACAGTTCTGCTTTCAGAGCCTGCTCCGCTTGCAAAAACTAATGGTAAAGAACTAAATACAGTCGTAAAGCTTGTCATAACGATAGGGCGTAAACGCAGCATCGCTGCTCTTTTAAGGGCTAACTCAAACTCTACACCTGCGTCACGTAATTGATTGGCAAACTCAACAATCAAAATACCATTTTTTGCGGCAAGACCAATCAACATCACCAAACCAATCTGACTATAAATATTTAGCGTCATTCCAGCAAAATAAAGCCCAATAAATGCGCCTACAAGCGCTAATGGTACCGTAAGCATAATAACAAGAGGATGTACCCAACTTTCAAACTGAGCAGCAAGGATTAAATACACAATGACCAATGCCATCAAAAAGATAAATAGAATAGAGTTTCCCGACTCTTTGTATAGTTGAGATTCTCCTTTGTAATCAACCGATACACCTTCAGGCAACTGCGTATCAACAATATTGTTTAAATACGCTAGCGCTTCGCCTACCGTATAGCCATCAGCTAAGTTTGCATCAATAGTAATGCTGCGCATGCGGTTATAACGATTTAGACGTGATGAAGTAGCTCGTTCTTCAACTTTCAGTAAGTTATCCATCGGAATAAGCTCACCGGTTCTAAAAGAACGCACGTACAAGTTATCGATACTTTGCGGACTACGATAATCTTCTCGACGTCCTTCGAGTATCACGTCATACTCTTGACCTCTGTCTAGGTAGGTTGATACACGACGTTGGCCTAGCATTGTCTCCAATGTGGTTCCGATATCGCTCACCGAGACCCCTAAATCAGCAGCACGCTCGGTATCAATATTGACCAATAGTTGCGGCAGCGTTTCTTTATAATCTGAATCTAAGCGCAACAGGTTAGGGTTTTCTTGCGCAATAGAAAGCAATGTATCTCGCCATCCTACAAGTTCTTCATAGGTATTGCCTTGCAAAACAAATTGCACCGGACGCCCTACTCCACGTCCACCAAGGCTCGAACGCATAATAGCAAATGCGCGTACATCGGGAATAACAGAGAGTTTTTGACTTATTTCGTCCATTAACTCAAAGGTAGAACGTTTTTTGTCTTCTCCGATCGGCGTGCCAACAATCGCAATACCAGCACTACTGCCAAACCCTGGTAAACGAACAAGGACGCGCGTTGCATCGCCGCTATCTAAGTAAGGTAGTATGATTTCTTCAACTCTTCTCATACTCCTACTATTTTCTTTAAAACTTGCACCTTCAGCTGATTGTATTTGAATAAAGAAGTTACCGCGGTCTTCCTTAGGTACAAATTCGCTTGGTAAAACCTCCAGTAAACGTAATAAACCTAAAATACTGACAATAATAAGCAACGTCATTAAAATAGGTTGATGAATGGTTTTACCTAAAACTTTAAAATAATTACCTTCGAATTTAGTAAAAGATTTGTCCATCCATGCACTGAATCCAGTTTTATGCTGGCTTTTCTTCAATAACTTAGAACTGAGCATCGGTATTAGCGTCAATGCCGTCACGCTTGAAAATGCCACAGCCGCAGCAATAGCCAAAGCGAACTCAGTAAATAAACGCCCAATGTTGCCTTGTAAAAAGACCAAAGGAACAAACACCGCAATCAACACTAATGTCGTAGCTATAACCGCAAAACCTACCTCGCGCGCACCGCGATAAGCAGCCAGCAATGGCGGTTCACCGAGTTCTATTCGTCGAGAAATATTTTCAAGTACAACGATTGCATCGTCGACCACCAGCCCGATTGCAAGTACCAAGGCCAACAAGGTTAAAAGATTTATTGAGAACCCGAGGGCATACATAACCGTAAATGCAGCAACGAGGGAAACGGGGACTGTCACCGCAGGTATAAGGGTTGCTCGAACATTACCTAGGAAGATGTATATAACAAACACTACCATCAACATAGCAATAGCAAGCGTCTCATATACTTCATTTATTGACGCTTCAATAAAGACTGAAGAATCATAACTTGGCACAATGAAAATATTATCCGGCAAGGTGTTTTTAATGTCTTCAATAGCCGCTTTCGCTGCTCTTGCTACCTCTAATGTATTAGCTTTTGACTGCTTAGTAATCCCTAAACCAATCATGTTTACACCATTGCCGCGAAACTCCGTTTCATCGTCTTCAGCGCCTAACTCTACTGTGGCCACTTCACCCAATCGGATTAGGTAACCGTCACTACCGGCTTTAACTGGTAATCTGGAAAAGTCATCTGGGCTCAAGTAACTACGTGCTACACGTACGTCAAAATCTCGTTGATTCGATTGCACTTCTCCAGCGGGTAGTTCGACATTCTCCGCTTGAATAACCTGCTCAATGTCAGCAACCGTAATCCCTCTAGCAGCCATGGCATTGCGGTTAAGCCACACTTTCATGGCGTAACTGCGTCCGCCACCTAAACGCACGTTTGCGACCCCATCAGCCACTGACAAACGGTCAACTAAGTAACGATCCGCGTAATCGGTTAATTCCATTACACTCATATTGTCGCTACGTAAGTTGTACCAAACAATTACATCATCATCTGATGTAGATTTTGATACCTCGGGAGGATCGGCTTGATCGGGTAAGTTATTCAGTGCCCGACTGACGCGTTCACGTACATCATTCGATGCAGCATCAATATCACGAGAAAGGTTAAATTCAACATCAATTGAGGAGCGCCCATTCCTGCTGCTCGACTCAATATTTTTGATCCCTTCGATACCACTAATGCGATCTTCTAGTAATTGCGTAATACGGCTTTCAATAATGGCTGCAGATGCGCCAGTGTAGGTAGTGTTAATTGACACTATAGGAGGATCAACATCTGGATATTCACGTAAGGATAAAAACGTCACAGCGACGATCCCAAATACGACGAGTAATAAATTTACAACAGACGCAAAAACCGGACGTTTAATTGATATGTCAGATAACAGCATAAGAATTACCCTTGCGACGTGTGCATGGAAAGTACTTTAACGGCTGAGCCTTCCCGTAAACGAAGGGCTCCCTCGACAACAATTTTATCGCCTTCTTGCAAACCAGAGGTAATTTGTGCGATACCAGGTTTGCGCAAGCCTACTTTTACTTCTTGACGGACAACCTTGTCATCTTTAATCACAAAAACGAATTGCTGATCTTCAATAGGTACCAGTGCGCCCTCGGGTATCGTTAACGTATCGAGTATTTCTTTCTGAAGATTAATTTGTAAAAGCATGCCGGGGCGAAGTTTTAAGTCTTTGTTATCGATTGTCGCGCGGATCTGTATTGCACGTGTCACGGGATCTACCCGTGAAGCGATACTTGATATTTTACCTTCAAAAGTTTGCCCAGGATAGGCAACCGAAGTAGCAGAGACCTTCTGACCTTTATTGACACTCGCTAAATGCGATTCTGCAATAGTGAAATCCATCTTAATAATATGTAAATCGTCCAATGTCGCGATTAGGTCACCCGGCATAATCAAGGCACCTACACTGACCATACGTACACCCAGTAAACCGCTGAACGGCGCGCGAAGCTCTAACTCATCCAGTTGTGCTTTAGCTACTTCTAATTGCGCTTTAAACGCTTTTACATTCGCCTCTTGTTCGTCGAGCAATTGCGCTGAAGCGGCACTTTTTTGCGCCAAATTATCAATTCGCTTCAACTGACGCTTTGCTTCTTGCAAATTGATGTCTAGTTCGTTTAATCGAGCCCGCTCTTCCCTATCATTGAGCTTTAATAATAGCTGGCCCTTTTCAACCAAATCACCGTCATCAAACTCTATTCGTTGCACGATGTCTGATTTTTGCGCCGTCAGCATCACAGACTCGTTCGCATTTGCGGTACCGAGTGCCTCTACTGTCACTGGAAATTTCTGCTCAACCACAGTATATGCTGTTACCGGGGTTGCACTTGATTCACGTTTTTGTTGCTCCACATCAGTAGGCAGATATAAGTAAACCAATAAACCACTAACCAAAATCAGCGCGATTAAGATAGGTGAAAATGAAATTCCTTTGGACATGGAGAAACCTTTTTATAAGTTGAGTTTTGAGTGTATGTTTTCTACGACTAACGTCGCTATTTGGTTCGATATTACGTTAATTTTTTGATTATATTGGTTACATTTACGCTTTCTTACACTTTTAAATTAAATAAGCTATTGGGCTGAAAAATACGTAATTTCACCGCATTTTAGAAAGCGCAGAGAATGGAAAATTTATAGATAAATACAAAACGGAGGGATTAACGTCTCATTATTTTTCTTTAGTTAAAGCAATAAAAATATTCTCACAAAAAAGGGCGCTCATATGAGCGCCCATTTAATACTGCACTAAATAGTGCGAGTTTATAGCTTAATTAACTGCACAACGTGAACGTGTACACATACCTTGTAATAATCTTACGTCGGTATAATTCACCTGTCCATCTTCGTTAAAATCGAAACTCATATCGATGTCTTGACGAAGTTGGATAGCTCTTGTCAATGCGCGTATATCAAGCATATCGACATCGCTATCGCCATCCCAATCGCCTGCAACCGCTACGACTGCATTATCGTTGACAGGACTGACCGCCATTTTCGTACCGATATTATTAGGCAAGGTCGACAAAGCCAGTAACTGAATAGGACCGCCGGCATTATCTTCAGTGACTTCAAGGGTAAACGTCAATAACTTAGTATTGTCAGGGTCTTGCAACCTTAAGCATATTTGCGAACCTGAAACGATATCCGTCTCAATATTACCTATTGATTCACTGGCATCCCCTACATAATGAGTCGTTAGACCAGTCATCCCATCGATTGATTCAAAACCGATCGAAGTCCCTAGTGTATCCGCCATTACATGCGTCACATCGCCGTAGGAGAATATGATGTCAGGCTCATTACCAACGGGCGCATTGTTGAAGATGACTTGAAAATCAAGAATATCATCAGCTACAGCAGCATACGGACGCATATTATCCCACTCAATAATAGTGAAGGCACCAGCGGTTGCAACAGAAAGACCCGATTCATTAGCGTTATCAAATATCATATCGCGCCAGAAAGGAGCTAAGAGTCCATTTGCTGGATTCTCATCAGGCATTAATTGGTTTACCCAAGGCGTTGCACCTACATCGCCGCTAAAGCTGATGAAACCATCATCAGTTACGCCAATTGAATCATATGCTTGACCCAGTAACGAAGCAGGAACATTAAAGTTTGCCGTGACAGTATCACCGTCAGCATCAGAGAAACCGATGCCAAATGAGGCTAAATCAAGATAACCTGAACCCTGACCAAAGTTAGGATTTGCGCAAAATGCATCATTTTCATTAGTGGTAACAGAATAGGAAGCGGCTTGACCTCTAATAGATTCTTGTACCACGTTCCACGTTAAGGTGCCGTCATCGGAAACTGTACCATCAGCTAAAGAACCTTCCACCAACTTTACGCCGTCTGGCAACGATAGAGCAATATCATATAATCGGTCTTCAGAGGTAAAGTTTGCGCCTACTTGTATGGCGTAATCTATTTGATCACCGGCTACTAGAAATCCATCACGACCGCCAACCACTTGAACATCATCCGCTATTCTATCAAGATTAACGACGACCAGACCAAAGTTACCGGCTGAGTCAGCACTGGAGCCCACATCAAATGCACCAAAGTATTTATCACCTGCAACCGCATCAATATCCCAGCCAACACGAATGTCAAACGGGGTAATTGCCGCAATAGATGATGGCGCATCAACGGTAAGGTTATCACCTAACTCACCATCGATTAACGCGGTAACAATGGTAAATTCGTCGCTGGCACCTGGCGCTGAAGCGCTCCAATTTTGGGTTACGATCCAATATGTACCAGATTGAGGTTCAACTAGACTGACTTTTTCTAAAGCTGTGCCCGTCGCACTTGATCCTACAATTTCATTCGTCTCAGGGATCCCGTTTTCATTGGCATCACGCACAACAAACAAGTCCAAATCAGGAGATTCAGAAGCGGTAATTTCAGCCACTAAATATTTAGCGTTCTCTGGTACTTCCAAAGTAATGACATGCACACCATCTTCCAAGTCATCTAGAGCATTACTATTATCGCTGTCTTCTAGAATACTTTCGGTTACACCTGTGGCTTTAGTTAAACCATACGAGCGCGCCGTAAAGCCATTTATCTCAACCGCTACTAGGTCAGATATCACACGGGTATCCGCACTTCTGTCAGCTGAAATATTAAACTCATTTGGAATATTACTGGTTGTCGCAATCACTGCAATTGGCATATGCAAATCGGGGGAATTATCTGAGGTAAGATTCAACTGGGCGAATAAAAATTCATCACCACTGACATCAGCCGATGCTGTTACCGTAATTACCTGACTGGCACCTGCCACAAGATCAAACGACTCAGGACTAACGGTAACGCTTACGCCATCAGAAATACCCACACCTGAAACAGACCACGAACCGTCTTTTGTTGCTGTTACCGTTCTCGTCCAGCGGCAGGCGCCTACACAGTTATCATCTGCCATACTGGGAATATTGAGTGTTTTAGGATCCCCTTCTTCATTCGGGTTAGCCGCAAGATAATTTGCGCCTGATTCATCCATCACCAAACCCGTTTGATTAGCCAAGTCTACCTGAATGCGTCCGGAGCCCATATCAAACCAATCCGCCGGCGTTTCGCCGTCTTCTTTACGCATATTAGTGGTAGCCGTCATCATCAACGCAGACCGTATATTGTCTGGTGTCCAACTAGGATTCGCCGCCATTAACAACGCTGCGGCGCCTGCTACATGCGGGCTAGCCATTGACGTTCCACTTAAAAAAGCAAAATCACTCGGGTCAGCTATATGGCCATCGTGGCCAAATTTTTGGTCAGCGGAAGCCGCATAAATACTCACCCCCGGCGCTGCAACTTGTGGCGTGATGGTGCTAATTGAAGGATTAGGTCCCCTGGATGAGAAATCGGCTAAGTCATCCCCTGCAGATAGGACTAATTCTCCTTCTGAGGGAGTGATGGTCGCCATATGGCCTTCACCACTTGCTAGCCAGTTACGCAGCAATTCCGCTTGTACTGCGTCGATATGGATACCAGGGATCACATACGCGTCGTTGTCGACACTACTGCCACCGTTAAGTAAATTCCCTAATACAAATCCTTCTGCGCCACCAGAGGCAACATTTTGTGCTTTTTCAACACGTGCAATTGCACCACGATCGCAAAGGACTATTTCTCCGCTGAAGGTGCCTTCTGGGAAAGGTTGTAAACACTGAGCAGGGTCCCCCGCTGGATCATTTGCATTAGCATAGTCCCCTGCGTAAACGATAGATGCGGTGATACCTAAAGAGTTACTGTTACCTGTTAGCATTCCTAATTCGCTATCACCACCGGTAAATTGGCCAATTTCTTTTGAATAGTCGATTTCACGTCCATGCGTAGACGCTGCAACAGCGGTGTACCATGGAGCATGTTTAGAGGTTGTGGCAGCATCAGGACCTGAGTTACCAGCCGATGTAGCCACAAATATACCGGCATTTCTAGCCGATAAAAATGCCATATCAACATCACTACTCCACGGGTATCCTCCGCCACTAATAGAGTAGTTCATTACGTCGACACCATCCGTTATCGCATCCTCGATACCTGCAAGGATGGCCGCTCCTGGACAGTCACCATAGGTGTCCCCCGCATCAGAACGTCCTGGATAACAAATTTGATAAGCAATGATGTTGGCATGAGGTGCAACACCCGAAATTTGCGCAAATTCAAACGATCCAGGAATGCCGTGACTTTCTTCACCTGCCCCTGGTGTCAGCACGGGTACATTTGACAAGATATTTCCAGCAAAGGTGCCCGCAGTGTGTGAGCCGTGGCCGCTATAATCTTCACCGTTTCTAGGTAAGTTAGGGGGAAAAACATCGGTATCCCCATAATCATCGGTTATTCTGGTGTAGCTGCGAACACCAATGAGTTTGTCATTACATATCTCAGGGTAATCACCTGCGCAATCGCCTACATAAACGCCAGCACCGCGAGGGTTAGTATGGTCGTAACCGTCATCACCAATATCTGCGAATGAACGGCTACCGGTATTCACTCCTGAATCTATGGTGGCAATAATGATGCCTTCACCTAGCGTACCCACGCCGGAATTAGTGACTGAGCCATCCCATACATTCGGTGCACCAATTTTCACCGGGCCTGTATCAGTATCCATTTTATACATTGTTTCACGTTCAACACGTTCAACGCCTGGCAGTTTAGATATGGCTTCAGCTTCATCAGGGGTAACTCTAACCGCCACCCCGTTTACGCTGTACTTGTATGACTCAATAACCCGCAGGCTATTTGCGACTCTTGAGGCTCGTGTGATAAATGAACTCTGAACACCTTTGAGGTAAGACACATAGGCTTTCACTTCTGGGGCTTCAACGTCAAGTTTACCGGCTTTCTGGGCGCCTTGCGCTCTAGCCAATGCTGAAGTTGTTTTTTTCGGGTTAGTGGCTTTTAAGTCCTTAATTCCACCATCATAAGTCGCCACTGGCTGGTCGGTTAATCTTACAATGTAGACATAGGGTTTATTTTCTATGCCTTTTTCGACTACGAACCTTTGAGCAATATTAGCTACAGGTGCTTTTTGATTTTTGTTTTTGTTGACCGATGTCGCGTCTACGCTTTTGATTGCGACTGATGAGACATCAAATTTCGATATTCCTTCAGCTAACTCATTAGCCGAGTGCGCTGACATAGACATCAATGCTGCAGATACAGCTATGGACAGTGTATGTTTCATTTTATCTCCGTTTCCCTGATGGGTTATTTTATAACCTTGTTATTAGATGTTTTACTTCAAAAGTACGGATAATTAAAATGCCTTGATATTTTGCCATCATGGCTACAACAGTAGTTTACCCGAACGGGTGTTAGCTTATTTTTAACTTACATATTACTCAATTGCAACTCAGTAAGTTGAATATGAATGGATTTAACTTTAATTAAATTGTATTGCCAAGTTTGCAGTCAAACGACATCTTGATCTCGGTTAGCATAACGCATTTTTGGGTAGGAATAATAGCCGTTATAAATAAACAAATTCATAAAAATTTCAAAAAAAAAGGCGGTTAATCAAGGATTAACCGCCTTTTTTGTTCATACCTCAAACAAACCAAAATCACTCACTAGGTGTGTACGAGCTTGGCTTGCTGATTACCTTTACGCTTTGCGTCGAAAGCCAAATAATGCCAAGCCAGCAAGTCCCATCAATGCCATAGAGCCAGGCGCAGGTACCGCGATGCTAGTAGCCGAGGCGCTTGTGTCTAAAGATGTTCCAACAAAATCATTTTCTCCGAACAAAGTCGTAGTCACCAATGAAAATGAAGACTGGCCTTCGCCAATGGCCAGCAAATCAAACGTTGCAACTAGATAATTTCCGGCGCCATAAACTACAGGAGCTAAATAGTCTTCGTATAGATTAGTAGAAACAAGTCCAGCAGCTGCCGTGTCCACATCCAACCCACTGAATGTAACGTAGTCAAGAAGTGGGAAGTCAGAGCTGGCGCTACCATCTACATATGCAAAAAGACTGCTATCAAAATTCAGACCTGCGAAAAAGGCCGTAAAGTCTTCCGTAATACCTATCATATTGATATTAACAGACACTGTATCCCCAACTGATGGGTTTACATTATCCAACTCGATATTGATCATATTGGCGTTAGCGGTGCCAAAAAACATTGTACAAACTAATAAAAGTACTTTTTTCATTTTTATTTTCCTACTGTTAATTAAAGGGTACAACCTATTAAATAGCGCAACTTGTGCGAGTACACATACGTTGCAATAATCTTACATCGGTATAAGTTACCTGACCATCTTCGTCAAAATCAAAGCTGTTGTCTATAGTTTGACGAAGTTGAATCGCTCTTGTTAGTGCGCGAATATCCATAATATCCACATCACCATCAGCATCGAAATCGCCTTCCACTACTTGAACATCTGACTCTAACTGTAACGAAATCACAACAGGATCGTGATCAGACATACGATAAGCATCGGGTGCAAAATATTTCACTTGCTGAACTTCAGACTGAAAATCAAGGTTATAATCCAGCACGATTGGCTCATCTGCATTGATGTGCCATTCGGTAGTATCAACGACACTGTCCAGCATACTCGCACTGGCTAAGGCGTGATCTAAATACCCTAACTCACCATTAAACGAGTAAGAATACGCTTGGTCACCACCAAAGTAATTAGCTAGATCAGTGTAACCCGCACTCATAATGGCGCTAATAGGGTCTTCCTTAGCATACGAGTTCAAGTCACCGATAATTAGCGCAGGTGTATCGCCAAACTGTTCAGTAATAAAGGTTGTAAGCGCTTGCGCCGCACGTGTACGCGTAACGTTACAGTTGCCCTGTCCAGTCGTTGTATCATCATCTCCAGCTCCACAACCTGACCCTTTCGACTTAAGGTGATTAACACTTACGACTAAGGTTTCACCGTTTTCAACTAAAGCAAACTTCTGCGCTAAAGATGGACGGTTTTTAGTGTCATCAAACAGGGCTCCGTTGTCGTCAGTAATCGAGTTATCGCTAGTTAATACCGCCAACTCACCGCTTAGGGTTACCGATGCGGGCTTATAAATAAGTGCAACGGTTATGGCATCAGTGCCAATGGTGCTGCCACCATCAACAACAGCATACGTATCCTCACCCATTTGCGCATTAATACCCTCAACCAATTCAATGATCGCACTGTCTGGACCAAAACCGTCATTTTCAATTTCCATCAAGCCAACAATGTCAGCATTCATTGCCACAATGGCGGCGACCGTTTTAACTTTTTGACGGTCGAATTCGCTTAGTCCATTTGTATCGGTGCCATTATCATCTGCACCTCGGCACTCAAAACCGCCAGTAGGGCCACATATATCCTGTCCAGCATCGATGGTATTGAAGAAGTTCAATACATTAAGGCTAGCGACTTTGAGGTTACCTAAGGTTAATTCCGGTTGGCTGGTGCGTGAATTCGTCGCAGCAAAAGTCGGCGCTTCGGTTGGGATAACACGATACTCACTAAAGCTATAGTCAACGACTCCGGTCAATGCTGAAACCGTATCTCCCATTCTCAGGGTGTTATCTGCCGATAAACCGCCTGTGGGGAAAGGAACAACATCAGGGTTGCTAGTGTCGTTGCCATCATCTAATAACAGACGATTTAAACTGTTGCTGGCAGCTAATGATACCGCTTCAGCAGAGCCTGGTGTAAAGATGTTAGTTGGGTTGTAAAGACGCCCATTAGATAAGGTAAGTTGACCAAAACGCCCTAAGGTGAAGTTGTCTGTTACCGTCAAGGCCGCCGAGCTTGTCACTAACATGCCTTCTAACGCTTCAAAATCGTCTAGAGATGTAACTGGCAAGGTGAAATCAGTCGCCGAAACTGTGGCGGTACCACAGACCAATGGCGCTGACGAAAGGGTTATTTGAGTACGATCAAAGAACTCAGATACCGTTCCTTTCACTGATACGACATCCCCTACCGCTGGCATGTTAAATGCGCCGCTTTCGTTGAACACCAATACCCCTTCAGAGGTACTAGGATCACCATCAGTATCCGCGTCCTCTTCTTGAACATAGAAAACGTTAGAGTCAGGTAATACCGCCGTGACAACCGCCTGCACTAATACAGTTTGGTCCACTAAGGCGCTTGCACTACCGCTGCCTTGCACCTGATGTATAAAGGTATCAGGCGCATTACAAACTAATAATTCTGCGGTGCTGAAGCTACTGACAAACTCAGCCGCAAGCATATCAGGAGTGCCATCTTCATCAACGACTGAATCCGCCGGCAGTGTCAGAGTACACATATCATTGCCACTAAGCTCAGTGGTAGGCGTTAAGGTGAAATCTATTCCACTTAACGCGCCATCTAAAGCCACTTCACCACTTATATTACAAACCAAGTTAGGCCATTGTGTCACTGTGACACGTTCACTAAATGTTAGATTGATAACGCTACCTACGCCCACATCAGTTGCACCGTCTACAGGGCTAATATTAACCACGGTAGGCGCTAAGTCTGGGACGGTACAGCCGGCAAATGATGTTCCATCAAGCTTGGTGCCTGGTGAAAACAAAGCACCATTGGCTTCGGAAACGGTAGCATGCGCGCTATAACTTTCACCTGTTACGTCAGGATTTAGCGTCAAAGACTGGTCGTTAGCGCCTTCAGAACCGTACACCACTTCAAAAGTACTGATTCCGTTGCTCACCGTGATGGTATCACCACCATTGTTCAAGCCAACAGTACCTGAAGATGCCGCCTGGACTAACGCTCCGCCGAACACACCTTGGGGGGTTCCACCACCAAATATCACTGCGGCACATCCGGCTTCAATTACTGAGCCAGAAGGAAACGTATGGCGCACTTGAACCGCGTCACTTATCGTCCAACCGCTTACATCAATGGCACTATCGCCTGCATTCACCAGCTCTACGAACTCGTCATCACTAGAGTCGCGAGTGCCGTCTCCATTAGCATCACCGCTGATATCAGCAGCTGGGTCGGCATGGAATTCATTAATCACAAGACTTACCGTCGCGCTGCTGTCAATAACGGTAAAAGAGACGATGACATCTTCAGCCATATTATCTGGCTCACCATCTAAATCAGTCACATCAATGGCGCTAACAGTAAAACTACAACTATCGCCTGGTGCGAAGTCTTGATCAGGATTGAGCAAATAGCTTGTGCCGTCGCCCGATGCTGTAACAGTAATGGCAACGTCACTGGCACAATCGATAGTGTTATAAGCGCCAATAACGACCGGTTCATTAAAGGTTAAACTGATATTGGCATCAATTGCCACGTTTGATTCGCCATCTGCGGGGCTAACCACAACGCTGGGCGCGCTGTCTGTTACTTCACCACCAAAAGACTGACCGTTATTAATACTATCTGGTGTTTCTGCTGCTTCGGCTTGCCAGCTAAAATCAGCATATTCACTGCCGCTTCCAGATAACTGTAAAGATACGCCTACTGGCGTTGTGGTTGACTCGGCGACACCGATGTCAATACTTGTCAGGCCTATAGCGGGGCCACTGGCCGCTTCAAAACTGCCTTCATAACTTAGAAATTGTACGACATTCCCACCCGCATCAATTAACGCCATACCATCTGGCGCACCATTTTGAATGCTGTTGGGATAAACCGTAGCAAAGCCGTAGCCGCCACCTTGGTTTATAACAGTGCCAGAAAGATTTTCAGTTGAGTAATCAGTGAGCTGGGTTGACGATCCGTTGTAAAGCACAACCGACCAACCGGTTAAATCAGTACCTTGAGGCGCCGCGATTTCAATAAATTCGCCGACATCCCCACCTATATTGTCATAGTGAATTTCGTTAATAAATACGCTGGTTGCTTGCGCCGTTGAGGCACAGAACAACGCCAGCAGAGCTGGGTATTTTAATTTCATAGTTTCTCCTGAGATTTTATTGCCAGTTATCCGGCTTCTTATAATTTTTAAGGTGGCAATGTTCTTATAATTCTATGACATCTATATGACGGTCAACTAAGCGTCAGTATGCAGCACCTATTCTCGATATTGTCACAGCATTGTTTAATATTCCAGCAGACTTGACCAAATAGTCAGTAATTAACTGCCTGACGCCAAGTTTCTTTACCCATCAAAGGGTTAGTAGCTGAGTAATGTGGTATTTTTGAATGAAAAACATACAATTAAAACGTTAAGTTTAAAGCTAAATATTTTTGCAGGAGACGGATATGAGAAATGGAAATATAGCGAGGTGAAACGGGTGCTTAAATAACGTATAAAACAGCACCCGCGTAATTTATTCTTTAACTTTAGCGCTCTTGGCTGATCCGTTTTTTACTTAAGCGAAATAAGGCAAAGGGCAATAACAAAACGGCTAACCAACCCGCGCCGCCTCCACTTGCTTCAATGACCACGACATCGGGTTCAACATAGATAACTTCGTTGTTCTGACTTTCAATACTGACAAGATAGAGATCTGCATCGCTGTATCCGTCTGCTACCGCCAATAACTCATTGGTGAACGCGTCGTATACCTCTATTAAAATTTCATAATCATCAGGGTAAAAACCGCTTAACAACTCCGTTTCAACAGTCAGTTGATCATTAGCACTATCGGCATCTATATGAAAATCTGCGGTGGTATGATATTCACGAAATTCCTCTCCAATACCCAAGTATAATCTTGCGTAAACGTCGCTGTGGTCATATTGCGTATCCACATCAATATCCACACTAAAATGATGGTAATAACCATCGTAGTCACTGTCTGTATGCAGCGTAACGTAGGCATCGTAAATCCAATATTCTTGATTAACTTGCGTTGCTGCAGGCCGAGCCGCCAATTTAAGCGCAACTTGCCCGGGGAGTACTTCCTTTGATGCTGTTTTTTGTGCTTGGCTAGGACTGTCTTGTTCAGTGCTGTGGGCACTTGTTTGCTGCGCTAACGCCATTGAAACAGCAGGAACGCTGGCAATTGTTGAAGACTTTTCTAACGTCGCTAATACATTACCTGCTTGGCGGTCGGTAGATTTAGCAGACCACGGTAACTCATCTGCCTGAGCAGACAAACTGCATATGACTAACAATGCGTAGTACTTAACAAATGATATTTTCATGATGCACTCCCTTAAAAGATATAGGGAGTGTGAGATTGATTGCATGAACAAAGGCTGAAGATAAACTTACACTAAGTTAATATGCCTTTGTACAGGTGGGCTAAGCATCGGAAATACCCCACTTACTCTATAAAATAGGTACCCCAACCGTCAAAATGTACTTTTTGTTTTTTTGCTATAGCCAATAACTTTACCGTGTCGGCATTGATCAGCTCGACGTCGAGTAAACGCTCTACTACCGCGTCAAAACAAAAAATTGTGCCGCCGTCATCGAGCATTAACTCTTCGGCATCACCCACTTCAAAACCGGCTTTAAACGCATCGACGGCGGCTTTTTCTAAAATATCGAAATCATCACCAGCAAAGTGGTACTCAATCGTATGCGGCTTAGTGCTGTCACTGCCATCTTCAATCAACGCTTCGACAGTCTCTTGATTAAATTCAAACCATTCTGCTTGTTCGTCTTCGCTCATGTTTAATCCTGTGTTCAATTTAGGCCGCTAGTTTATCTGTTGCTTGCGGCAACTTCACTGTCTAATTGCGCTATTTTGTCTTGCATCACCTGATGAAAGTATTCTGTCCATTCGCGGGTGGTACGACTATCATCGAGCTCATAGGGCTTACCCACATCGATGATCAGCGTGCCGTTATCCCATCGATTTAACTTGATCTTATTCTCTAGGTTGCTCGCAGCCACGATAATAACAGGCCGTTTGGCCAGTTTTGCAATACGAAATGCACCTGATTTAAATGGCAATAAACCACGCCCATAGCTGCGCGTTCCTTCAGGAAAAAACCACACGGAAAGTTTACGTTTGCCCATTTTGTTAACGGTGTTTTTGAGCGTATCCATTGCGCGGCCAGAGTTTTTGCGGTCAATCATAATATTACCAGACAACCAGTATACCTGACCAAAAATAGGGATCCATTTGAGGCTTTTTTTACCGACCGTAACCGTTCCCTTTAACGCAGCTGCGCAAATTGTAAAAATATCATAACTATTTTGATGATTGGCGATAAATACGTAAGGCCCGCCACGCTGAGCTTCATGCGCTATTCGGACCTCAAGTTTTAGACCAAGTAGTCTGCAGGTAGAACTATACAATTTTCCGGCCAAATGTACGTTGTCTCGATGAAAGGGACGACAAAGGCAAATCAGTACCAGCAATATATTGATTAAAAGAAAGTAAAAGAAAACAGAAATAATTCGAAGCAAAGCCAGCACGCGAGATCCTATGGTTTGAAATACGGGTTGATTATAACGTTATTTTCAAATTAGGATGTCTGATCAGTATCGTCCTTTAGTGGTATAGCGTTGATTTTAAGTTAAAAATCTCATTATTCTCGATTTATAGCCGATAATAATGAATATTCGTATCGCATACATACCTGGATTAGGGCGCTAGCATACATGCAACAGTTTATTCATGAAGATCTTGACGAAGACATTCTCACCGACTTGCTCGAAGAAATTAACGAGCTATATGAAGCCAGTGAACAGACCCTAATTGAACTGGAAATAAAGCCAAATGATAATGAGCTACAACGCGCATTATTTCGCTCGATACATACGATAAAAGGCGATTTGGGGCTGGTTAATTTCACCCCGATGATCCCGTTATTGCAACACGTAGAAGATTTACTCGATTTTCTTCGTAAAGGTCAGATAGAGTACACCAGCAATATGAGTGATTTGGTGCTCTTGAGCATGGATCGAGTGAAAATATTTGTTGAAAACTGTATTCAAAATGGCAAGGCTGAGTATGATGCCAGCTTATTCAATTTACTGATCATTCAAATATCGAAAATTTCCCCTAGCAATAGCGCTGAACACGACAAAATATTATCCGAAGCAGTACTATTACTCGACCCAAGTTTAGATGTCCGAGCATTTAGTGCAGATTTACAGCATGGTGACAACCGCCCTCCTCCTTCGAAACTTGCGACAACCGGAATACCCAAACATTTAAGTCAACAAAAACATGGCGACATTTTATTTTTCCGTGAATTAATGAAGCCTATAGAAAAACGTTCAATGTATTGGAATGGACGAGGCGATCGCATCGCTAAGCTAGCCGCCTATGTAAATAAAGTGGCGGGCTTGCCAATTGACGAAGACCAACTGGCTGTTGCTTGTTACATGCATGATTTCGGCATGGCATTTATGCCTATTGAAATCTTGCATAAACAGGGGCGAATGATTGAAACTGAATTTAATTTGATGCGCTCCCATGTATATAAAAGCGCTCGTCTACTGGAACATTTAGACCACTGGGATGAAGCACGAAAAATAGTGATGCAGCATCACGAACGTATGGATGGAAGTGGCTACCCTCTAGGCTTAAAAGAGGCGGATACCTGCGATGGTGCAAAGCTACTGGGCATATTAGACACCTTTGATGCTATTACCCATAACCGAGCGCACAAAAGTCATGTGGTACATCCCAAAAAACGCGCCGTCATCGAAATTAATCGCATTCAAGACGGTCAATTTTGCCCTAAATGGCTGGGTATGTTTAATAAGTCGATGGCAGTCTTGCTGACGAAATAAGCTTGCATGCAGATCCAGTATTGAAAAATAATTTTATCAATACTGGATCTGTTTTATTTACATATTGAGTTCTTTCAGTTTTCGGGTGAGTGTATTTCGCCCCCACCCCAATCTCTTCGCGGCATCTTGTTTATGACCATGAGTGTGAAATAACGCACGCTCAAGCAATACTCGCTCAAATACCAACATGGCTTCATCCAGAATATTATTGCGCCCAGATTGCAGTTGCTCGTCAGCCCAGCTGGCGAGCAAGGTTTGCCAGTCACCTGAGGCTTCATGTTGATCTTTACTAAGCGGTAATTGATGAATTTCGGGAGGTAAGTCATGTGGCAATACCTCTTGTCCGCTAGCCATAACAGTAAGCCAGCGACAAACATTTTCTAACTGACGTACATTACCCGGCCAAGGAAGTTGCATCAGAATTTTCTTGGTCTCTTTGCTTAAACTTTTGACTTCAACACCTAACTCTATCCCTGCTTTTTGTAAAAAATGCGCCGCCAACAAGGGCACGTCTTCTTTACGTTCAGTCAAGCGTGGAATATGAATACGAATAACGTTTAACCGATGGAATAGATCTTCCCTAAACTTACCATCAGCGACCCGTTGCTCTAAATTTTGGTGTGTGGCGGCAATAATACGCACGTCAACGGTGACCGGATTATGGCCACCTACCCGGTAGAATTGCCCATCAGCGAGTACCCGTAACAAACGCGTTTGCACATCCAGCGGCATATCGCCTATTTCATCCAGAAATAAGGTTCCTCCATCTGCTTGTTCAAATCGGCCTTGACGCGCATTTTGCGCACCTGTGAAAGCGCCTTTTTCATGGCCGAATAATTCTGACTCAATTAAATCAGCCGGGATTGCGGCCATATTCAAAGCTATAAATGTTTGTTTGGCTCTGGGACTGTGACGATGCAAAGCTTGAGCAACTAGCTCTTTACCTGTACCGGATTGACCGTTAATTAATACGCTGATACTAGAACGCGATAGACGTCCAATCGCTCTAAATACCTCTTGCATAGCGGGCGCTTCGCCAATGATTTCGGTGGCCGTAGCTAAGGCTGGTCGATGATTACTTTTAGCCTGTTCACGCACATGGGTTAACGCTCTGCGCACCAACCCGACTGCTTCTTCTATATCAAACGGTTTAGGCAAATATTCAAATGCGCCGCTTTGATAAGCATTTACGGCACTGTCAAGATCAGAGTGCGCTGTCATAATAATGACGGGAATAGACGGATAGCGCTTATGTACTTCTTCAAGTAATTCCATGCCATCCATTTGTGGCATACGTATGTCTGAAACAATCACCTCTGGAGGCTGATCAGTTTGCAATTGTAAAAGTAAGTCTTCGGGATTCTCGAAACTGAAACAAGGTATATTGGCAGATTGTAACGCTTTTTGTAAAACCCAACGGATAGAACTGTCGTCATCAACAATCCAAACTGATTCTGTGCTCATGAAGTAAGTTCCTTCCTGTTAATTGGAATATATAAAGTAAATTCGGTATTTCCCGACCAACTCTCAACATCGATTTTGCCTTTATGATGGTCAATCAGCGTTTGAGCAATTGACAAGCCTAATCCGGTTCCTTCTTTTTTGCCTGTCACCATGGGGTAAAATAGGGTGTCTTTAAGTTCAGCAGGGATACCTGGTCCGTTATCAATCAAGCTCACTTTTATGGCTAAAGGGTAGCGTTCGCCATGTATCGTCACTTGGCGCTCAATGCGAGTCACTACGTTAATTTTTCCGTCGCTTTGGCCACTTTGTAAAATAGCTTGCACACTATTACGCATGATATTCAGAACGGCTTGTTGAACCATATCTTGATCAATATTGCTTTCAGGTATACTTGGATCGTAATCACGCTCGATGGTAATTTCGTGACTCAAGTCAAGCTGAACTAGGGTGATTACTTTCTCAAGAACGCGATGTATATTATGGCTTTGAAAATTAGGCCTCGAGTTAGGGCCCAGTAATCGATCAACCAAATTACGTAGTCTGTCTGACTGTTCAATGATCATGCTGGTGAATTCTTTTAAACCTTCTGAGGGTAATTCTCTCTCTAATAATTGCGCTGCACCGCGAATTCCACCAAGAGGATTTTTTATTTCATGGGCAAGACCCCGTATTAATTCTCGCGCGGCTTGTTGTTGAGCCCATTGTTGGGTTTCTTGGCTGATTTTTTTTTGTTTTTCGATTAAGCGTATTTCTAGCAGTAACGTCACCCCAGAAGAAGTATGAAGGCAACTTACCGTCACATCAGCATGAGTATGACGGCCATCAGCAAAACTGATCTGTACATCCCCATCGGAATACCCTTCACCATGCTGCATATCTTGAGTAAAACGAACGAAATCCAAACTCGAATCGGCGATAAGCTGCTTAATCGGGCAATCTAAGAGCAAGTTGAGACTACGCTCGAACATTGCTTGAGCGGCGTGATTGGCTTCAATAATCACGAACTGCTCATTCAATAAGATGACGGCAGTCGATAAATTATCCAGCAAGGTGTCTGTTTTAATATTAAACGGCATAGGGACAACATATAATTTCGCACCAAATTGGTGCGCAGATATCTATCTCAGCTCAATACGATCCTATGGTCAAGTGAATGATCCTACTTAGGACGGTTTAGCGCTGAGGCTTGGTGCAAATAAAACGTTTGCTTTGAAGTAGATGCAAGGACCTTGCCCGACTTGAGGGCAAATTCGATATAAAAATTATAAACCCCCCGATCTAATGCAGTAAGCTGAAAAGTTTCACTATTTTGGCTAATAACCAGGTCATTTAAGTGCAATCTATAAATACCTTGCACCTTAGGCGAAATAGTCGCTTTGATTGTCAAGTCACCGTTGTTGTTACGGATAGTTTGTTCTGGTCTAGGTGTAACGACTTTGAGCTGATAACGGGTGTTTGTGGTTTGTTTTGTACTTTGAGACAGTCCCTCAATGCGTGGGTTTGTCATTGACTTCGAAGCCATCATCGAGCCTTTAGGCAACTCGATCGGCTTAATATTCCCTAAAGGCTTATCGGTATAAATGATTTCACCTTCATTGGTAATAACTTTGAATATGTTATCGCTTTGTGCATTAACATCTAATACAAAAAGTAACAATACCCATAAACTAATGATTTGCATAATTTTGGCTCATTAGAGACGAGACATCTAGTTTACCTCAATATCAAGGAAGTCGTAATTACCCTATTTTGTTAAATAGATTAACTCCGGTAGTGACTTATAGCAGTCTAATAAACGGTGCAACACGCGGCGGCACTCTTTGTACAAACGACGCATATAAAAAAACCTGCTCAGAGCAGGTTTTTTGAGGTAAATATTATGTTTCAGGTAGGCTGAATATGTTCATCCGACCACGACTACAGTTAATATTAAACGCTGTAGTACATGTCAAATTCAACCGGGTGTACCGATATATTCAACAATTCAACTTCTTCGCTCTTAAGGGTAATATAAGCATCGATCATGTCGTCGCTCATTACGCCACCGGCAGTTAAGAATTCACGATCACTATCTAGCGCAGATAACGCGTCTTCTAATGAAGTGGCAACAGTTGGAATTTCAGCTGCTTCTTCTGCAGGCAGATCATAAAGATCTTTATCCATTGCATCGCCAGGGTGAATTTTATTTTTGATCCCATCAAGGCCAGCCATAAGCATGGCAGAAAATGCCAAATATGGGTTAGCTGTTGGGTCAGGGAAACGCACTTCGATCCGACGCGCTCTTTCACTGCTAACATGAGGGATACGAATAGAAGCTGAACGGTTACGTGCTGAATAAGCAAGCATAACAGGCGCTTCAAAACCAGGAACTAAACGTTTGTACGAGTTAGTTGATGCATTTGCAAATGCATTGATAGCACGAGCATGTTTAATGATACCACCAATATAGAACAAGGCATCTTCAGACATGCCGGCATATTTATCACCCGCAAAAATATTCACACCGTCTTTAGATATAGACTGGTGACAATGCATACCAGACCCATTGTCGCCAACAAGCGGTTTAGGCATAAACGTGGCAGTTTGGCCATAAGCGTGAGCTACATTGTGAACTACGTACTTATAAATTTGAACTTCATCAGCTTTTTTAACTAAGGTGTTGAAAAGAAATGCGATTTCATTTTGACCAGCCGTTGCCACTTCATGGTGATGGGCTTCAACTGTGAGACCCATTTCTTCCATAACCATACACATAGCTGCGCGAGTGTCATGAGAAGAATCAACAGGAGGTACAGGGAAGTAACCGCCTTTCACACCTGGACGGTGAGCCATGTTGCCGTCTTCAAATTCAGCGCCTGAATTCCACTTAGCTTCTGAAGAATCAATTTTGAAGAACGAACCAGCCATATCTGTATGAAAACGAACATCATCAAACAAGAAGAATTCTGGCTCTGGGCCAAACAAAACCTTATCACCGATTCCGGTCGATTTAAGGTATTCCTCTGCCCGGCGAGCAACAGAGCGCGGATCACGGTCGTAGCCCTGCATAGTGTTTGGCTCAAGGATGTCACAACGAATGTTTACTTGTGTTTCTTCAGCAAACGGGTCCATAACCAAAGTGTCAGTATCTGGCATTAATACCATGTCAGATTCATTGATGCCTTTCCAACCTGCAATAGATGAGCCATCAAACATTTTCCCTTCTTCGAAAAAATCTTCATTTATTTGATGAGCAGGAATAGAGATATGTTGCTCTTTGCCTTTAGTGTCCGTAAAGCGCAAATCCACAAATTTAGCTTCGTTTTCTTGTATAAACTGTAAAGCCTTTTCTACTGACATTTCGTCCTCCAGATTAAACGGTAATGTAAAATAACGTTGATATTGGTTAACTTAGCAATGCTCGAAGCGATAATCATGCCAACCACAAAATTGGCATAATCGCTGATATATGGGCTTTTAAAGTAGACACGGCTTGCTATGCCCAACATAAATGCACCAAATCAGTGAAGAAGCGCACCATAAAAGTGCGCACTAGGTAATACAACCCTTGCGTGCTCTTTAACGTGACGCTTATTAGTGCAAATATATATTTGTAACGTTAAATATATATAAACACTAAATGGTGTTCGCAAAATGCACATTAAAACTGTACAATCCGCGCCCTATAAATTCAGTTAATGGTGGTTAAATCCACCCATACAAGAGAAACTACTATGAGCGCATCGCAAACCTCAACTGCCAACTTGAGGAACATAGCAATTATTGCCCACGTTGACCATGGAAAAACCACCTTAGTTGACAAACTTTTACAACAGTCCGGTACTCTTGAGAGCAGAGGCGCTGCTGAAGAACGGGTTATGGACTCTAACGATATCGAGAAAGAACGCGGTATTACCATACTTGCTAAAAATACTGCGATCCGTTGGAATGACTACCGCATTAATATAGTAGACACCCCAGGACACGCCGATTTCGGTGGTGAAGTGGAACGTGTAATGTCTATGGTTGATTCGGTATTGTTACTCGTTGATGCGCAAGAAGGCCCTATGCCGCAAACGCGTTTTGTGACACAAAAAGCCTTTGCTCAAGGGTTAAAACCAATAGTAGTACTAAACAAAATTGACAAACCTGGTGCCCGTCCTGATTGGGTTATTGATCAAGTTTTTGATTTGTTCGACAACTTAGGCGCCACTGATGATCAACTTGACTTCCAAGTGGTTTACGCATCTGCACTTAACGGTTGGGCAAGTTTAGACGCTGATGAACCTAGCGAAGATATGACACCACTGTTCGAAACTATCGTTAAGCACGTTAAACCACCTAGTGGCGATATCGATAGTCCTTTCCAAATGCAAATCTCACAACTTGATTACAACTCTTACGTAGGTGTAATTGGCGTTGGCCGTATTTCACGAGGTTCAGCGCGTGTTAACCAGGCAGTTACCGTTATCAGTGCTGACGGCACAAAACGTAACGGTAAGATAGGCCAGATACTAGGTTATATGGGTCTAGATCGTACTGAAATTGAATTAGGCACTGTTGGTGATATCGTTGCGGTTACCGGTGTAGGCGAACTTAAAATTTCTGACACCATTTGTGATCAGAATAATGTAGAAGCTTTACCTCCACTATCTGTCGACGAACCAACTGTAACCATGACATTCCAAGTAAACAACTCGCCATTTTGTGGTAAAGAAGGTAAATACGTCACTTCACGTAATATCCTTGAGCGTTTACAAGATGAGTTAATTCATAACGTAGCCCTACGTGTTGACGAAACTGCCGATCCGGATAAATTCCGAGTTTCAGGTCGTGGTGAATTGCACTTGGGTATATTGATTGAAAACATGCGTCGTGAAGGTTACGAGCTGGCAGTATCACGTCCAGAAGTAATTTTGCGTGAAGTTGACGGAAAATTAGAAGAACCTTTTGAAACAGTGACCATCGATTGTGAAGAACAGCATCAAGGGTCAATCATGGAGCAAATTGGCTTACGTAAAGGTGAGTTAACGAATATGTCTCCAGATGGAAAAGGCCGTATTCGTATGGACTTCATTATTCCTAGTCGTGGGTTGATCGGTTTCCAAACTGATTTCTTAACGATGACTTCTGGTTCAGGCTTGCTTTACCATACATTTGATCATTACGGTCCTCATAAAGGTGGAAATATCGGTCAGCGTAAAAATGGTGTGCTAATTGCCAACGCTACTGGTAAAGCGCTTACTAATGCCCTGTTTAACTTGCAGGAACGTGGACGTATGTTTATCGGACATGCGACCGAAGTATACGAAGGCATGTTGATTGGTATTCATACACGTGAAAACGATTTGACGGTTAACGCCCTTAAAGGTAAGCAATTAACTAACGTTCGCTCTTCAGGTACAGACGAAGCACAAACGTTGATTCCGCCTATTGTTATGTCACTAGAACAAGCTTTAGAGTTTATCGATAATGATGAGCTAGTAGAAGTTACCCCTAAAAGCATCCGATTACGTAAGAAACTTCTTACTGAAAATGATCGTAAACGAGCGGGTCGCTCAAAAGAGTAATTGTTTAAAATCTATTAAAAAACGGCTCTCTTGAGCCGTTTTTTTATGTCTATAAAAGAAGTTTTGTTAAATAAATACTCTACGTCTGCAACCCAGTATCGCTAACGTTAATAACCCCCATAACCCAACACTGCCGCCAGACCCCCCTGTACTAGAATCACCGCCGCTATTTTGTCCTAGCAAGGTGTTCGTAGTGGGTGATAATTCAGAATGCGTGACAGTAGCTCGATCAACCACAACTACGTCACTAATAATAACCAGATTATCGCCAGTAACGTCCACTCCAGCTGTGGCTTGTGCTTGGCTATAATTGCGCAAAGGGGCAGCACTGACTGCACCTCCTAAATTAAATCTATTCAAAGCAGCAATGGCATCGATAATTTCCATACCATCACCTAATACTTGACCAAAGACTGTAAAGCCACCGTTTTGCCCATCTAGATTAGTGCTATTATCGCTGACGTTAATAAACCACTGAGAGGTGGCACTATTGGCATTACCACCCAACTTAGCCATGGCAATAGTACCGCGTTGATTAGAGAGTACAGGCTCATTTTGTACGGCACTGCCAGCAGGTACGGTATCTAGCGGTAACATATCGTTATATTGGAATCCACCTGCTTGCACCACGAATCCTGGCTCAGAACGATGCACAACATTGTTGGCATACGCTCCAGAATCAACATAAGTCAAAAAATTCGCTACCGTTTGCGGAGTTGTATCATCAAATAAGTTAACGTTCACATCACCCATCACCGTTTTTATTTGTACCTCAGTTGCATTCGCTAGTCCTACTGACACACTTGATAACGTAGCAACGATGGCTAACGTGGAGAATTGAAATCTCATAAACAGCTTATACTTCGTATAAATTAAGGTATCTCTATATTAATAGATTCTTATCTCAGAAAACTTAACAATTTCTAATCATTTTAGATAATCCTTAGACGACAAGTGTGAAGCTGGTACCCCTAAGATCATTTAGTGATATTTGTTTGCACACCAATAACGATATTATTGCTGTATGTTCATTGAAATGGTTTTATAGCGATGCAAAACACCTGACAATATGTGTTTTCGAGACTGATATGGATCCGCCATTTCCGAATACAAATTAGTATTTACTAATTGATTCGATTTAGTTTGGGTTCATTTTTAGTGTCGCTTCTCACGTAGCCTTTAGTACCATAATGACAGACGTATCGGATACCGCGTATCGGATACCGCGTACTGATGTCGACCATCGGATGTCTACCATCGGATGCCGAGCATGAGCATGAAGACGGGGGCCATTGCGAAGCGCTGCTATGCCCGACTAACGGCAGTACCCCGACGTGATGGTCAGTTACGGAGTAATGGTACGTAACAACAGGGATGGGTTGCTCATCAGGTTTATCACAAACACCTGAAATCACCTTTACCGATGGATTAGGTTTCTCATGCAGGAATAGCGTTGTGCGGTAGCGCTGTAG
>TARA_R110000737_G_scaffold50895_2_pt1 | contig 28028 bp, 27 predicted proteins | sample TARA_R110000737 | Tara Oceans TARA_R110000737 (sample SAMEA4398027) | marine metagenome | biome: Polar Biome; feature: [SRF] surface water layer (ENVO:00010504); material: water (ENVO:00002006), including particulate matter (ENVO:01000060) such as... | depth 5 m | reverse complement strand
TGGTTGTCGCTTAAATAACCCATTATCAAAACCGTAATATCTTTTGGGACTGAGGCTAAAATAGATTCTGCCTCAGTTGCGCTAAAAACACTAAAATGTCTTACTCCTGCTGTATAAAGCATTGGACAATAGACATCTATTCCATGACCATAAGCATTGCCTTTCACTACAGCCGATAATTCCGTTTTACCAAGTGTTTGTTGAATAAACGCAATATTGATATCCAACGCTGATTGAGAAAGTTCTATATAAGAGGTTGGGTTCATTAAAGGTTGGTTGTTTCTTGGATGATTTGGAAAAATAGTCGAATTCCTGTAGATGTTATATCATCAGGGAAATCGTAATCTGGATTGTGCAGGGCAGGAGTTGTTTCGCCAGCTCCTAAACCAAACATAGCACCTTTAAATAGTTGTGTGAACAGTCCAAAGTCTTCACCCCATTTGAAAGGATCCGTCTTTTCGTGAATATCAAATTTATTGTGTTTTGCAGCTTTTCTGACAAATTCATTTGCCGAATTGTCATTTTTATTGGCGAAGAATATTTGAGTCCAAGAAATTTCTGGCTTCAAGTTGAATTCCGCACATTTGTTATTAATGAAGGATTCTAGGTCTGCACATTTTTCATCAAAAAGCTTCAAATCCCAACTTCTTATGGTTAGATGAAGTTCACCTTCACCAGCGGAAATTCCATAAGCCAAATCTCCCATCTTCATGTGAACAGGCGTTATAAGAAAGAAATCTTCTGCGGATGGATTGTTGTTGGTAATCTTTTCAGCATACTGCATGATTTCAGCCAAAGCTAAACCAGGATTGTATCCTTTTTCTGGTTCTGCAGCGTGCGCCGTTTTACCTTTTAATTTAATAATCATACTTTTCACATTGGCATTAAAGATGTTTTCTTTGAGTATGATTTGATTTTTTGGGTATCCGGGAATGTTGTGCAATGCAAAGACATAATCAAATTTCAAGTTTTGAAAATGGTCGTCGTTTAAAACAGCCTCAGCACCCATGCCATTTTCTTCAGCAGGTTGAAATAGTAGAACTACTTTGCCCTTCTTTATGGGATTTTCAGTTAGCATTCTTGCAACACCAAGCATCATAGCTGTATGTCCGTCATGACCGCATTTGTGACTAATTCCGAATGAATTTGACTTATAATCGAAAGTATTTATTTCTTCGATGGGCAAGGCATCAGTATCAGCGCGTAACATGATAGAATTTCCTTCAATACCACTGTCAAACGTTACCATTACGCCGGTTTGGGCAATAGCCTTTACCTTTCCATTGGTGTGCAAACTCAAATAAGATTGAATGCGTTTAGAAGTATTGTATTCGTGTTCAGATAATTCTGGATTCTTATGAATTTCCTTTCTTATTTGTTCTAAACTAGGTAATATAGTGTTTACTATTTTTTCCATTTCTTATTTTCTTTTAATGAGTTGTATGAGAACAAAACTGAATGTTGCAACGGAAATTCCGAAGAAATTGGCATCTAATTCGTAAGGAAGTTTTAATTCTGAAATAATTAAAACTAATGTTGTTGAACCACCTAAAATCATAGAAACAATTGCCGCAAGCGAAGAAGGCTTTTTCAAAACCAACATACCAACAACCGGAACCAATAACCCCGAAACCATAAAAGCGTAGGAATAGAGCATGAGTTCCAGAACGTTTTGCATGTTGGTTGCCAAGAGTACCGCGAAAACTCCAATAAACAGGGTGATAATTTGTGAATTTCTAACTTCGTGTAAAGCTTTTTTCTTTCTAAAAAAGCCAAGTATATCGGTTGTGAAATTTCCCGAAGCTGCCATTAAACAACTATCAGCTGTGGACATTATCGCCGAAAAATAAGCTGACATCATTAATCCCATTAATCCGACAGGTAAAATAGTTCTCAAAAGTAAAGGTAAGCCCAGCTCTGGGTCCATTGATGTTCCCGGAGCATATCCGATATCTGTAAACATACCTTGTTCGAAAGCAACACGAGCAAATAATCCCAAGGCAATTCCCATAAACGCCATAATTGGCCATTCAAAAAGTCCGGCAATTCGCCAGGCTTTAATAGCAGTTTTTTCATCTTTGCAGGCATAAATTCTTTGGTAAAGAGTCATCCCAACAAACCATATAGGTACGATAGTTATAAACCAATTGAATAGGTCAATAAATGAAATTTCGGTTAAAGACATAAAGCTGCTTGGCAAAGTTGCGCTAATCGCTTCCCATCCACCGATAGCATTATACCCCATGGGAATACCTATGCAGATTAGACCTAACATCAATATAATCCATTGGATAGTATCGGTATAAATTACCGCTTTGATTCCACCAATAACGGTATATATTACGGCAATTACGCCCATTACTATTACTGCGTCGTTGATGGAGAAAGACGGAAATGTTGCTGAAGCAAGTTTCGCTCCAGCGAGTATTTGTGAACTCGTAAAGCCTACATAGCCAATTAATGAAATTATTCCAGCAACCAGTGCCACTTTCTTATTGTAGTGAAAAGCAAGAGATTGTGGGAACGTCAAAAAATTGTGCTTTTTTGCAATGGGATAGATTTTCGGAATTAGCAGAACAGCACTAAGCCAAGCTCCAACCAATCCGGTAAAAAGCATCCAACTGCCAGATATACCCATCACAAATCCAAGTCCTCCAAGTCCGATAGAAAACCCACCACCTACATCAGTAGCAACCACTGAAAGTCCAATATGTCCCGCGGACATATTCCTACCACCAACGTAATAGTCTTCTTCCGATTTATTTTTTCGCATGAAGTAGAAGCCTACTCCGAGCATGAAAGCTAGATAAACAATGAAAATACCTAAATCAATAATGTGTAAATCCAAACCTTATTTTTTTAACCTCATTTCTAAGTAAGGGTTTGTGAAACCAAGTTTTTCATAGAGAATTTTAGCGGGATTATTTGCTTCAACGTGCAGTGCAATATCACCTTGAGCAATATCAATAGCTTTTGTCATTAGTTCTTTTCCAAGTCCTTCTCCTCTATGATCCTTATGAATTGCTATGTATACTAGAATGTTTTCAGGAATATAACCACCCATGCCGGTTTGGTTTATCACAACAGCTCCTTTGATTTTATTTTTTTCTTTTATAATCATAGTGAAGCCACCAAAGGAAATGAACTCCTTAATTGAGAAGTCGATCGCTTTTTGAATGTCTTTCTTTGGATCGCCGTATTGCTCTAAATGATTGAATAGAAAATCAACGATCTCACTTTTTTCAATTTCGCTGGGTTTATCAATGGCATTGTAAATAAGTGTTTCTGACATGAATTTTATTGTTTACCACATAATACCAATGTTTTTTTAACTGGCAAGGATTTAATCGAGTTTTTAAGAAAACTTAGGACTATTCGCTAGTTTCTTCGAAAATTTGGTTAAAAATTACTCAATTCTATTTTCCAATATTTATTCTCTTTCTGTTCAAAACCTATTTTGCGAAATTCTGGTTTGCTCCAATCTTAGTCAAAGGCCGTTTGGGTTACTTTTGGCGATAAAAGGTATCCAGTGTGAATTTTCGTTATATCAAATAGCACTGGTGTTTAATATCGAATATAACAGTCTATTCCCTTTGAAAAATAGTATTGTAACGCAAAAATCAGATAAAACTATAAATCAATGTGGTGGTTTGGATAATCGATAACAACTATTTTTTCCGCTTTTGCAATGTTCTCAATTCCTTTGATCAATGCATCTGGGTTAAAAGATATACTGTCGATGTTGTTTTGAACTAGGAATTTGGTGTATTCTGGATAGTCACTAGGCGCTTGCCCACAAAGTCCGATATGTGTCTTTGTTTTTTTTGCTTTGTTCAAGGACATTTTTATAAGTTGCATCACAGCAGGATCGAAAGGGTCAAAAATTTCACTTAACAATTCTGAGTCCCTATCAGCGCCCAAGGTAAGTTGAGTTAAATCGTTTGAACCTATGGAGAATCCATCAAAATATTTTGCAAAATCTTCTGCCAGCAAGGCATTACTCGGAATTTCAATCATCATATACAATTCAAGCCCGTTTTCTTTTCTTTTTAAACCGCTTCCTTTCATTACTTCAATAACCTTCTCGGCTTCAGCAACATTTCTACAAAAAGGAATCATTAACTTAACATTGGTAAATCCCATATCATTTCGCACCATTTTCATTGCTTTACATTCCATTTCGAATGCATCTTTGTAAAGAGGATGATAATAACGAGAGGCTCCTCTAAATCCGATCATAGGGTTCTCTTCCTTGGGTTCAAATTGTTGACCACCTAATAAGTTCGCATATTCATTTGATTTTAAATCACTCATTCGAACTATCACATCCTTTGGGTAAAATGCGGCTGCTATTTTAGCTGTTGCTTCCGCAAGTTTATGGATGAAAAATTCTTCTTTGTTAATGAAAAGGTGAGTTATGTCTTTAATTTTATTTTTTGCCTTTACATCTTTTAATTTGTCAAAGTGTTTTAAGGCCATAGGATGAATTCCAATTGAATTACTGATAATGAATTCCATGCGCAAAAGACCAACTCCGTCATTTGGCAATAAAGAATAACCGAAGGCCTCATCCGGATGAGCGAGAATGAGCATAACTTTTGTTTTTGTTTTTGGAATGGAGGAAATATCAATCGCTTTTTCTGTCCAATTTAAACGCCCATCATATACCATTCCTGTATTTCCTTTGACGGTAGAAACCGTAATCATTTGACCGTTTTTTATTTTCTTGGTTGCGTCACCAGTGCCAACTACAGCAATAGCGCCCATTTCGCGAGCTACAATTGCTGCATGTGATGTCCGTCCGCCTTGGTCAGTGATTATCGCTCCTGTTTTTTGTAGTACTGGATCCCAATCCGGATCGGTCCGTTCGGTTACCAAAATATCACCTTTTTTCAATTTAGAAATTTCGGAAGGAGAGTGCAATATTCTTGCTTTGCCAGAAATAATTTTACTACCTAAACCAGCTCCAGAACATAATTGTTGGCCTTTTTCCGTTAATGTGTATTGCTTGAAGACAGTATGTTCGTTTTTACCATGGACAGTCTCCGGTCTAGCTTGAACGACATAAAGTCGGCCATTTTGACCATCTTTGGCCCATTCTATATCCATGTGGCGTTTATAATGCTTCTGTATTATGGTTGCCCAGTTCGCCAATTGTATTATTTCTTCATCATTAAGCACATACTCCTTGCTTTTAGACTTTGATGTATTTGTATTGATTACTGCATCCTCAGGCTTTAAAATATCATCAGTGGAGAGCGTAGAATATATCATGGTTTTATTCTTACTCCCAAGTTTATGTGATATTATTGGGTTTTTCACTTTGCCTAAAAAAGGTTTGTAAACCAGAAACTCATCCGTGTTAACACTGCCTTGAACGACGTTTTCACCAAGGCCCCAAGCACCAGAAATTAAAATAACTTCTTCGAAACCGGAGTCTGGATCAATCGTAAACATAACGCCTGAGCTTGCAATGTCTGAACGAACCATTGTTTGGACGCCGATAGACAATCCCACTTTCATGTGTTCAAAATTATTGTCAGATCGGTATTTTATTGCTCTATCAGTAAACAATGAAGCATAGCATCGGTGGCAAGCTTTTATCAAATTTGCTTCGCCTTTTACATTAAGATAGGTTTCTTGCTGCCCGGCGAAACTCGCATTTGGTAAGTCTTCGGCTGTTGCACTGCTTCTTACGGCATACGTTTTTTCTTCACCTGAACTTTTTACAAGTAAATTATATGCTTCAATAATTTCTGATGCTAGCTCCTCGGGGAAAGAAGCATCAATTATTTTTTTTCTAATTTTCTTAGCTATGGTTGAAAGATTGGAGAAGTTTTTTACATCCAATTTCGCCAAGGTGTCACTAACTTCGGAAACCAATTTATTCTCCCTTAAAAACTTCCAATAACCATCAGAAGTAACGGCAAAGCCTTCAGGTACAAATATTCCTTTTGATGATAAAGATGAATACATTTCACCTAGCGAAGCATTCTTGCCACCCACAGAAGGAATATCGTTTATTCTAATTTCAGAAAAATGCTTTATAGATTTCATGTTTTATAAGTTTTATTTTTCTTCCCAATAATGATTTTAAATGATAATCGAATAAATGTAGTATGTTAAAGAACAGTAAACTATGACATACATCAGTTTCGTGAGAAATTGAAATAGTCTAATTTTCGAGAGAAAAAACTTTTTGTTCACAAGATATTTTCCATAAACCTATAAGATTAACGGTTTTATTATTATTAGATTTAATGGCATGCTAGTCATCGGACCTGAAAAAGAGTATTATATGGGAAATAATAGCAAAGAAAATAGGTTTTTCAGATTAATTCCAATGGCTGGAATTTTGATTTTTGTTGTGCTTTACTTTGTTGCGGCCTCGGTTTATCCTGGAGGCTCGAACTTGAATCGTCATCTAGATGGATTCGATTGGATGAACAATTATTGGTGTAATTTGACCGACAAACGAGCCATGAACGGTGTCGTGAATGAATCCAGACAATACGCACAGACGGGGATTCTTGTTCTGTGTTTCAGCTTAGCATACTACTTTTATAAATTTCCGTTTTTATTTAAATTGAAAACACCATGGAAATTAATCGTTCCAATTTCTGGAATTGCCGCGACGACTTTTTCGCTTTTTATTCATTCAAGGTTTCATGATATCATGGCTGTGTTGACAGCAATTGCAATTTCAATTGCAGTAATTGGAATATTCTTTGGTCTAAAAAGACACAACTTAACTCATTTTATTTGGACAGGAATTGTTTGTATGTTCCTGATTGTTTTAAATGGCTATATCTATTTTTCAGAAAATTATATTGAAATGCTTCCATTAATTCAAAAGGTCACTTTTGCTGCGGTTCTCCTTTGGTTTTTTCTTTTAACTGCAATGTATGGGTCTGAAATGGAAAAAGAACCCTAAATAGCGCCTTTAAGAAAAACCTAAAATATGAGATTTAACAGGACGATAAAAATAATTTCAATCAAACTTTTCTTATTCGTATCACAAGGTTGCGGAACGATACAAGAGCAGATAACTAGCGATTCAAATTCTACAGTCTAAGAAGTAGACGAGGAAAAGCAATCACTATTTAAGAAACTTAAAGAAAAGAATCATCTTCCTGTCAAAGAAAGAGTTGCTTTGTACCATGAATTGAAAAAGAGAATAATTTAAGTAGTGACAGAGAATTAAATCAATTCTATATTTCGAAAGATCCAACTGCTTTTTCACAACCTTCCCACATCACTTTTAAATTTGATTTATCGTAAAGTAATTCTTCCGGTGTTAGTAATTCCGGATATCCACTCCAACCAGCTTCAGGACCATAAAAATTTCCTGGCTTGGCTGTTTCATCCATCGAGCATCGAATGATTCCTGCAGCACCGTCTTCTTGCGACTGAGCATGTTTCATGATATCCGCATTTTTATCCATTCCTCCGTCTTCAGCTGTCGTGATTTGTAAATTAGTAGCCGCTAGACCAGGATGTGCGAGTAGGGGAATTACATTTGAAATTTTAGCTTCCTCCAGTTTTGATTTAAGAGCAAAGGTAAATGCTGCGTTTGCAAGTTTTGTTTGGTGATATCGTTCCCACCTAGGCCCTCTAATATTTGAGTCGCCTTCTGCTGCATTGTCTCCACCTAGATTTCCACCATTTTGCCCAAAATAATCTTCAATCAATGGACCACCCAGTCTTGCCATGGAAGAATGATTTACAATTCGTGCCTCTTCGCTCTTTTTAAGCAGTGGGAAAAGTTCCTTTGTTATTAAGAAATGTGAAATTACATTTGTTTGCATCTGAACGTCGTATCCGTCTTTTGTTGCAGCATCTTTTAATGCCATAACGCCCGCATTGTTTACCAATACATCAACAACTTGGTGACTTTTTTTTATTGAATTCATTGCATTTTTTACACTGGTAAAATCCTGTAAATCACATTCAATAGCTTCAAATTTTCCATTTGGAACAAGTTCCTGCAATTGCTTCAAACTCTTTTGAGATCTTTCACTTTCCCGATTCAATAAGATAACCGTGGCTCCTTTTTTACCCAGCTCACGAGCACAAATAAAACCTGTGCCGCTCGTGGTTCCTGTTATTGCTACAACTTTATTTGCCATGTCGCGACCATTTTTGCTTATTACGTCTGGCAAGTGTTTTGTTTCGATTTTCATAATTATTCCTATTCGTTCTGTTTATCAATTTTGAAATGGCAACAATTTTCATACTTAGTAGTCAAGTTTAGTTAGTACAAAATACAAAATAAAAAGGTACTTATTAAAAATCAAGCAACGGAGAATAGCGGATTTGCTTGGATTAAAAGATTGATGAAATGAAAATGACAATTACCTCAAAAATATATTGTACCTTGATATCCAAACGTTTATAAAAAAATACTATTATGAAAAAAAACAGAAGAATTTTAGGGTTTTTAGTATTGACAGCTTTGTTTTTTACAAGCTGTGAAACAGCTGAAAAAGAAGAGGTCGAACAAGAAGACACTTTTGACATGGAAATGGTAAGGACTGAAATCCAAGCTATGGAAGATGCTTATGCAGCGGGCGAGAAAGCGAAAGATGCTGATGCAGTAGCCGCTTATTACAGTGACGATGCCATAAGTTATGGACAAAACAAAGAACCGCTTTCAGGTAAAGCAGCAATTAGAGCCAATATCGCAAAGAAAATGGCAAAAGATACAACTGACAATTACAGTGTGTTTAAAATTGTAGATTTATATGCTGAAGGAAATATGGCCGTTGAGATTGGTTCTTGGACACAAATGGATTCCAATGGGAAAGCGTTGGATAATGGAAATTATATGTCCTATTTCGAGAAAAGAGATGGAAAATATGTATGTGTTCGAGATATGAGCACGACAGCAACTCCTCTTAAATCAGGCATGTAGGATAATTCTTGCTCCAAAAAATTAATAAAGAATGCATCACAAGATTTTTGTGGTGCATTTTCTTTTCTTGAAAATTCATGCGTTATTAAAATTAGGCTAAACTGGTTCAATGTTCAGCTTATCAATAATATCTGAGGCAATTAATGAAGTGTAACTTCTTTTCTTAACGCCTTCGTCACCAGCTTTACCATGGAAATAAACAGCAATAATGGCAGCAAATATCGGTTCGTATTTTTGAGCAAGTAGACCTGTAATTATACCTGTTAAAACATCTCCACTTCCGCCTGTGGCCATTCCTTGGTTGCCAGAAGTGTTAAAATAAAGTCTGCCTTCTGGAGAAGAAATAGTGGTATAAGCATTTTTTAAAACGATGATACAATTGTGATTCTGAGAAAATTTGAGTTGTTTTTCGAATCGTTCAGGAGTACTCTCCGATTTACCAACTAGCCGGTCAAATTCTTTAATGTGTGGAGTTAGAATGGTATTTCTAGGAAGATATTTTAAGAGTTCTTTATTGGCCGAAATTATGTTTATGGCATCGGCATCCAAAACTAAGGGCTGTGAACTACTTTTAAGAAGCGACTCCAACATTTTTGCAGTTAGGTCATCTTTACCTATGCCAGGTCCAATGCCAACTGAGTCAAAGTTTTTTATATCTGGCAAGGTTGTCAATATATTTTGATTCTCATCCGTTAAACACATTGATTCTGGTACGGAAATCTGCATTATTTCATAACCACATTTAGGTACATGACTAGTTAATAATCCTACGCCACTTCTTAAGCAAGCTTTTGCTGATAAAATCGCAGCCCCCATTTTTCCGTAGGATCCAGCTAATAAAAGTGCATGTCCGTAAGTTCCTTTGTGAGATTGTCTTGGTCTTGTTATTACATATTGAGAAACGCTTTCGTCAAGTATAGAATAAATTGATTCTTGTCCTTGAATGAAAGATTCATCTAGTCCAATATCCACGATTTCCCAACTCTTGATGTAGTCACTATTTTCCGTGAAAAAAAATGAGAGTTTGGGTCTCTGAAAACTGATCACATGTGCAGATTTCACAATACAATCATATTTAGAAATCGTATCGCAAGAAAGTCCAGAAGGCACATCTATTGAATAAACTTCTTTTCCAGCAATGTTTATTGCTTCAATAACTTCTGAAACAAAACCTTTTATAGGAGAATTCAGTCCAGAACCAAATATCGCATCTATAATTAAATCGTATTGGGAAAAATCAAAGGAAGGTGAGGAGGATTCAATCGTAAGCACCTTTTCTAATCTGTTTTTGTTTACTTCGCAATCTGGTGAAAGTGTTTCTTTAAACTTGACAAGTAAAGCGCTTGCATCAAACCCCTTACGTTTTAATATTCTACAAACTGCAAATCCATCGCCGCCATTATTTCCTGGTCCGCAGACAACTATTATTTTTTTGGATGTTAATTCCTCTTTTTCAAGCGCTTTCACAAATGAATTTGCGGCACTTTCCATCAATTCTATGGAAGTAATTGGGTTATTTTTAATAGTATAATTATCAGCTTCTCTGATTTGCGCAACGTTCAATATTTTTTTTAGATTATCCATTAATTCAAGCTATTAGATCTGAGTATAGAATCGAATTTTGTATAATCGAGTAGACCTTAACTAAGTTAATAAAGAAAAACGAACTTATCGGAAAATGTATAGGTATTTCCCTGTTGTTTGGAATAGAATTTCCCAATAAGGATATTGTTAAATTGAAAACTCAATTAAGATTAGTATGTTGAAAATCAATCTATGGCTTTATCCTTAACAGGAATAGAAATTAAGAAACGAAACAACCATTTCCTGTGTATTTCATAATCAATCAAGTCCGCTTGGTGCAAAATTGAAGTTATCTCTTTTTTGGTAAACGCCCTTTTTATAGCTAATAGACCATCTTGCATTACAATCTTAGAGAAAGGAAGAAGAATAGAGCCTATTTTAAAAAGGGAATATGCTAAATAACTTCTTTTTAATTCGCTAAATATGATTTTAGTAGATACTTTATTATTTGATTTTTTTAAAAATTGAACTAATTCAATGTCAGAAAAGTGGTACATGAAATGGCTACTTATTAGTATGTCGCATTTGGGTAATTCGAATGTAGAATCTAGTATGTCTGCTTGAAGATATTTGATGGTTAAAGATTTATTATTCAGTTTTTTAGCATATTCTAAAATATGTGCGTTCCCATCTAAACCTATTAGTTCTATTGATTTGTTGTTAATAGAACACCATTTGGCTATGGCTCTTAAGTTATCGCCACCACCGCAACCTAAATCTAATATTTTTAGCGTCTGATGCGCCTTCGCTATTTCTGTTTTTACAGCTTTAAATGTAGCTGCAGTGTTTCCAAGATATTTGTTAATGAAAGTAAGCCCGCTTAAGGTTTCGTTCAGCTCTTTACCAGACAACTCAAAGTTGTCCATTTGTTCTTTTTGATTGCTTCGAACTGATAACACTTATTCTGCTTCTTTTTTAAACAATAGTTTATATACTTTACCGGAAATCCAATTTCCAGCGGGATAGTATAAAGCAAAGAAAAGGGACATACCCAAACTAAAGTTTCTAATATTAAAGAATTGATCCAATAAATTGTCTGGATAGGCATAAGATGACTGTAAAGCGTATCCACCAAATTCTAAAAGACCCATGGTAACTAAACCGTAAGCATATTGGGCATGAAAAGGTAATTTTCGAAGTAACAATGAAATGGGAACCATGTACAATAAATAGACAGTAATTACTTGCCACCAATATGTAAATCTCGCAATTTCGACAACACTGCCGAATTTATCCATGCACATGCCAACTGAAAAATAGATTACTACATAAATGGTAATTAGCCTTTTATCTACATTTAGTTTTATTTTAGCGTATTGTATAAAATCATTCACCTTTTTAATTTTTTATAATTGAATAAGCACCATAGTTTCCATGATGGGTAATGGAAAGCGATTTGTTTTGAGATTTGTTTTTATAATAGATTATCGGAACTCCTTTTTTGTTTTTATGCACTGATATCTCAGAGGAATTTAAAGAATTTCTTTCTGCAAAGTCCTGAATTACTTGTTGATGCATGAAATCACTTTGGTATTTGCTGCTCTTTTGATTAAGTCGAAAAATACGCGTGTCAATGTCAATATTATTTAATAGAGCAGTGCTAAAAACGTACTTAGAATTAATCGAAGTCTTTGTCCAAAAAGTTGTTGTGTTAATTTTCGCTCGACCTTTTTGAGATGAATCTATGAGGCATTCAATTTTTGTGGGGTCGAAAAATCTGTTACCACCAGCTTGAATAAATACCTTATAAGCACTTTCTTTCATGCTCCATAAATGCCAAACGGTTGCATTTGGATCTGAAGACATATCAATAATGAGTTGCTCGTTTGTGGTAAAAATCTTTTGTAAAAATCCTCGTCTTTCCCAATTAGAAGAGCGTCTAGTTTCGTCAAAATCAACAATATCGTTTCCGACCATTATTTTTCAGAAATTTTAGTATTTATAACTTCTAAAGCAGCTTTTATATTCAACATTTTGTCCATGGATTCATTATCTAATTGAATGTCATATTTGTCTTCAATATCTAAAATTACATCGATAAGATTTGCCGAATTTATCTTCAAATCATTTATAAAATCAGTGTCTTCATGCATATTTTCAAAAGCTTTTTCATCCTGAATGTATGGTTTGACTATTGATTTTAACTCATCAATCATTTGTTCCTTGTCGCTCATTATAATTTGAATTTTTTAAAAAGTATACACCCGTTTACATCACCAAAACCAAAACTAGCTTTTGCTACAATGTTAACTTGGGTTTCAATTAAATTTTGGGGTATTTTTTCTTCGGAGATTAAAGATGTTATTTGTTCGTTTAAATCTTCACAATTGATATTTGGGAAAATAAAGTTGTGATGTATTTGCAAAACGCTTGCTACACTTTCTATTGCCCCGGAAGCAGAAAGACAATGTCCTATCATAGATTTTAAAGAATTTATATAGGGAAAGTCTACTCCTTCTAAATTTAAAGCCTTTGACCAGTTGTCTATTTCTGTAAAATCCTTGCTGGTGGCTGTTAAATGCCCATTAATAGCGTCAATATCTTTTGCCTTAATATTTGAATTTGTAAGTGCATTTTTAATACAAAGTTGAACCGCTTCAGAGTTTGGTGCGGTCATGGTACCTTCGTTTCTTTGTCCACCAGAATTTACTTCTCCGCCAAGTATTTCCGCATAAATAGTTGCATTTCGCTCCAAAGCACTTTTTAGTGACTCTATTACCATTGCTCCAGCACCGCTTCCTGGGACAAAACCAGATGCGGTTGCACTCATAGGTCTTGATCCTTTTTCGGGAGAATCGTTGTGTTTATAAGTTAAAACGCGCATAGCATCGAATCCTCCCCATAAATAGGCACCATGATCACTTGTGCTTCCAACAACCATTCGTTTTGCTCGCCCAGCTTTTATTCGATCGTAGCCCATAAGTATCGCTTCTGTGCCAGTGGTGCATGCAGATGAATTAGTCGTTACTTGATTTCCCAAACCTAAAATACCTCCAAGGTAAGCGCTTACTCCGCTTGCCATAGTTTGGGCAATTACCGTGCTTCCCAAACGCCTTACATTTTTATCATCTAACTTGTATATGGCTTCTCTAAATTTTTCAACTCCTGAGGTGCCAGTTCCGAATATAGTGCCACTGTCATAGTCTGTTTTGTCGCTTATTGTAAGTCCGGCATCTTTCCATGCATCCATTCCAGCCATACAGCCGTAAAGAATGCCAGAACTATTAAAGTTTTTAAGTTGTAGTTCTGTAAAGTAGTTTCGTTTTAATTCTTCTGAAACACTCGGGATTCCGCCTATACAACAAGAAAAGTTTAGTTCGTTTAGCTCTTCGTGGTATTCAATTCCAGATGTGCCGTTTTTTATTGCTTTCGTAAATTCATCTATTCCAACTCCATTAGGAGAAACAACACCAAGACCCGTTATGACAACTCTGTTATCCATATTAAATTTGCATCATCCCCGCTATTTTACCTCTGCAAACCAAGTCTCCGTTTTCATTAAACATTTCAACGTTGCATTTCAATTTATTAAATCTAAAATACTCTTTTTTACTTTTTACAATAACCTTTTCTGAAGGAAAAACTGGTTTAAAGAAATCTATCTCTGAAGAAGTTAAAGCAATTTTTAAATCAGCAATTGTATTCTCTGATTGGCTCAACAGATAAATACCAAATGAAACCAACCCAATTTGAGCCATGGTCTCCGTTAATATTACACCTGGAGTGACTGGATTGTTTTTAAAATGACCTTTGTAGAAATCATGAGTCGCTTCATAAGTATAGGATCCAATAATTCCATTTTCATCAAGCTCAAGTATTTCATCCACGAATAAAAATGGTTGCTTGTATGGAAGTTTTTCTATTATCTCTTCGAAAGTCATATTAGCTCAAATGTTCTCCGCCGTTTACTGGAAGTATGACACCAGTAATCCATTTGGATTCCTCTTTGGTTAATAAATATACGACATTGCCGACGTCTTCTGGCGTTGTAAGCCGATTAAATGGGTTGCGTTTGATTGCGTATTCTTTTAACTTTTCGTTTCCTGGTATCATTCTCAACGACGCTGTATCGGTAACACCAGCTTCAATGCAATTTGCCTTAATTCCATACGGTGCAAATTCTAAAGCTATATTTCTCGTAATCGATTCTAGAACAACTTTTGCTGCTGAAACGGCTGCATAGTTTTTCAATGCTTTCTTGTTCCCTTCGCTAGTGAAGCTAATAATTCGCGCATCTTCTGAAAACAAATTTTTAGTGAATAGAGCTTTTGTCCAATCGTATAAACTGATGGCCATGTTCTCTATGGTAATATGGAAGTCATCATTTTGTAATTCGCGTCCTTCATCTGAGAACATCGGTTTAAGGTTTCCTTTCGCTATGCTATGAACGAGGCATTTTACTTTGCCTTTTTCTTTAAAAGTTTCTACCAAATGGGTTGTTATTGTTTCTCTATTTTCAGGTTTCACGACATCCATATTGAAATGAATGAGATTCACATTACAAGTAGATTTAATAGTTTCAAATTCAGATTCTATTGCATCAACGTCGCTTTTTCGGGCACGATAGACCAAACATAAATTCAATCCTTCTTTTCCAAGTTTTTTAGCAGTAGCAAGACCTAATCCACTAGAAGCTCCAAGAATAATTGCCCATTCATTTTTATTTTCAAATTCTCTTACCATTTTAGTAATAACCTTTGTGCAGTAAACCCAGGTCCGAAGCTAAGCATAAGACCAATATCTCCTTTTTTTACCCCTTGGTCGATAAATCGTTCAAGAACATAAAGCACAGTTGCGCTAGACATGTTCCCGAATTCTTTTAAAACAGCTTTTGTAATGTCTATATTCTTTCCTAGAGAGCCAAATAACTCTTCTACAGTTTGAACAATTTTTTTTCCACCAGGATGAAAAATGAGATGATCTACATCCTCAATTGTTAAGCCATTTCTTTCTAAAAAAGGGTATACAATTTTTGGAAAATGAGCCGCAATTTTTTCAGGAACTTCTTTATCCAAGACCATTTGAAGTCCCGTGTTTTTAAGTTCAAATCCCATCATATGTATTGCGTCATAAAAGTGATACATGGCTTCATCAATAATTTCAGGCCCTTGTTCTTCTTCGTAAGAAGAAAGTATGGCACAAGCACATCCATCTCCAAAGATAGCCGCACTAACAATGTTTACCATTGAGTAATCATCAATTTGAAAAGTGGAAGTAGGGGATTCTACAGCTATAACAACTGCTCGTTTATTTGGATTGGCTTTTAAAAAATTGTTTGCGTAGATCATACCCGAAATACCTGCTACGCAGCCCATTTCGGTAACGGGAAGTCTCACGATATCCTGTTTCATATCTAACTTATTTATAAGATAAGCATCTACGGAAGGTATCATGATTCCTGTGCAACTTACCGTTATAATAAAATCGATATCGGTAGGAGTGAGGCTTGCTTTGTTCAGTGCTTTAGTTATTGCACCTTCTGCTAATTTTATTGTTTCACGTTTATAGATTTCATTTTTTTCTTCAAAGGATGTTTTTAAAAAAACTTCTTCAGCATCCATTATTGAATACCTTCGGTCCACACCAGCATTTTCGAATAGTTTAATAACTTTCCGCTGATAACGTTCTTCTTGTCCGGACAACCAGATTTGAAGAAATGGAATTATTTCTTCAGTAGACCTAGTATAAGGAGGAAGTTGTGTTGCAACCGATGTGATTTTTACGCTCATGTTTTATTAATAATCCATTGGTAACGAAAAGCCCATCGCCAAGTTAAAGTACTTTTAAAATTTATTTTTTTTGAAAAACGTTCTAAGTCTTTACGTTTAAAACCCTTTAAAATCGATAATAAGCCATCTTTTTTTGCCATTTGGTTTGTGCTAAACAATGTAACAACTTTAAATAAATAATATGCCAACCGATGACGATGTAAATCATTTATTACAATTCCAAATTTGGCTTTTTTAGCCAGGTTTTGAATAAAGTTTAGCGCTACTGCATCCTCGAAATGATGAAGAAACAGCGTGCATAGTGCGATATCGTACGATTCAGTTTCAAATTCATTGGATAAAACATCTTCTTTTTTATAGGTTATTTCAGGATAATTGACCGACAATTCATTAGCGTAATCAATTGTTGCTTGATTTGCATCTATGCCCAATAACTCGAATTGAAAACTATTTTTTTTTCCAAACTCAGCTACTTTTCTTAGCATATCGCCATTACCACAACCTAGGTCAACAATCTTTATTGTTTCGTTTTTTGTTTTATTTTCCAATAAAATTTTAATCCCGTCGATTGTAAGTTTATTGCCGCCAAGCCATTTGTTGATACTTGCAATTTGATCCAGTGAATTAATAAGCACTTCACCACTCATATCAAGATCATCCATAATCTCAATATCCTTGCTTCTACATGTCGTGTTTACTAACATTAAATCTCTGATTTCAGGGGTTTACCGTGTGTTTTTTTGATAATATAAGGCAATATAAAAGGGAATGTTATTAAAGATAACATAATGAATTCAGAAAACCATCCTAGTCTAAATAATCGCGAAATAATATATCCAGAGTTTAGTCTTGATTTGAACTCTTTATTCCAAATGTGGGTGTACTCGTTTTCTAATTCTTTTCGAGACTTTATTTTACCTGCTTTATATTTTAGAATTTGCTGAGAAGCCATTTGTGCAGCCCTAATGGCCATGCTCATTCCGTTTCCTGCCAATGGATGAATCATACCTGCACTGTCCCCACACATTAGAATATGGTTCTCAACAGCTTGTTTTTCAGAAAATGAAACCTGGCTTATCGTTAATGGTTTGTCGAATGCTAGCTCATACGTTTCAAAAACATTTTTTAAATATTTATTCTGGCTGAGTACTTTCTTCTGGAAATCGTCGATGTTTTTATATTTTTTAAACGACTTAAAATCTGCAAGGTAGCAGACATTTATATTGTCCGTTTCTACTTTGGAGATGCCGCAATAACCACCTTTGAAATTGTGTAAACCGACGGCATCTTCAGGGAAAATTCCTTTGTAATGTGCTTTTACGCCCAAAAATGGAGACGATTTTTGAATAAAATCTCGGTTCATTTTTAAATCCAAATTTGAACGTTTGCCAAAAGACCCAATAACAAACTCTGAAGTATATTTCTTATTTGTATTGGTAAACACTTCAAACTGATCGTTTTTGAATTGAATATCGATAACATTTTCATGAAGTATATGAGCTCCGTTTTGTTTAGCTTTTTTTGATAACTCCCAATCGATACAATAACGGCTAATACTAAACCCCCCAAAGGGTAATTTAGTAGTTATGGATCTGCTTCCCGGAGTACTTAATGTAAAATCAACAATATTTTTTGCTCCATAGTCGTACGGATTGAAATCTAAAGCATTTAAATAGGGGAGAACTTCATTTGAAATATATTCGCCACACACTTTATGTCTTGGATATTCATGTTTTTCAATTAAAAGCACAGATAGTCCTTTTTTCGATAAATGAAGAGCACTTGTCAAACCTGCTAGGCCCCCACCAACTATAATGACATTATATGACATAGAATGCTTTTAATTTTATGCTTTCTTTGTCCGTTGACATACCAATATTAAATGGTTGCAACAAATTCTAAAAAGACTTTTTTGTGCAGTTCAAGATCCATATCCGCAGAAAGCGCAACGCGAGCAATGTAGTCTTTGTCACCTTCTTTCGTGGTTCCTTGAGTGGAAGTTGCAGGAATGGTCCAATAACATCCTTGTAGTTGTCCATAACTTACGCAATACTTGCTTTCATCCGGGATTTTTGTAATCATTAAGTCGATTAACTTGTGATTCAACTCCCTTTTGTATGCTTCTTTTTCTTCAGCCGTATTTCCTTTCGTTGGAAGATCTAGTGAAAACACAGATGGAGTAAATCCTTGCTGTGCCAATTCTTCCGAAACAAAATTGATTTTCGCCGTCGGTAAAGTCTCGTTGATGAAGTTAACAAACTCCCGCGTATTCAAATACGCATCCTGAATTCGTTGATTCATGGATGGCAACTGTTTTGCTAATATTTCATATTGAAGATCAGTCGCTTCGTTATCGCAAAGTGTTAGGTGTTTTTCAATTTTACCTATCAAAGCTTCTGCTTTTTTATTTGCTACACAGTAGCCCGCAGTGCATTTTCCTCCACTTGGAAATTTAGATCCACTGGCATAAGAAATGGTTCTAACAGTCGAAAGTATTTCTCCTTCACCTAAAAAGAGCACATTTGGACAAAATGTTTGATCTAATATAAAAACGGGATCGATAGCTATATTTCCACTTGCCGTTTTTCGTTCTTGACTTAAAACTTTCTTCAATTGATCTAAATCTGGAACTTCAACTCTAGGATTAGTCGGGATTTCAGCGATTATATAAGGAATGGCATCTTCTAGCGCAATCTTAGCCAAAACAACATTAATGCTATTATTCATGTCGTTTCCGCCATCAACCGGCAAATCCACTATTTCTACATTTGGTAAACAGGCCGCAACTCGTCTTGCTTGATCATTTGTTCCACCATAACAATTTGGAGGAACAATAAATTTAATTGCTTTCCCTTTGTGATTTTCAAGAGCATCGTCAATGAGCCCCATCATTATTGCATATTGAATAGATAAACCACTTGAAGCAACTAAAGGCTTTGCAGTTGTACCAGTAATTTCCTTAAGTGATTTTAAGACACTGGATTTGTCCGCTTCAACGTTACTTTTCGCTATTTTAAAAGAAGAATTATCTATAAGTGCTTTTAATGCAACTAGACAATTGATAGGTGTCATAGAAATGGTTTCTCTTCTACGGACATGTTGAATTTCAGAAACATAGCTTTCATTCTTCTGTCCATTCACTAATAAAACACTTCCATGGTGAGAATAAGCATTTATATAAAAGTCGATATTCGGATTAAGATGAATAGGACTAATTTTTTCTTCTTGTGAAAGGAAAACTAGGCTGCCATCAAATGAAGAAATATCTTCTGCTTTTTCGACCTTCAATAGTTCGAAATTATAACCGTAAACAGTCTTTATTACTTCAGCATCAAAAGAAGCTGGCAATTCTCCTGTATAAGCAATTTGCGTATTTTTATTATTAAATAGATTTTTTCTTAGAATAGCTAAAATAGGCGCAGTGTGTGATGAAAAAGTGATTACATTTTCAGCTTTTGTATTGTTTAAGTTCGCAATTGCCCATTCTAGTATACAAGATAATGGATGACCTAGTCGAATATAATCGTAAGCTGTTGGCAATTCGCTTAGCGATGACGAAGAAGAAATATTGTTTTTATATAAACTTTCAAACTGATCTAAGAATTGACTTTTGGCCAATTTTTCATTGTAAATATCTAGTCGATGGGTTGTTAGGTTCAACCAACCAGATGGCATATTCTCAACTACTGCTTTGATATAATTTATCATTTTATTGTCTTCCATTATTTTTACCTTCAGATAGACCGGCAAGATACATTAATTCGATATGTTTTAAAAGGGATTGGACACGTTTTTGGCGAATGTTTGAGCTGATTTTCCATTAACAATCACTACCACCAAACGATAAAGAAAGTCAAGTAATTTCCATTGTGTTTTTGCCAACACATAGGGGCTTGTTTTTCAATAATACAGGTCTTAACTTGATCTTCAATCCCTTTGAAATCTGTCCAAAAATCATTTTCGGAAGGATCCATTCCCCATTCTTTTTTTGAAGGTAAGCAATACAATTTATCTGAATTGTTGAGGTCAATAAAAGTTTCTAAATTGACGTAATAGCCTTGAATGGCTTCTTCAAAAGCGCCAGGTAATTTTAAATTGTATTCATAAGGAATGAACAAGGAAGCCAACAAACATAAAGATTGAGAAACCTTGTTGATATCTATTTTACTAAACTCTGATTTGGCGCAACTATGGTAGAGTATAGGAAATTGTTTTGTTTTCAATTTATCCAATTTCTCATTCAGAGAATCATTTCTATTTGGACCTATCAAGTTATTTATTGGTTCATAAGAAATAGTGGGGTCGAATAGGTAGAATTTATAAGCTAATTCCAGATGTGTAAGTTCATTTTTGTTGAGATTCTCGAGTATAAAATCTATTTCGCCTATGGTTTGACCATTTTTAATAATTTGGGTGTTTTCATAGATGACTTTATAGTTTTTAGATGATTTAATTAACTCTGAGACAATTTTCTCCGCCAAATGACCCAATCGCACATTGGTTGGCAATTCAAAATCTAGTTCATCGGCTAGGATTAAGTCAGATAAACGAAAGGTTGGAAATCCAGTAATCGAAAAGTCTAAACTGGTAGCTTTTGCAATAGAAGCGATTCTGGATTTTATGTTCATTTTATTTCTCAAAACTCAAATTACTAGGCTTTTTAAGGGTTGATGTACCAGTATTCAATGTATTTCCTTCAATGATTTCTATAGTCAAATCATCAAACCAGATTTTACCTGTTCCACTTAATAATGCTCCAAAATTTAAAGTCGCTGCGCTTTCTGGAACATCCAATACGATCTCATATTTTACCCAATCAGTTGTTCCTTTTATCGCTCTGTCTTGCATATTGTCGAAACCTATGGATTTACCTTGGTTGTTATCAATTCTTAACCAAAATCCTGCCCAATCGCTAAGATCTTCAGATTTTACAAAACCAGAAAGTTTAATTCTCTTTCCTAAATAATCATCGGCCAGACAAGTTTGCATCAAAGTTCCGAATCCTTTAATTTTCTTTTTTGCTGATTGAATCGTTGCGGAGCTTTTACCTGATTTAAAGATCAAATTATCTATTCCCATTTCATAGCTGCTTGGCTGACTTCCAGCTTTGAACCAATCTGAAGGGACAGAATCAATAGTGAAGGAGAATAGTAAAGTGGCAATGCTAAAAATGAATAGTAATTGAGTAAGTTTTTTCATAATAATGGTTTTGGTGCATAATTTGAAAACGCAAATTGGTTACATCTGTTACACGTGGTGTTTGAATTCAATTCAAGACTTAGTTTAAAAGAGATAGCGGTTCTTTACTGCGATGCTATTTCCTTATTGATTTCTAGACTTGAGTTCTTCATCAATTTTTTTAATAAGCTTGTCTATAGCGTTTATCGTTTCCATTTCATGATCAATTTTTTTTCCTCTGTTGAAAAGAACTAATTGCAAGCTTTTTAAAAGTTCGTTGTCATTTAAAAATTCATCGTAAGCATTTATTTTTAATCTATAAATTGAAATCGAGTCGGAATATTTAAAACCATAATTTTTTGGTTGACTGCGATCTGCAATCAAATATTTCATTTGAAATGGCACGAAAAACTTTGGAATAGTGAATCCGGAACTATTCATTTGAAGTTCATCATCAAAACGTTTCAAATCCAACTGAAACATATTTGTAATTGAAATCCGAAGGCTATCATTCGACAAAGTATTTAAACCTATATTTTTTAAGTTTTCAAACGCACTCGTTTTCGGCACTATCTGAAAGTCTGCGCTAGCCGACGTAAAATGTTCATAGATAGATTCTGAGTATGGCTTTTTATCGCAAATGTCAGTAATTAGTTGTTGGTTTGATTTGAATATTTTTTTATGTTTCGTAACAGTTTCTCGTATATCATTTCTGGTTTGAATGAGATCGTTTTTAAGTTCTAAATAAATCTGTGTTTCTTGATTTCGAGTTTTTTGATTTTGATTCCAGTTGTTAATTGATAGGGCGATCAATATCCCGATTACCACAAGCACAATTTCACCAATTGCGTAGAGCAAATACTTACTGAATTTTCCTGCCTGTCCGGTAGGCAGGTTTTCCGACAGCTTTTTTTGACGAATTTTCCGAAAGAATTTTATCATAGGTTATAGGCTTCTTTAGTTGCAGTCTAACACTTTGACTTTCAATATATGTATTATTCTTGTGAAGGAACGCGACATATTATTAGAAAACCATAGAATATAGATTTAGTAAACAGAAATTGTCAAGAATATCATAGTGGTGACGATTAAGATTAATAGAAGCGGCAACACAAATTTCAACCATTTGTTAAACCCAATTTTCACTATGGCCAATGCGGCTAATATTAGGCTAGTTGGATTGATCAAATAAAAGAGGCCCATTCCATATTGGTAGGTGTCTACGATTGTTTCTCGGCCAATATGAACTGTGTCGGCCAAAGGAGACATAATTGGCATTGTTAAAACGGCCATTCCTGAAGATGATGGCATGAAAAAAGATAAACCGCCGTAAATGAAGAGCATAAAGTTTGTAAATACTCCTTTGTTTAAACCTTCAGTAATTGTACTCGCATGGAACAAAATAGTGTCACTTATGAGTCCATCTGCCATGAGAATGGTGATTCCACGAGCTATACCAACAATAAATGCCACACCCAATAGAGTAGCGGCGCCTTTTGCAAATTCTTCAACAAAAACACTTTCTTTTATTTTGGCAATAAAGCCAACTAGTATAGCGCCCACAAGAAATACAGAAGTCATTTCTACGAACCACCAATCCAAAAATGAGACACCTATAATCATTATTACAAAGCAAAGAGAAAACACAACTAGAATAAGTCTCAATCTATTGGTGAATTTTGTTGTGGTATTCATCGTATCCAAGCCAAAAAGCTTTTCTAGTTCTTCTTTTTGATCATAAATTATCGATTTAGAAGGATCGGCTTTAACGCGTTTAGCATAGCGCAGAATATAGGCAATTGTAATAGACACGCAAACTACCAACATGATTATTCGGTTATCTAGCCCAGTTGTCCAGCTTATTCCAGCCGCGTCGGAAGCAATAATCGTTGAAAATGGATTTACGGTTGAGCACATAGTACCAACCCCTGAACCAAGAAAAATACATGCAAGTCCAACCATTGCATCATATCTAGCAGCTAAGAAAACAGGAATTAGAATAGGGTAGAAAGCCATGGTTTCTTCAGCCAGACCAAAGGTTGTACCTCCAGCAGCAATAAGCGTTGTCACCAAAATGATTAATATGTATTCTCTGCCTTTAAGTGCTTTTGACATCCAAACTATACCAGCATCAAAAGCACCGGTAATATTCATTATTCCTATTAATCCACCAATGATGAGTATTAAAAAAATGATATCTGCGGCTTCAATAATTCCTTTAATTGGTGCTGTTGCTAATTCTGCAAGACCCTGAGGTTTTGATTTTAGTTCTTTGTAGGTGTTAGGAATGGCAATGGGTTTATAGATATCTCCATTGGTGAATTTTTCAATTGGAATTTTTATTTCGAGATTTTCTAAAGTTTCTTGAGTTGCGGGTAATTCAATGCTTTTTTCTAAGGTGATTTTGGAAAATGTATTGCTTTCAGTATTGTAACTTAAGGTATCAAATTTTCCTGCAGGAATTAACCAAGTTAAAACCGTAACAATTATTGCAATTATGATTAAAATGGTTTGTGCAGTTGGAAATTTTAGTTTTTTCATAAAAGTTTTTTCACGAGTTCTAAATTTGACCTAAATGCATTTTGAAACGGATTATATCCATACTTATGCTTTGCACTAATCTAGTAGTTTTTTTATACTTTTTGAATATTTAAAACAGGTGCAATCGAGATTAAAGTTCCCAATAGCGAATGAAAAGAATAAACTAACCCAATCTTTTCAACCAATTGGTAGATTTCTTTAAATAAGTTTTTTTGTATATAATCGATAAAGATTGACCGCACCCACCAAAAGCAAAACGAAGATAAAACGTGAGTTACTCGTATCATTCGTAAAATAGTCAATCAACATATAAGTCAATGAAAGTATTACCACACTAGCATAAATGATGATCGATTTTTTTTTCATTGAATCAGTTTTTGACCTCATAAAAAAGAGCGGAAGTACTATGATTGCAAGTAAAATGAAAAATTGGATATCCATAATTGGTTAGTTTTTTAATCGCCTATTCAGCGTTTCAGATAAATATAATCATTTTTCTTATTTCTCGCTTTAGGCATCTAAATTGATAAATTTCCACTCAACAAATCAACATCAATCGAGTTTCGCCAGGTTTTTCCTCAGGCGCACGATGAACGCATGGCTTTACTTTGCTTTCAGGATGATCAACGGCCAACTTCCACAAGTGATTGAGACCTAAATTGATTGGTTGTGCATTTGGTTTAGCGAGGTAGTGGAGATCAAAGAAATTTTCCGTTAAAAATTCTTCAAAACCTTCTTCCTTTCCAGAATAGAGTTTTATAAGTTCATTGCGAATTTCGGGAACAAGGATCTTTTGTTCGGCTTGTGAATTGGGCAATATATCACTGGATGCGCCGTGGTAAGTGCATAAAAAGGTTGCTGTTGGTATCGGAGAACGATCTACATGCCATGAATAAACATCAGTTGGGAAAAACGGGTAAGAATCGTCGCGCTCATAGAACTTGATTAAATTAAGAACGGGTGAGGCACCGTGTTCTCGCAACAAATGTAAATCCTGAATCAGAATTTCACGGGCCAGCTGACCTTGTTCGCTAAGCTGAAGTTCAAGAAGCTCTTCTTCACCTAATTCTGTCATATTTTCAGTTAGCTCTATCTTTTCCACAATCTCAGAAAAATCTCCGATAAGTTCTCGAGTCCAACACATGGCATTTATTTCACCATGAAAAGGAGTGGAGATTAGATCTTGAAAATTCGAGACTGATTGTGTTTGGTTTGCTGTTTGAGCTGTTATTAGCATAATCGAAGGTAAGGGTTTTCTATGATATCTTATTCAAGCAAATACTTATGGCTATTGTTGAGCTTTTTACTTAATTTCTTTATTTATATCTTTTATAAGTGTCAAGGCAACCTTCTTGTATTGTTTTAAATATCCTAAATATAATTTATAATATAAAATATAGAATGAACGAACCCTGTTTCTATAGTCTTGAGATTCAAGAGCATATTTTATAAATTCTTTATTTATTGTCTGTGCTTCGTAATCCTCATACCAAGACATATTATTTTTGAAATAGTATCGGTTGTCTTCATAATCACTTTTGACTTCTTCTATTGCCACTTCTATTTCGGTGTTATAATAATCGTAAAATTCTATAATCCTAATGGAAAGACTATCATAATTTGATTTTTGGGTGTTACTATTTGCTTCTAGTAATTTAAGCCCTCTTGTTTTTAGACTTATGTCTGGAAAACCATTTAGAATATTAGAACAGAATTTACATCCCATGTAATCATCCATAGTCATATCTCTAGTGATTACTCGTTCGAAAATGCTGTCTCTTGATTTGGTCAGAACCAAAACTCTGTCAATTATTTTTATATCATTTGATAAATCATTTTGAATGATTAGATAAACATCCTTAATAGCATCATTGGCTTTGCGTTTGTCATTCCAATTGTTTATTGAGACAGCGATAAGAATACCAATAACTACAAGTATTATTTCTCCAATAGCATATGTCAGGTATTTCCCGAATTTATTTCCTGTCATGCCGACAGGCTGGTCAGTCAGCATTTTTTGCCTAATTTTTCTAAAGAATTCTATCATAGGTTAGCGGTTTCTGATAATGAAGCACAACGGTTTGCAGTTCCAAGAAGTTGGCGATTTCGAAGCACAGAACTGTCTGCCAGCACAGAACTTGACACGAATCACAAAACTTCATTTAACCACTGAACCGCCAATTTATTGTAGGTGCTGTTATGGGCAGGTTAATTATCAACTTCCGTGTAATTAAAAAAAGCTTTATTGCCAGAAATTGTTTGTGCATCCCAACCACCAGATATAACTATTAATTCAAATCTTGTATTTTCTGGTAATATAATTGGGTATTGAATTACAAATCCCATGTCACGAGAATGATATAATAATGTCCCATATTCCTTTTTATTCAAATCAGTCATAATCGCACCATTAATACTTTTAATATATACTTTTATATCATTATTCCGATCATAATTTGAAAACACATTATTTACTACCCACGTTTTTCCAGCAGGTACAGTAAACTGAGCATTTGCATTAGAAAATTCAATTAGTTGTGCTTTACCCTTTGGTATTGTTGTCTGTGCATTAACAGGCAGACAACAAGCGCTTAAAACAAGCGTAAAAAAGAAAATTGTTATTGATTTTTTCATTTCATTTTGCGTAGTCGCCACTTTTGTTTAATTATTTTCCGTTTATTAGAGTGGCTCCTAGACTCCACTTTTTCTATTTTTCTTTCTGTCACTATAGGTGGTCAGCCTGCCTTGAACCGCTAGGTTTTTTTTTAACTTGCCCATAACGGTTTGCGTGTAGCTTTCATTTGCCAATTTCGAGCCACTTTCATGGCAAGTTGCACATAAATCCATTAAATACAGAAGCCCTGAAATTCACACTGAACCGGCAATTGAAGCTACACGCTGTTAGCAATTGGGTTTTATTTCTTCCATTTACAAACTAAGTTACCTCTAAAAAAATTAATTATGTTGAACAAAGTCTATTTATAACGAATATTTGTTATTTCGTAATAGTCCTCGATCTTACCAGTTTTTTCCAAAGTCTCAGGGCCAGTAAATATTACTTCTTCTCGTGTTTTCTTAACAGCTTTAACTACAAAGGTTTTGTTTAACACTTTTGAGCATGCAGACTCAGTATAATTCGCACAATCTACAATAAGACTAATAATTTTTGCAGACTCACTATCTATTCCTGGATAAGTGCTACCAGTCTGTTCATCCCATTCTTCATTCCATGAAAATGTGATATTTTTTCCTGTTGAAGCATCTTTGAAATCGTAATAACAAAAATCACCGCACTCAGCTGAAACTAATTTGACCGTCCAGGTAACTTCATCTGTTCTTTTGGTATTCATACTTAAATTGGCAATAAGCAATTTGTAAGAATCAATAGAATCTTTTAGCATTAAAACTGTTTGTTGTAATCCATTATTCGAAGTCATTAACTCATTAATTTTATCGTTTCTCTTTTTTAACTCTTCTGATTGTGAAGCTATTTTGTCTTTATTAGCATTGATAATATTATTCTTTTCTAGCATGCTTTCGCTGAGATTTTTAATTTCTATGTTTAATTCACTATTTACAGTATTTAGACTATCTACTCTAGTTTTCAAAATTTCAATTTGTTCTTTTTTTGATTGTGCTTGTAGTGAACCACTCAAGCCAAAAACGACAAGCAGTAATAAAGTTGTAAATTTTCTTTTCATGATAATTAATTTTTATTAGTAATGTTAATAAGTTATTTGTTGTGCTAATTCCTGAACCTTATTACTAACGGTTTCGGGCTTGGCGAAGGTGGCGATTTTCACCATAAATGTTGATGCGGAGAACCAAATTTTGATTAACCACAATTGTGTCTGCGGAGAACTGAACCGCCACTTTTGCCAAACCCGTGTTAGCGGTTCGTTGTTTTTTTGTCATAAAAAAATTACTGTTTACGCTTACAAAAATATTGCAATGCAAATGATAACGAAAAAAGGGATTGTCCTTCAAAATTAAAAAATACATCTTCTGGGTCGAAATTCCCGTGTATACGGCTATGCAACAAGCGATTTGAAAAGTGTTGTGCTAACTCTATTCCAATCCCA
>TARA_R110000737_G_scaffold233265_1_pt1 | contig 28173 bp, 21 predicted proteins | sample TARA_R110000737 | Tara Oceans TARA_R110000737 (sample SAMEA4398027) | marine metagenome | biome: Polar Biome; feature: [SRF] surface water layer (ENVO:00010504); material: water (ENVO:00002006), including particulate matter (ENVO:01000060) such as... | depth 5 m | reverse complement strand
AAATTATTTATGGAAAGAATCATTTCTGGACTACCTAAAGACTTAAGCCTTTGGAAACCAATTAATATCCCTTCTAAGTACGACTCCATGCTAAAGTCATAGGTATTGAGAGGTGGGTAAGTGAAAATAACTTTTCCTTCTCCCATTTCGCAAAGTGCATCAAATGAGACATTGTAGTGCGCGCAAAGCTTCTTTACCTCGTTTATGGTAAGTGCTGTTTCACCTCGATATCTTCGATAAACGGCATCTGGGCTTATGCTCAACACGTCAGAGAGTGCATTTCCTATTGCATCTTCGCCAGCCAATTTCAGCTTGATGATTTGAAATAATTCAGATTGAATGTCTAGTTTCATATTGAATAAGTAATCCCTAATTAATGAACGATAATTCCTAAATGCCCTACAAGTCCGACTAAACCTTCTTTCGAAAATTTAGCGCCTTTCAGCTTATTGTTTTCTGGAGATATGTCAAAATTAATTGCTGAACGGAAATCAGCTTTTTCTAAATTGGTTCTTTCAAAAATAGCGTTATTTAATTCACATTCGTTAAATTTTGCATTCGAAAGGCTACATTCTGTAAAATCTACGTCGTGTAGTTGGCAGTTTTCGAAACGAATATTAGGGAGCTTGAGCTTATAGAAGGAAGAAAAATTCATCAAGCAATTCAAGAAATGAAATTCCAATAAGAAGGGTTTGCAGTCCTCAAAGTGCAATCCTAATAGTTTGCAATTTTCAAATGTTACATTCTTTAAACTAGTGTTCGTTAATTTGACATTGCTCAAATCACAATCGTGAAAAGTGCATTCTGAAAAAATAATGTTCGACAGGTCTAATTCTGTAAACTGACAATTGACGAATGTACATCCTTCATATTCTTTGGAAAGCAAATCTGGGGTGAAAACTTTACGCTCAATTTCTTGGTCTTGAAGAATCATTATACTTTATATTATTTTTTTGTAATCAACTACCGAGAGCAGATTGTTTTGCAAATATTCCAATAAATATAAGAAGTACTGCGCTGGAAAGAATCCTTTATTTATAATTTTCTATTTTTAGAATATGCAAATAAAGCTAAGCGAACAAAACAAAGACTTCTTTCAACGTGTTTATCAAGTTGTACGCTTAATTCCGGAAGGAAAGGTCACCAATTATGGAGCTATTGCTAAAGTTTTAGGCAGTGGTAAATCGAGTAGAATGGTCGGTTGGGCAATGAACGCTGCTCATTCACTAGCGGATGTACCTGCTCATCGCGTAGTAAACCGAATTGGATTATTGTCGGGTGCAGCACATTTCTCTACACCAACTAGAATGCAGGAACTTTTAGAAAAAGAAGGGGTAGAAGTGAAGGATAATCAAATTATTAATTTTAAATCTCACTTCTGGGACCCTCAGAAAGAACTGGAATTTGAGTAATTTTAAGCCATGGTAAAAGTTATCGGTGGAACTGGACTTGTTGGGAGTCATTTATTATGTGAGTTGGCAAAAACCGATAATGAAATACATGCCAGTTATCGGACGAAATCTAAAATTGATCTTGTCAGAAAAGTGTTTGACTTTTACTTCGATGAAGATTCTGAAGTTAATTGGAGTAAAGTGAAATGGCATCCTGTTAATCTCAATGATATAGTTTCATTAGAGAATTTTCTAACTAAGGAAGATGAGGTTTATCATTGTGCCGCACTTGTTTCTTTTAGCAGAAGAGATTTCAACACTTTGATGAAAATCAACAGAGAGGGAACGACGAATGTGGTCAACGTTTGTTTAGATAAAGGAGTGAAAAAACTATGCTATGTAAGTTCTACAGCTGCAATTACCGGTGGAAATGAGTCATATGGATCCGAAGCTTCGAAATGGAAGAAATCGGATGACACGAGTGCTTATGCGATTAGTAAATATGGTGCTGAACGAGAAGTTTGGAGAGGAATAGAGGAAGGTTTATCGGCTGTTATTGTTAATCCTTGCGTGATTTTAGGCGCTGGAGACTGGAACGAAAGTTCTCTCACGATACTAAGACAAATTGAAAAGGGTTTATCTTTTTATCCACCAGGAGGAAATGCAATAGTTGATGCAAGAGATATTGCTTCCTGCATGGTGCGATTGACTAGAAGCGAAATCAATGGCGAACGCTACTTACTTGTCGGCGAAAACACCTCATTTAAGAATTTATTCGATAAAATAGCTTTGAGAATGGGCAAGAAAAAGCCTAAAAGACCAGTTGGGAGATTTGTATTGACAATTGCTAGAATATTGATGGGTTTTTGGTCGTTTATACAAGGAAAGAAATCACCCATGAACAAGGATACGGTAATCAGTTCTCTGAGGACAATTGTTTACTCAAACGATAAGATAATATCAGAATTAAATTGTAAATTTAAAACGCTCGAAGAAACAATTGATAATGCTGTGAGTGGAAAAATAGTTTGAATGAAAAGTAAAGAAATTATTGTTTCAGACAAAAAATGGTGGAAATCCGAATTGTTTTGGATTGTCTTTCTTGCCATTTTTTATGCTGTCGGTATAATTGGAATTTCGTTGGAACAGTATAGAGAATATATAGTTCCACTAAGTTCGGCTCATCTTTTTCTAACTTTTTTGGTTCTATATTTTTCTCGTTTTGGAAAAAAAGACCTGTTTCTTCTTTATGCTTTTTTACTCTTCTTCTGTGGTCTTTTGGTCGAAATTGTCGGCACAGAAACAGGTTTGCTTTTCGGGAATTATCACTATGGAGATACTCTTGGTGGAAAAATATTTGGTGTTCCTGTTATCATTGGTGTCAATTGGGCAACTATGGTAATTTGTTCTAGCACATTGGTTTACAAGCTGAACGTCAAAATATGGACAAAAGTTTTTTTAGCGGCATTTTTGATGACAAGTTTAGATTTTCTCATAGAACCAGTCGCTATGAAATTAGACTTTTGGCAATGGGAAAATGATTCCATTCCTATTTTTAACTACGTGTGTTGGTTTACAATTTCATTGCCAATGCATTTTTTTTATATAAAATGGAACTTGGTAGAGAACAATAAGTTACCAAAAGCTGTTTATATTATGATGCTTTTATTTTTTATCGTTTTAAATCTCGTTTGAAAATGTTTTGGTGGGGGCCAATTGTACTAATTATTGCATTTATAGGCATGGAGTTCGTTGCTTGGGCGACGCATAAATATGTCATGCATGGAATCCTCTGGAAACTTCATGAAGATCATCATGATAAGCGGACTGGATTTTTTGAAAGAAACGATGTTTTCTTTTTAGTGTTCGCTATTCCATCTGCGTTGTGTATTTTTATGGGAATGAAAAATGGATATTATGTTCCAGTTTGGATAGGTTATGGGATTGCCGTTTACGGCGCCGCCTATTTTTTATTTCATGACATTTTTATTCATCGCCGATTTAAAATATTAAAAGAGATAGATCATCCTTATTTTATCGCTATTCGAAAAGCCCATAAAATACACCATAAAAACAGACATAAAAAAGAAGGTGTTTGTTTTGGGATGCTTATTGTTCCTTTTAAATTTTATCGCGAAGCGAATGAAGTTTATAAACGGAAATACAATAAAGCATGAGTCTATATTTTTGGATTATGCTCGCTACTATTGCTGGCCCCTTCTTTCTAAGCTTCGATAAAAAAATCCATTTTTACACGTATTGGAAAGCCCTTTTCCCTGCTATAATTCTAATAGCTATACCATTCATATTTTGGGATGAGATATTCACTCGTTGGGGCTTGTGGGGGTTTAATCCAGAACATTTAAATGGCTTTTATATTGGACATTTACCTATTGAAGAAATCTGTTTTTTCTTTTTTGTTCCTTACGCATGTGTTTTTGTTTATGAGGTACTTGTTGGTTATTTTGACTTAAGTAAAACAAAAAAAGCAGGTCATTTATTTGCAGTTTTTTTCACTTTGATGATGATGGTATTAGGTTTGATTTATTTGGATCAACTGTACACTTCTGTGGCTTGTTTTATGGCTGCGACACTTACTATTGGAATATACTTTGTGAAACGGGTTAGCTGGTATAGCAATTTTATTATCACGTTTTTAGTTGTCCAGATTCCTTTTTTAATCGTTAATGGTATTTTGACGGGTATGGTCACAGATGAACCCATTGTTTGGTACAATACTTTAGAAATTTCCAACCTTAGACTGGGTACAATTCCTATCGAAGATATATTTTATAACTACTCGATGTTGCTGCTAATATTCTTAGTTTACAATGGTCTTAAAAACAAACGAGTCGCAAAAGCTTAATTAACGAGTTAGGCTTTCTGCTTTTTTACTCCTGCCCAAATAACTTACACGGAAGGCAACATCTGGGTGCGAATTGTCTAAGTTTGGAACATGAATAACTAAGTCTTTAAAGAAATTTGCCCTAACAATTTGCGTAGACCCTGCTATTGGTTCCAAAGCTTTGCCTACCTGAGTTGAAAAGAATTCCACTTTGTACCAATGTTTATTTCGGCCCCGACTAAAGTTCACATTTTCCACTTTGAATATTGGGTTATCTTCAATTCCCCCTTTTGATTGTATTGGCTGAAATCCTCCTTTTGAAGTGTATTTATCCTCATGAAATTCTCGCGCATAGTCTCGAGGTGAGTCATTTCTACCCAAGGCGATTCCTTCACCAACGACACATGGATTTTCCAAGTTACTACTGTCTAGTAAACCTTGCAAACAAGTGCTGTTAACCGCTTCGTTTCTCCAATAATAACTCGCATTGTGCAACCAACCGATTATTCTATCTTTTTTCTCGTTCTTCAATTGGAAACTTTCAATCATTCTTTTATTGTCCTTTGCATCAGCCCATTTCTGAGGGGCATATTTTTCCTTTATATAATCCTCATCTTTGACGAATTCGTAGAGAGGAGTCATATCTCTATTTTGATCTAAAGCGAGAATTCCACGATCAAACCACCAGTCCAAACCTGTTCCAAAATCACCCATAAATGCGGTTGACCAAATACTATTGTGGAATTCAATTTTGGTACAACACATAATCGGCAATTTGTCATCATTAATTCCCATTTCCTCAATGATAATTGGCTTCTTGTAAGTGTCCCAAAAGTATTCTACGTCATCGTATCTTCTTTCATAATTTGCTTTTTTCACTGTGCTGTACATGTGCAATGCAACTACGTCAGAATTCGAAAAGAATCCATTGAATTTCGCTTTTGATTCTAGTTTTGTGAGTCGGCCATAAGAGTTTGAGAACAATTCGTTTGGTTTAAGTTCTTCGAGAATGTATTTTTTCTGATCAAGGAACCAATTGAGCATAATTTTAATGGCCTCTTTTTCTGAAATCCCCTCTTGCTCAATCATTCCTTTGTAAAAATGCTCTAATTCAGAATAGCCATAAAAGCTCCAGTAAGGACTATACCCCCAGCGGGCATACATGTATCGCAGGTTGTTTTTTTGCCATTTGATGGCTTCTGGATTTTCATAATATCCTCTTAGACTCTCTAAATTCAAAGCCTTTCTATATGGATTGTTGTTCCAATTAGAAACACCCCAACCTGGCCCGACAATTTCTACATGATGACGGAAAATAATGTAGTACATTTTGTTGTCCTCCGCTTTTTGAAATACACGATCTAAGCCAAACATTTCATCCTGCTTTTCGTTGTAATTTCTCATATCTTGCCAATCCGGCAAACCGTTTTGTGCACCAATTTCTATTCGCGTAAAGTTTCCACTTTCATCAGCATGTTTTTGGATAGCATTCAAGTGGTCATAATTTTCAGATGGAAGGTAGGAGAATGGACCACAATTCGATATATTCAAAGATATCGGGTTGAAAAAATCGCCGGTTTGAGCATAGGACAAATAGCGATCTGCATCAGTACCAGTTTTTGTCGTAGTCAATGGACCTTTGTGTGAAGAATTTTGACAGGTAAAAGTCATATCGAAAATACTTTTTTCATTTACTCCATTTCCTGTAACTATGGCATTCATTTTCCATTCACCGACTTCATCGGCAGCGAAACGAACTCTCCATGGGTATTTAGTTTGTTTTTTTACAAAAAGATTCTTCGCTAAATCCTCAGAATATTCTAGATAATAGAAACCGTATTTTTTATGTGTTTTGCCAGAAGGAGAAGTGAAAATAGTAGTGAAATTGATTTGTTCAGGGTCATATGGATTCGTTCCGTTTTTGCCGTCTTTTGAAAATTCATTTATCTTTTGCTGTATTTTTTCATTCAAGTAAAAACCAATTTCCATAGTTTGGTTTTTAAAAGCAACTCTTTCTTGACCTTTAGGGTTAATCCAACGAGGATTGTCGGCAGAATTTTGTGCAGACGATAAAAAAGCAAAGAATAAAAGCGGGAAAAGTGCCGTTTTCAAAAGAAGAAGAATAGGTAATTTCATAATGGTCGAAAATGAATTTTACCTAAAGATAGTAAAAATGAAAACGGAAGATTAATTTTCTCTGCCCATTAAATAATGAGAAAGATCGATTAAATCTTTTTTGTTGTCTTTAGGAACAGATATTTCGTTTAGTGCTGTCATTCCTTTTTCGAAGTGCTTGTCCATTTGGGCTTGTGCGAGATTGGGAATTTCAAATTGATCAAATAATTGGCGCACGTTTCTCACTTTCAAATCTAAATCTGATTCATCCTCCAATTGACGGAAAATTTCCCGTTGTTGAGTGTTTGCGTTTTCTAGGGCTAAAAGGTAGAGTAGGGTTTTCTTATTAGAAATTACATCGCCACCAATTTGTTTTCCAAATTTTTCTGGATCGCCGTATAAATCTAAATAGTCATCCTTGATTTGAAAGGCAAGTCCTAACTCTTGGCCAAATGTGTAAAGTTTTTTTCTGTCAGATTCTGATGCTCCAGCAATTATGGCGCCCATTTCCAAAGCTCCTCCTAATAAAACAGAAGTTTTTAGGCGAATCATTTCTATGTATTCTTCAATTGTGACATCATTCCGGGTTTCGAAATCCATGTCCATTTGCTGTCCTTCGCATACTTCAACGGCTGTTTTGTTGAATACAAGCATCAATTCAGCTAAATGTTTCGGGTTTTGTTTGCAAATTTCTTGGTAAGCTTTTACCATTAATACATCTCCAGAAAGAATTGCGATATTCTCATTCCATTTCGTGTGAACGGTCGTTTTGGAGCGTCTTAGTGGAGCAGCATCCATTATATCATCGTGAATTAAAGTGAAATTATGGAATAATTCCACTCCCATTGCAGCGTGAATAGCCGATTCTCCTTTTTCACCAAATAGTTCCGTCCCCATCAGCGTTAAAACTGGACGCATTCGTTTTCCTCCGAGCGTAAGGAAATATCGCAGAGGTTCGTATAAGTTTTTTGGAGTTGTTGGCAAATTCCAAGAGGCAATGCTCTCAGCAATCATTTTACTGTGACGCTCAATACTGTTCATTACTTTAGTAAATCGAGGAGGTAATTCCCATAACCACTTTTGGTAAGAGGTTGGGCTAACGTTTCTAATTCTACTTTAGAAATCCACTTATTTCGATAGGCGATTTCTTCTATGCAACCAACTTTTAGTCCTTGACGATCTTCAATAACTTGAACGAATTGTCCAGCTTGCATTAATGATTCGAAAGTCCCTGTATCTAACCAAGCAGTTCCTCTATCCAAAACGGCTACCTTCAATTTTCCTCTTCGAAGATATTCGGCGTTTACATCTGTAATTTCATATTCGCCGCGCGCCGAAGGTTTTAGGTTCTTGGCAATTTCGATAACATCGTTGTTGTAGAAGTATAAACCCGGTACGGCAAATTTAGATTTTGGATTTGCTGGTTTTTCTTCGATTGAAATAGCGTTCATGTTTTCATCAAATTCAACAACACCATATCTTCTTGGGTCGCTAACATGATACGCATAAACGACTCCACCATCCGGCGCTGTATGATCTTGAAGTAATTCATCCATTCCTACACCGTAGAAAATGTTATCTCCTAAAATCAAGGCTACATCATCATCTCCGATAAATTTTTCGCCGATAACAAAAGCTTGAGCTAAGCCATTCGGTATTTCTTGTACTTCATAGGTGAATGTGCAGCCTAGATTTTTTCCATCGCCCAACAATTTCTCAAAATGAGGCAAATCGTGTGGTGTAGAAATTATTAAAATATCTTTGATCCCTGCACTCATTAAAATAGAGAGCGGGTAATAGATCATTGGTTTGTCGTAAATAGGCATTAGCTGTTTGCTTACAGCTAAAGTCAATGGGTGCAAGCGAGTACCTGATCCTCCTGCTAGAATTATTCCTTTCATTCCGCGAGCGGTTTTTTTGTTTCTACTTGTAAGTCGTCGAAGTCCATGTCGGTTTCTTCGTCGTACACATCAAAATAAGGTTCTACAAATGACTTGGTAGTTAATCTTCTTTCAAGAGAAAGTAGAAGTGAAGGGAGAACAACCAGATTCGTAATCATGGCAACAAGTAGGGTTAAAGAAACCAATAATCCTAAGGCTTGTGTTCCACCAAATTCTGATAGAGTAAATACCGAGAATCCACAGAATAAGACGATAGAGGTATAGAACATTCCCAAACCAGCTTCGTGAATTGCTTTCAAAACACAACCTTTTAGATCGTACGGATTGGCCTTTAACTCCTGCCTATATTTGGCTAGGAAATGAATGGTGTCATCCACAGAAATACCAAAAGCAATACTAAATACGAGTAACGTAGAAGGTTTAAGTGGAATTCCGAACCAACCCATAATTCCGCCGGTGAACACAAGAGGAATTAAATTTGGGAGTAGTGAAACAAGCACCATTCTCCATGAACGGAATAGTATGGCCATTAAAATAGCAATTCCCAGAATGGCAAATAGTAAACTTGTAAATAAATTTATGACCAAATACTGAGTGCCTTCTGATGCCACAACAGCGGTTCCGGTTAAAACAATATCATAGTAATCTTCATCGATTGCTTGACGTAAATTCGTTTCGAATCCAGCTTTGGAATAATAACCCTTGACTTTGTCAGGATCCATATCAAATGCGTATTGCACATCGGAATCACCTTTGGATAGAATATTGGTCAGATTATTATAAATTCCAGGGAATTCAAAAATCAAACTATCAAAATAGTCTCCTTTTTGCTTTTTAGCTAACTTATAGATTCGTTCAATTTCTTTACGGTCTGGGTTAAAGATTTCATCAATCTTGATTCTCATGGAATCAACTTTCTGTGCCACTTCATATGAACCCAAATCCATCATCTGTGTTCTGATACGAAGCATGGTTTCATTTGTGTCGACTAATTCCTTTATTGTAAATCCACCACCATTGGCATTGGTCATGTTGAAATTGTCTAAGTATTTTTTAAGTCGCAGCTTGTCCCGGCTAGAAACCAATTTATATTGATTCGGATCGTTGCCGTGATAGGCCATGTTGATGACTTTTATGAAATCAACAATGGAAATTGTTTTTGCGAAAAGTGAATCGTTTGAGTACTTCGTCTGAACTTCCTCCATCTTGTGCATGGTTTCATTGGAGAAGAGTCGGCCTTTCTTTTTGTAATCAATCATGATTTCAAAAGGAATGGAGCCACCAAACTTATCCTGCATAAAATGCACGTCTTCCAAAATTTGGTTTCCTTGTGGCAAGTCGCTAGTAATATTGCCGGTTGCAGTGATTCTAAATAGCCCAATTATACTAAATGTAACGATGAGAATAGTTACAACATAAATTGTTTTGCGTTTTGTTTGTGCAATATGAACCAAACGATCAATAAATCCAATGGCAAATTTTCTATCTAAGTGTTTAAGATGTCTTTTCTTCGGTTCTTTGGATAAAGAAATCACTATAGGTAAAATGGTTATCGAAAGAAGAAAAACAACAAGTATATTCAATGAGGCTACAACACCAAATTCGGTAAGTTTTTCTGAATTGGTGAAAATAAAGGTTGAAAAACCGAATGCGGTAGTCAAATTGGTAAGGAAAGTAGCAGTACCGATTTTTTTAATAACTCTTGAGATTGCTAATACTTTATTGCCGTGTGCCCTAAACTCCTGATGATATTTAGTCATCAGGAAAATACAGTTGGGTATTCCGATTACAATCATCAGCGGTGGAATCAACGCCATTAAAACGGATATATTGAAGCCCAACAAACCAATTGACCCCATAGACCAGATCACTGCTACGAAAACTACTATATTACTTATCATTACTACACGCAAGGATCTAAAGAATAGCCATAATAGTAATGAGGTAATAAATATGGAAAGGCCAACAAAAATGTACATTTCATTGATAACTTTTTTACCAATAATTACACGCAAATGCGGAAGACCAGCATAACGAATATGTCCAAAATACGGCTCGTATGATTTTGCAACTTTCTCGATATCTATAACAACGTTGGCGCGTTTTGTGTCAGATAAATACTTTTCATCAATGCCAATCATCATTATAGATACTTTGGCAGTATCGCTGTACAAGAGGTTGCGATAAACAGGGTTGTTTTTTATTTCTTTCTCAATATCGACAATACTTTTCTCACTGTAAGTAATATCTGAAAAGATGCGTTTAGCCTCGAATTTATTATCTACAGTATTATTGCTTATAGTAAAAAGAGTGGCTTCGCTAATAATTGATTCTACACCGTTGTACTGTAAAATAGAATCGCCTAATTCTTTCCATTTTAAGAAGTTTTGTTCCGTGTAAAGCGAATCATTTTCGATAGCCAATACCAAAGTGCCACCATCTTCACCGAAAAGTTCTTTAAATTTTAAATAACTTGTTTGCGTAGCTGATTCTTTGGGAAGCATATTCCCATACTTGTTATCTAACTTCACACCTGTAATGGCATAATACCCAAAAAACACTGTTAATAAGGTAATTACGCCTAGAATGAAGAACCGATTTCTTAAAATTAGATTAGCAATTTGTTGCCACATTTTTTCGATCTCTTTTTGTTAGCTCGTTAAAGCGGATAAAAGTACTCAATATCACCATGGGAAACAATTAACTTATTTCAAGTCTTCTGCCAACCACTTAAAAAATTCTCTTTGCCAAAGTAATCCATTTTGAGGCTTTTGAACCCAATGACCTTCCGTAGGAAAATAAAGGTAACGGCTTTTAAGACCCATCAGTTGAGCGGCTTGAAAAGCTTGCATCCCCTCACTTTCTGGGACTCTGAAGTCCATTCCGCCATGGATAACTAGAATTGGAGTGTTCCAATTTTGAACCAATTTGTGAGGACTATTTTTCTCGTAAAGTGCTTTGTTCTTAAGGTCCCAGTACGGTCCGCCAATATCCCAATTAGCAAAAAATAATTCTTCTGTTGTTCCGTACCAACTTTCCAAATTGAATAATCCACAATGAGCGATAAACGTTTTGAACCTATTTTCATGAATTCCAGCAAGATAATAAACGGAATATCCTCCATACGAAGCTCCTACGGCACCCATTTTGTCCTTATCTACGTAAGATTCTTTCGAGACTTCATCAATAGCGGTTAAGTAATCACGCATAGGTTGCCCGCCCCAATCTTTGGAAATTGCGTCATTCCATTCTTGACCGAAACCTGGCAAACCTCTTCGGTTTGGTGCAACAACGATGTAGCCTTGAGAGGCCATTAGCATTAAATTCCATCGATACGAGAAAAATTGACTAACCATACTTTGTGGACCGCCTTGACAATATAATAATGTCGGATATTTTTTCGTTTCATCAAAGTTAGGTGGAAGTAATACCCAGGTTAGCATCTCTTTGCCATCACTCGTTTTTATCCAACGCTCCTGCATTTTTGGAATATCAATTCCTTTTAAGTTTTCTGTGTTCGCATTGGTAAGATTTTGAAGACTTTTTGTTTTTCGAGAAAATAAGTACAAATCGGTTGGAGCCAACATGGATTGAAGTCCCAAAATAATATTGTCATATAATAAGCTATATTGGACTACATTCATTTTCCCTTCGGTCAATTGTTTGGTAACTCCATCAGCTATCGAGTGCGTAAAAAGTTGTTGTATTCCTCGGTAAGGAGCAGAGAAAATAAATCCTTTACCGTCAGCTTCCCATTGGAAATCACTAACTGTCAAATCCATTTTAAGATCAGTCGCTTGTTTATTTCCTTTTTTGAAATCATAAACGTATATCACGTTTCGGTCTGCTTCAAAGCCATCTTTTGTCATGCTCAACCAAGCCATTTTAGTGCCGTCCGGAGAAAAAGAAGCTGAATTATCATAACTCATCATGCCTTCAGTGAAATTCTTGGTGGTTCCGTTTAGAATGTTGTATTCATAAATATCGCTGTTGGTGCTTAGGGCAAATTTTTTCCCAAGCATTTTTTTAGCGGAATAATAAACGAATTTACCATCCTTGGAAAAAGTCACTGTTTCACTGCCACTAAAAGGTGGAACAACTCCATCAAAAGGTTCGTTTTTCAGTAAATCTATTCCTTCCCGTTCGACGTTGTTTTCTGTAAGATTGTGCAGAAATAGATGTGTTTTATATTCATCATCCCATTGATTCCAATGACGGTACATTAAATCGTTTTCGATACGGGCATTTGCTTGTGGCAAATCGGGATACATTTCGTTAACCGTTTGCTTCGTTTTTACTGATTGTAATAAAATAATTTTATCATTTTGAGGAGAAAGAACATAACCTTCTATATCACTTTCTAGATTGGAGATTTGTTTTTTACCACCATCTATATCCATTTTCCACAATTGAACACTACCACTTTCCGTCGAAAGGAAAACGATTTCGTTAGAATTGAGCCACTTCGCTTCAAATTCTGAAAATGGAGTATTGGTAAGTTTGTCAGATTTTTTTTGACGGAAGTCGTACAGATACAAATCCGTATTTCCTTTGTTCCCAGCCATATCGTATGACGTTGATGAATAAAGAACAAATTTCTTGTTCGGTGAAACTTCTCCACCACCAATACGGTTTAGTTCCCAAAGTTTTTCTGGGCTAAAAATATTTTGAGCTAATATGGGGAGACTGAATAGTCCGATTCCCAAAAGGAATAAAATCTTCATGTTTGCATTTTGGTATGCGTGAAGATATTAATTCTCTTCGGATGTTGAGGCCACTGGAGAAGATTTCTTGTTTTTTTTGGAATATTGGAAAAAACTGTAAACTAGCAAGACTGTGGCAACAAGTCCCATTGCTATTAATGATTGAGCAAAAGCTGCCTTGAAATCTCCATAAAATGAAGTTGAAAAAACCAAAATGTTAACGCCAACCAAAACAGTAATCATGGTGCGTTGAAATCGCCTAATTCCTCTCATATTTTAGTTAAATGGTTGAGGAAATTTAGAAATTTTTTTTCAGAATAGCAAGTTTTCTTTTTGTCTTATTCGTCTTCTTTAATGACTAATTTGAATCCTTTACCATGAACATTCATGATTTCTATACGTGGATCTTCTTTCAATAATTTTCGGATTTTTGCGATATACACATCCATACTTCGACCGTTGAAATAATTGTCATCACCCCAAATAGCGCGCAATGTAGCTTGACGGTCCAAGATGTCATTTTTGTTTTTTATCAAAAGGTGCAACAATTGATTTTCTTTCGTTGTCAATTTCTTTTCACCTTCTTTTAAATGAAGAATTCGGAATGTTGGTTCATACTCAATATTACCAATTTGGTATTTTTCTTCGCCAGCATCTTCTGTAATATCTGAACGACGCATGATAGCAGTAATTCTAGCTAATAATTCTTCCATAGAGAAGGGTTTCGTCAAATAATCATCTCCACCTATGGCAAATCCTTCCAATTTATCTTCTTTCATAGCCTTCGCTGTTAAAAAAAGAATTGGAATTTTCTTGTCGATTTCTCGAATTTCTTTGGCAAGTGTAAACCCATCCATTTCTGGCATCATTACATCAAAGATGCAGAAGTCATAGCGTTTCATGTTAAATTGTGCGAATGCTAATTTACCATTTCTTGTAAGGTCTACTGTGTATCCTTTGTTCTTTAAAAAAGAGGATAGTAATTCACCTAGGTTCGTGTCATCTTCAGCTAATAGAATATTCATTTTGTTTCTTTTTTATCTGTTATTATTATACTAAAAGTGGAGCCTTCATTCGGAGAACTTTGCAAGGTTACATTCCAGCCGTACAATTCGGCAATAGATTTTACGTAGCTTAAACCTAGACCAAATCCTTTTACATTGTGCACGTTACCTGTGGGGATTCTGTACAATTTGTCGAAGACTTTATCAATGTGCTCCTTTTTAATTCCTATTCCTTTGTCTTTTACTTCAATTTTAATATTTCCTTTTTCCCGCAATAAACGCACTACTATTTTTGGTGCCTCGTTGCTATACTTAATTGCATTATCAATTAAATTATTAATACAATTTGCAAGGTGCATCTTATCCGCGTAAACTTCAATCATTTCATTTGAAATTTCCGTTTTTAATTCGCCTCCAAGTGAATTTACTCTTAACTGAACGTTTTGAGTTATGTCAAAAATCAATTCGTTCAAAACAATATTTTCTTCGTTGAGATTGATTTTACCTTTCTCTAAAGCATTGCTTTGCAGTATACTCTCAACGAGTAAACTTAGTCTTTTGTTTTCTTCTCCTATCATTTTTACATAAGGAGATGCCTTTTCTACAGCTGAACCCATCATTTGTGGATCTCCCATCGCCTCGCAGGCCAAGGAAATAGTTGAAATTGGGGTTTTAAATTCGTGAGTCATATTACTGACGAAATCGTTTTTCAATTCTGAAAGTCGTTTTTGAGCCAAAATAGTCTTGAAAAGGAATAGGATTGTTACGACGATAACAAGCATCAAAGCCAAGGTGAGACCAAGAGATCCTGCCATTTCCTTGAATAGAAAAATGTTCTTTTTAGGGAAGAAAATATGTAATGTCAACCGATCCTCCAACATATTGCTTGGGAACAGTTGAGTTCGACTACTGGTCGTCAAATTTGTATCTATCTTAATGTCATAATGACTATCGGCCATTTTGAACTTAACAGGTCGATAATTTTCATCCTCAACCATAAATTGGTATTCTTGGGGTAACTCATCAATACCAATTTCATTCATGATGATGGAATCCAAAAATTCAATATCAATTCGTTCCGATGGTTCCATATAAACATTGTTTCGGAATGTTTCCAGCATCATTTCGTTAACGAATTTTGCCTTGCGAAATATTTGTTGCAAAACTTTTTGGTCTAACTGAATGGCAACGGCCATAGAATCACTGGTAGGAATTGGCTTGCTGTGCTGATCAAACAATTCTCTCAACTGTCGAACATCGCGGGCGATTACTTTATGCTCTGCTGTAATTCCGGACAAAGAATCAAACGACTGCCCCTTGATCACCAGATAATCGTGCATTCCATCTCCTTCGAAAATTGTCGTGTCCTTTATGGAAACGGACTCTTGCAGGCTCAATAAATTCTGAAATTCTTCTTTTAAAATATCCTTGTATTGTCCACTGAAATCGCGATTGACGATTTGCATGTATTTTCGAATGTCCTCTGCCTTTTCATGCTGAAGAGCAATTCGCTCAAGAGAAGTGTTTAGTTTCCTTTTGAATTGGAAATTTTTTCTTTCGTATATCTGACTGACTTGAAATGCCTGAATAACCAACAAAGCGAACATCGCTGTACCGACTAGTAGTGTTGCAAAATTAATTCGAAGCTTTCCCAAATGTTAAATTTCTTTACGCTAAATTACTATTTGATTGACTGTTTTAGCATTGCTTAACCTTTTTTAACGAGGGCCAAGCGATATTAGTTTGTGCAATCATTCAGTTTTTAATCCCATTCAAAAAAGGGTATGAACAAAAGTTTTTTCTAATTTCTACGTTGTACCTTCGTAAGAATGTTTTTTAGGAAGAATTTCACTTGGTTTTCATTGCTGGTCCTATTGATCGGAATGCCTCTGCACGCGCAGGAATCTAGTATGCGGGAAAAAACATTTGAAAATGTTTCAAACGAGGTTGTTTTAGATTCTTTGCTCGTTTTTCCAAACTCCTTGGAAGTTTTTTGTGATGGAGTTTTAATGGATAAATCGAATTATAGTTTTTCCTCCTCAGAAAGTAAAATCTTATTCAATCAAAGTTGTGGTGGCACAATAAAAACTCGTTATAGAGTGCTTCCTTTGGGGCGTGACATTGTCTATCAAAAAAGAGATACAAGCGTTCTATACGCCGATTTCAAAGGTGACCGAGAAAAGTTCTTAATTAAAAACATACCAACCAACCAGGACGTTTTTGGTGGTTCGGCACTAAATAAATCAGGATCGATTTCTCGTGGAATTACTTTTGGGAACAATCAAAATTTAGGTGTTAACTCATCTTTAAATCTCGAACTTTCAGGAGACATTGCGCCAAATTTGAAATTATTAGCCGTTGTTTCGGATAACAATTTACCTATTCAACCAGATGGAAATACAAATCAATTAAGAGAGTTTGACCAAGTTTTTATTCAGATTTACAACGATAATTTAAAACTGATAGCAGGAGATTTCTGGTTAAGAAAACCAAAAGGATATTTTACCACTTATCAAAAACGAGCCCAGGGTCTTTCACTTGAAAATAGGTTTGATTTGGGCAATAATCGCGTATGGAAAACTCAGGTTAGCGGAGCGCTTTCTAGGGGAAAATTCCATCGACAAATTATACCAGGAATTGAAGGAAATCAAGGTCCTTATCGATTGGTTGGAGCAGAAAATGAACCATTCATTGTAGTCTTGTCTGGAACGGAGCAAGTTTTTATTGATGGTCGATTATTGGAAAGGGGTCAAGAATTTGACTATATCATAAACTACAATAATGCTGAAGTAATATTTACAAGTAGAAATCAAATTACAAAGGATAGTCGAATTGTTGTTGAGTTTCAATACTCAGATCAAAATTATGCTCGCTCCATTTTACAAGCCTCAACAACTTACACCAGTAAGAAATTTGATTTTTGGTTGAATGGTTATTCAGAGCAAGATGCTAAAAATCAATCCTTGCAACAGGAATTGACTTTAAATCAGAAAGAGCTTTTGTCCAATATTGGAGATAGCCTGCAATTGGCTCGAACGTCAAGCATAGATTCCATTGGTTATATCGATAATCAGATTTTATATCGACTAATTGATTCCTTAGGTTTTGATAGTGTTTTGGTGTTTTCAGTTGACAAAAATATTGCTGTTTACCGGGCAGTTTTCCAACTAGTAGGATTTGGAAATGGAGATTATGTTTTGGATAATTTCAACGCTTTGGGGCGAGTTTATAAATGGGTAATGCCAATTGGAGGAGTTTCTCAAGGAAATTATGCTCCGTCACGTTTGTTAGTGGCTCCTAAAAAACAACAAATGTTGGCAGTTGGAGCAAGTTATCGTTTAAATAAAAAATGGGAAATCGAAAATGAAGCGGCCATTTCGGTCTTGGATATTAATACCTTTTCTCGGCTTGATGCAAATGATAATCAAGGTTTTGCCAATCGTTTTTTAATAAAGGGAAATCAAAATTTGGGTAAAGATTCAACGAGTAACTGGAAAATGGAAACCAAAGCTGGTGTTGAGTTTTTACAGAGTGATTTTAAGCCTGTTCAGCAATACAGAGCCGTTGAATTTGACAGAGATTGGAATACTAGAAATCGCGGATATGTCGGCAACCAACTGTTTGTCAATGCAGCTAATTCCTTCGTGAATAAAAAATACGGATTTGCAGCAATTGAAGGTCAACATTTTGGCGTAGGAAGCGATTTCGAGGGTTATAAAGCTCAACTGAATGGAAAGTGGAATCAGCGAGGATTTCAAGCAAATTGGATAGGAAGTTATTTGGTTTCCAATGCGACTGGAAAGAATGACTATTTACGACACAAAGTTGATCTTTCGCAGAAATTAGGCCGAATAAGAATTGGCTATAAAGATGACCATGAAAGAAACGTTTTTAGAACAAATGGAGCATTAACAAACAATAGTTACCAATTTTTCGACTATCAATTCTATATAGCAAATGCAGATTCTGCTAAAAATGATTACAAATTGTTCTACCGTGAACGCTACGATTTGTTACCCGATTCATCTCGATTAGTGAATTCAGCAAAAGGAACAACTGTTGGTGGAGAATTCACTTTTAAGAATTTAAAAAATCAACGCTTGACCATCATAGCAAGTTATCGAGAATTGAAGATTTTGGATTCGCTATTGATAAATCAAACCCCGGAAAATTCATTATTAGGAAGAATAGATTATGAATTAAGAGCTTTCAAAAATGCCTTGACTTGGAATACTTTTTACGAGGCCGGTTCAGGGTTGGAATTAAAAAGGGAGTTTTTGTATATCAAAGTCAATGATGGTCAGGGAATATACACGTGGATAGATTACAACAACGACGGAGTAAAAGATTTGAATGAGTTTGAAGTCGCACAATTTATAGATCAGGCTAGTTATATACGTGTTTTTACTCCAAGTAATACCTATGTGAAAACATTCTCCAATGAATTGAATCAAAGTATTTTCTGGCGACCAGAACGTTTGTGGGCATCTAAAAAAGGAGTTTTAAAATATGTGGCGCTGTTCTCCAATCAAACTCGTTTTCGTGTCAATAGAAAAACAACTGGTTTGACAGGTTTTAATGCTTTTAACCCAGTTCAGGATGCTGTCCGCGACACCAATTTACTTTCCACCAGTTCAAGCATTCGAAACTCCTTGTTTTTTAATCGGACCTCGAATATTTTTACGGCGGAGTACAATTTTCAGAACGCACAAAGTAAAACGCTTTTGGCAAGTGGGTTCGACGCTCGTGAAAATCGATACAATGAAGTTTCTTCGCGATTGAATATTTCAAGAATTTTCTCTTTGGAGTATGCCTACCAGCGCGGAGACAAATTGGTAAATGCAGATTATGTCGCTGGACGAAATTATGGTATTGCTTATTATTTTCACCAACCAACATTCAGTTTTCAGCCAAATACTAAATTTCGATGGAGTCTAGATGGAAAGTACACAGAAAAGAAAAACAATGCAGATTTGGGTGGTGAAAAAGCCTTTCTCGGCGAATTGGGAACGAGTATAAAATACAATCAGGCGGAAAAAGGGAGTTTACAAGCAAATTTCAAAACCGTGAATATTGTTTATAGAAGTGACCCAAATTCGCCTCTTGGATTTGAAATGTTGGAGGCTTTAAAACCTGGACTTAATTATACTTGGACAGTTGGTTATCAACGTTCGCTTTCAAATAATTTGCAAATATCGGTTCAATATACAGGAAGAAAATCTGAAGCGAATAAAGCAATTCATTCAGGGGGAATGGAGGTGAGAGCTTTCTTTTAACAAATTACAATTGTAAGTTTTGAGTAAACTGTAAGTCATAAAAAAATGAAATTCAAAAAAAATAAGAACAGTCTAATTGCTATGATTCTTTTCGCCCTATTTTCGGCAAGAGCAAATGGTCAAAATGAAGACTTCTTTAATAAAGCGGATGCATTCTTTAACAAGTATGTGCAAGATGATTTAGTTGATTACAAAGGGATAAAAAATAGTCCGGACGAATTAAATGTTTTGAACCTTGCTATTCGAGAATACTATCCAGAAGGAGTTGACACAACGGCTAAAGCTTTTTACATTAATGCTTATAATATTCTGGTGATTCAACAAATTGTCGACGATTATCCAGTAGAATCACCCCAAGAAATCTCCGGTTTTTTTGATGCAACAAAGTTTAAGGTTGGTTCCAAAAATTTAACCTTAAATGATATCGAAAATAAAATCCTGAGAAAAGAATACAGAGATTATCGATTGCATTTTGTTTTAGTTTGCGGAGCGATGGGCTGTCCTCCAATAGCGAATTTTGCCTACCGTCCAGAAAAGCTTAATGAGCAATTGGATAGCCAAACTTCAAAGGCATTTAACGACCCTAAATTTATCTACGAAAAAGATGGAAAAGTCCAATTATCGCAAATTTTCAATTGGTATCGCGAAGATTTCGGATCAAATCAAGTAACGATAGACATAATTAATAAGTATAGAAAGTCTCCATTAACGTCAAAATCGATTTCCTATTATCCATATAATTGGCAATTGAACGATAACCAAACGATAATTCGTGTGCGGGAGGAGCCAGAAAATCATATCGGGGAACCTATAAAAATTCCTTTAAAGGAAGGTATAAATCTACAAACTTATACAGCGGGAACTCTCCTTGATAAAGGACGCTGGGATATCACTCTTTTCAATTCTTTGTACACACAAACGAAGTCGAATTGGCAAGGCGTAGATTATTCAGGAACACGTGAGTCATTCTACACAACATTGTTGCAAGCGACATTGGGAACATCCAAAAACAAACGAATCAATTTAGGGTTTGATGTCAGTTTCCGTGGTTCAGCAAAACGACAAGATGATCGCTTCGGCACATCCTTAGATGCTTTTTCTTTTAAGAACAATGATTCTACCAGAGTTGGAATAAGTTCCGTTGGTCCGCGTTTGAAATGGATACCTTTCGCTGGAAATACAAATTTTTCAATTCAAAGCACTTTCACGGTTCCAACAACACGATTTAACGAGGGAAAAAACGATCCTTCAGGAAATTTATCTTGGTTAGACTGGAGTCGATTTACATCTTGGAATCAATTCTTTTATACCTATACAAGAAATAAGTTTCAGATTTTTGCCGAGGCCGATATTTTGGCTAGAATCCGAACAAGTAAATCTCAAATTACCCACGTTGATGTTCCAGTGACTTTAATCGGAAGTTATTTTCCTGCAGCGAAATGGACAGTTTATGCCATTGGTCAGCACAATACAAGATACACGTATAATATCAACCCAACCTTAACTAACGACTTTGTTATTCCAATGAATTATTCAGCAATAGGTTTGGGGTTAAAATTTCAGCCAGTTTCAAATATTACTCTAGAATTGCTTTACACAAATTTTGTAAGAGGAGTGAACTCAGGTTTGGGTGAAACATTTAATTTAGGCATTAAATATTTGACGAAATAATATCCGTTTCAAAACTCATGAAGTTACTTTGCTTGTTTTTGCTTCTAGGAAGTTTTGTTTTTGGTCAGGATCAGGTTGTCAGCAATATTCAATTTGAGGGGAATAAAAAGTCAAAGGAATCATTCCTCAGGATGCAACTGGACATAAAAGAAGGTTCATTTTATGATTCACTCATTTTAGAACAAAACATCCAATTTTTACGAAATACGAATTTGTTTTTTGATGTTTCATATCGTTTAGATTCAATAAACGATAGAGAAATCAAGGTAACCTTTTTGCTTTCTGAAGTAATCACTATTTTTCCCATTATTGCCAATGGTGGTTCAAGTGAAAAGCTCAATTTCACGCTTGGCCTTTCGGATATAAATTTTCGTGGAAAGGGAAATACTTTGGGAATCGTTTATCAATATTACGATAGACATTCCGTCAAAGCATACCATATTTCGCCGAGGCATTTAAACAATCGAACAGGACACGAATTATTCGTAGGGAAATATTCAACCATTGAACCCTTGTATTTTGACAATAAAAAAGCATTTTTCAATTTTGATAATTATCACTTGTCTTCGGCAGTTTATCTTTGGTTGAATCGCTATTGGAAATTGAGTTTGGGAGGAGCTCTGTTCTATGAAAAATATGCAAATCGTTCAGAAGTGATTATGTCAACAAATTACAATGTTATTCCAGGGCAAAAATTCGATTTTTTCAAATACCAAATTCGAACAGGGGCAAACTATAAAAACATAGAATACATCTACGAGCGAAAGAAGGGAATTTGGAATCAATTAAATGGTGAGAGCATTGTTACACATAATTATCCGGGAGCAACCTTTTTGAAGCTGACAAATGAATTGAAATCCTATTTTATCCTTGGCCAACGGCACAATATATTTTTTCGTCAATTTTCAGGAATATCAACGAATAATAATTCTCCTTTTTCACCTTTTGTCATTGACGATTTTGTGAATATTCGGGGAATAGGAAACAGGATTGCTCGCGGGACAGCTCTTTTTACTTTTAATACGGAATATCTCTTCACAGTATTAAAAGCAAATTGGTTTTATGCTCAAGTTGGGGCTTTTTACGATTTGGGCTATCAACGCCCACCTGGATTAAAACTCGAAGATAGTTTTTCCGCGAACAACACCTTTCAAACGGCTGGACTCGGTCTTCGTTTACAATCGAGGAAATATTACAATACCGTTTTCCGATTTGATTATGGTTGGCAATTAAATGATCTTTCTAAAGGCGGATTTGTTATTGGTTTGGGGCAGTATTTTTGAATAAGTTTCAAGTTTCAAGTTGAACGGCTTCTTCGAAGCGTTCTGCAAGTTTCAAGTTCTGTGTTGCTGATTCTGCGTCTAATGAGAACGCTTCAAAGAAGCCGTTCAAACTGCAACTATTAATTGACCATTAAGCGCACCGAACTTGCAACTTTGCCTCTGCGAAGCAAACAACTTGCAACTTGTAACATTTCACAAAAAGCTATTGTAGAATCTAAACTAATTGACTAATTTAAATAGTGGATTAAGTTTTACCCAACCCAAATATATGGCAACTTTTACTGCTTTCGAAGAGATTCATGCATGGTAAAAGGCGCATGAATCTGTTCTGACAATTTATAAATTAACAAACGAATCTAAGCTTAAAAATGATTTCGGGTTAAAGGACCAAATGCGCCGTTCGGCAGTTTCCATTACCTCAAATATTGCAGAAGGTCACGATCGAGGATCTAAAAATCAATTCATCTATTTTCTTAATGTCTCACGCGCTTCATGTGCTGAACTTCGGTCACAATTGATTCTAGCAAAGGATTTAAATTATATAGAAATTCCACAATATGAAAAACTAAAAACTGATCTAATGGAAGTTAGTAGAATGATAATGGGATTAATTAAATACCTGAAATCTTTAAAATGATTTAGTTTCAAGTTGAACGGCTTCTTCGAAACGTTCAGCAAGTTTCAAGTTCTATGTTGCCGATTCTGTGTCTAATGAGAACGCTTCAAAGAAGCCGTTCAAACTGAAACTATTAATTGGCTATTAACCACATAGAACTTGCAACTTTGCCTTTGCGAAGCAAACAACTTGCAACTTGCAACTTTTTTTAAACAGTTTCCCCTTTCAATTTCTCAGCATTCTCAGCCATTTTCAGTGCATCGATCATTTCTTGCATGTCGCCGTTCATGAATGCAGACAAGTTGTACATCGTTTTCCCTATTCGGTGGTCTGTAATTCTACCTTGCGGATAGTTGTAGGTTCTAATTTTCGCTGATCTATCTCCAGTTGAAACTAAAGTTTTTCTGTGAGCTGACCTTTCTTCGTGCAAACGATCCAATTCTCTCTGGTACAATCGCGAACGTAATACAGAAATAGCTTTTTCTAAATTTTTGTGTTGTGAACGACCGTCTTGACATTCGACAACCAAACCAGTAGGAAGGTGAGTTAATCGAATCGCGGACTCTGTTTTGTTGACGTGCTGACCACCTGCTCCAGATGCTCGGAATGTATCTCGTTTTACATCTGTCATGTTCAGTTCAACATCCACTTCTTCAGCTTCAGGTAAAACTGCAACGGTAATTGCTGAAGTATGCACACGACCTTGAGATTCTGTTTCAGGAACACGTTGAACTCGGTGAACACCCGATTCGAATTTCATATTTCCATAAATAGAAGCGCCAATAATTTCTAAGGAAATTTCTTTAAATCCTTTGGTCGTTCCTCCAGAGGAGTTGATGATTTCGTAGCTCCAACCTTTTTCCTTAAAGAACATAGTGTACATTCTGAAAATATCTTCTACGAAAATACATGCCTCATCACCACCCGTTCCAGCGCGTAATTCCAAAATGGCATTTTTATCATCTTCTGGATCTTTTGGAATCAACATAAATTTGATCTCTTCTTCCATTTCTGGTCGAATAGTCTCCAATTCATCAATTTCAGCCTTTGCCATTTCCCGCATTTCAGGATCCTTTTCTTCGGCTAAAAGTGCTTTTGATGATTCTAAATTTTCAATTACGTCTTTATATTTTTTATAGACTTTATCCATCTCGTCAAGCTCTTTATACTCTTGACTCAATTTGACATAGCGCGTCATGTCCGAAATAATATCTGGATCCACAATAAGTTTACCAACTTCAATAAATCGGTAATGTATCGCTTCTAATTTTTGGAGTAAATCGTTCATTTTTTTATAGATGTTAGATATTAGATTTTAGACTGCTAGACTAAAAATTGTCTAATGTCTTTCGTCTAATATCTAGAGTCTTTTTCTAATAAGTAAATTCCCCGTATGGAGAAGTGATGGTTAATTTATTGCCTTCGTTTTTTTCTACGCGTCCAACAATTTGAGCGTCGATGTTGAAGGATTTTGAAATGTCTATGATGGATTGAGCCACTTCTTTAGGAACATATATTTCCATTCTATGACCCATATTGAAGACCTTGTACATTTCCTTCCAATCCGTTTTCGATTCTTCTTGAATCAATTTGAAAAGGGGAGGAATAGGGAATAAGTTGTCCTTAATAACATGTACATCTTTTACAAAGTGCAAAACTTTCGTTTGTGCTCCGCCAGAACAGTGAACCATTCCATGTATTTCGGGACGGTGAGCATCCAATATTTTTTTGATAACTGGAGCATAAGTTCTAGTCGGAGAAAGAACCAATTTTCCTGCGTTGATCGGACTTCCTTCAATTGAATCCGTTAGTTCTTTACTTCCGGAATAAACTAAATCTTCTGGAACACTTGGATCGTAACTTTCAGGAAAATCTTTCGCTAATGTTTTTGAAAATACGTCATGACGAGCAGAAGTCAATCCGTTGCTTCCCATTCCACCATTGTATTCTTTTTCGTAGCTTGCTTGACCAAAAGAAGCCAAACCTACGATTACATCACCATCCTGAATGTTGTGATTAGAAACCACATCAGAACGTTTCATTCGACAAACTACTGTTGAATCTACAATAATCGTCCGAACCAAATCGCCAACATCAGCCGTTTCACCACCTGTAGATTGAATGCCAATTCCTTGGGAACGCAAATCTGCCAATAATTCTTCCGTTCCATTGATAATTTCTGAAATCACTTCACCCGTGATGAGGTTTTTATTTCTTCCTATCGTTGAAGAAAGCAAAATATTATCTGTCGCACCTACACAAAGTAAATCGTCAATGTTCATGATTAAAGCATCTTGAGCGATTCCTTTCCAAACAGAAACATCACCTGTAGTTTTCCAATACATGTAAGCTAAGGCAGATTTTGTCCCAGCACCATCAGCATGCATTACCACGCAATAATCTTCGTCACCAGTTAAGGTGTCAGGAACAATTTTACAAAACGCTTGAGGAAAAAGTCCTTTGTCAACGTTTTTTATTGCGTTGTGAACTTCTTCTTTCCCTGCTGAAACTCCTCTGAGTTGGTAACGTGTATCAGACATGTATTGTGCTTTTTTTGAGGGGCAAAGGTAAGGAATTTTTAGAAGAAATTGGCATGAATTCTATGGAGTAGAATGTATAATTCTAGCTTAGAAAACTCTTATTGTATCAATACAAAGTCAATTACATAATCCCCTTCTCAAAACGATAGGCTTTTTTACCCAATTGCAATTGCACTCCAACTTGTGTCATAGAGTAAAATGGACGTGGAGATTCGAGGATGAAATTCACGCCATAGCCGTATTGAACGAATAGGCGATGGGAAATGGAGCCATTATTTTTTGCGAAGGTGAGCCCAGCGTGAATATTGGGTTCTAAATAATCATCTGAATATCTGCCAATGCTCGCTTTGTATTCTGCTCCAACATATAATCGAGTATACCAAAAACGGTTTTTAGTTAAGGATTGTCGCCATTTGTCACCCGTAAAAAGGGAGTTAAACGGCACAGTTAAAATGTTGTATCTGCCTCGAATTGCTGCATAAAGTGCACTTTTTCCATGAACTCCGACAAGGAAATCTAATTCAACAAATCGCGTTGCCGTAAACAACCCAAGTGAAGCATACGGAATGTTCGTGCCATTTTGAAAATGTATACCCATCTCGGCAAAGTTATACGTCTCAACTTTTGCACGAGTTGGTCCTGAAATTAATTGTGGGACTTTATCTAAGTTATTTAATTCTTCTTGGCAATCTGCTGACGAATGAGTTGGGAATTTTCTTTGGATGGATGAAACTTCGCCGCTAAACTGTTTTACTTTTGCGTAATAATATTCTTTGTCTTTTTCCTCCCAAATAATTTTTGTTGATTCGTTTCCATGAGAATAATAGTCGGAGTTGAGGTCTATAAAATCTTGTGGTACACGAACATTGATTTTATTCCGTTGAAAAAATGGAACCTTATGTTGAATGTTTTCTAGGACCAATAAATCTAAACCTAATTGAAGTTCAGTTTTTTGAATTTCTTTGTTTTCAGAAAAATCTTCATGACATGAATTGCAAGGTTTATTTTCAATTGTGAAAAGTTTGAATCGGTCAAAATCATCTGTCGGAATCTCTGTAACTTCTCTTTCTTCGGCCCACCATGATTTGCCTACTTTTTCTACCTTCCATTTCAATCGAATTGCTTCAAAATCACCTTTCGCGTTTAAGGTGCCGTAATATAATTCTTCTCGAGGTGCATTTGATTTCGTTAAAGACCGGTCTAATTGTGTGTAAGATGTTTTGCCTCTTGAGGTTGTTTCTCTATGATAGTTTTGCATCTCGGAGTAAGCGACTTTGTAACAACCTTGAGGTATTTCGGCATCGTTCTTTTTTGGTTTAATTGTCTCTGAAATATATATAACGACATTCAACTGGCGTGTTGAACCCTTTGCTTTTTCCCAATCTCCACCAGTTGGCGAAATTAAATAAGGAACATTACCTTTTATTGATCCAGCTATGTATTTCTTCAACTTTATGGCTCTTAATTCCGTTGTTCTAAAATTCGATAGAAATGTTCCAACTGAATCTGAATTTCCAATGAAATGAACTGAATCTACATTTTTTAAATCTAGTTTTTTAAATCCTTTTTGAAACAATTGAAGAGATTCAGAATCGGGATTTAACTTGCCGAATGAATAGGGTAAAACAAAAGTTGTTTGAGAAAAAGCACTAAAAGTGATGAGGAAGAGCGATAGAAAAATTGATATCTTCATAAAATGAGTATTAATTATGCACGCCCTATTCTAAAAATACGAAAAATATGTTCCACAAATCCAAAAGGAAAATATGCAATTGTATCAATATTTGAATTCAATTCTTCAACATAAACTGTATCAGATTAAACTAATTGACCAATTGGAAACCTCAACTTATCAAGTGGTGCTATTGTTTTACAAATTTCGATTTGCTAACAGAACCATTTGTGTGTTCAACAGTAACTAGATATTGACCATTTTCAAGTTTCGATAAATCTAGATTGTTGTCAGAATTACCCGATAAAGTTTCTAAAACTACACGACCCGATAAGTCTGTTATTTTAATCAAACCAGGGTTCGTTAATTTAGAAATGGTCAATTGATCTTTAGCTGGGTTAGGATACAAACTTAAATTCTCGCCAACGTTTTCTTCAATGGCAAGCTGTGCAGCATCAAAAACACGTAATGCGATAGAAGGCACCATATCCTCACCAAAACCTAATGCATAATACGCTCCACTGCTTGAAACAGGTGTTAATGGTTGAAGATAATGATCAACATTTCTAGTATAGTCAATACGACTACTATAACCTATCCAAAAATTATCGTTGTAAACATCTACACAACCCAAGTATCGCTGATTGTCTGATAATTGCAGCGGAATATTGAATGGAGCGAAGACCATTGTTGAATTTTGATTTGGACCAAAAAGGTAGCTTCCATTGGCTACAATTGTAAGGTTGGCAAATGCAAAATTTGGATCGTTTAAATCTACGAAATTGTCATCCCAACGATATAAACTTACTCCAAATTCTTCACCATCTAAAATTGCACCTGTATTGTAACCAGCCTCAGCAGCAAAATAAATTCCCTCTGCTCCTAAACGACTGCCGTTTGGATTATTGTAAACCATACAAGCCGAAAAACCTGTAGCGCTCGACCTAGTGTATGTGAAAGGAATTGGCAAACCAGTCACAGGATCAGACTTAGAAAATGAAACTTTATTGTCGTTTATTAAAAAATTGTACGTCAAAGAATTATCAAAATCGGATTCGTCAGGTACGCCGATATCAAGAGAGTAACTTAATGTGTATTCACCAACTGGGTAACTAGACAATGTAAATGCAGGAATGTTGTTTGTTCCTCCTGTGAA
>TARA_R110000737_G_scaffold37736_2_pt1 | contig 28544 bp, 28 predicted proteins | sample TARA_R110000737 | Tara Oceans TARA_R110000737 (sample SAMEA4398027) | marine metagenome | biome: Polar Biome; feature: [SRF] surface water layer (ENVO:00010504); material: water (ENVO:00002006), including particulate matter (ENVO:01000060) such as... | depth 5 m | reverse complement strand
GCATGCTTGGCAAAGGTTGGACTCATGACTTGGCTGAAGAGATGTTTGCTAATGCTGACAGCCCTAGATATACACCAATTGGCCAAATCTTTCAAGTGTACGCGCTAGAAGAGTCTAGTAAAGGTAAATTACGTCTGGCCAAAGTTGGCGAGAAACGACATGATAAGGATAAGGCAGATGTTTAGTAGAACTAAAGAAGAGAAGAAGCTCAGGGCAGTTTGCGGACCAAACTCCAGTGTACGTGCTAAATTAAATATAGTGGACAGAGTAGAGATAGTGTTCACAACTTTGATTGATGGCATACCGTATGCTGTTTCTACGCCCATGGGTGTGGATAACCTAGCAGAAGTGTTGGAAGGTATGCATAAAGACATGGCAGGACTTATAACTAAATATTAATTAGGAGGCAGTATGATAGAACTTGATAGCGGCATTATACTGCCATTACCTAAGAGCAGGCCAAAAGGGTTTAAGAGACCTGAAGATATAAATCAAAGAAGATGGGATAAGGACAAGGATGGCAGATGGCAAAGGGCTTACTTGCATTGCTTGTACTCTCTTCCCATGTACTTTGATTTACCATTGCACTCAGTCGTACCACGTATGGCTAAGAAGATGATGGAAGCAACTGACCCATTCAATGTAGCACTAAGGTTTATGGGTGAAATGGAGTTGCAAGGGTATGTTGGGTTCGAGCGAGGCTTTGATGAGCGCATCGTAGTACCTACCAAGAAGTTCCTTGCACTAGACTTAGACTGTGAGAGAGCACCAGAGAGTGCAATCACGTTCCCTAAGATGACAAAAGAGGAACTACCGCGCACACCTATACGTAATGGTGTAAGTAATGAGGCTAACAAGCAAATCATTGCGATAACTACAGACATGGCAAGTGAAGAGTTTGAAATAAACAACTTCATGCTAGATGTAATTAAGAAGTTCCCACCAGAATTTAATAAGACTAGCTCAAAGTATATGTACAAGAGAGCACTATCCTCGGCTGTTATACTAGCTGATAGGAAGTTCTTCTTTCCATACTTCTCTGATAGTCGTAGCAGAATGTATGTAGACACTACTTGTGGTATAAGTCCGCAAGGGGCAGACCATGAGAAGGCTTTACTATTGCCTACCTATACAGAACCGTTGACAGATGATGGCTACTTAGCTTTAGAAGAAGCTGCTCATGGCTACTCAGAAATAGAGTGGAATACTCAGTCAATGATTAAGCATGGTAAAGATCCTTATAAACACAAGGGTTGGCTCAAAGCAGATAAGCCTTACAGCTATTTGTCGTGTGCAAGACTGATATATCTCTACAGTATCGACAGGAATCAACCGCTGCCGGCCTTTCTCCCCTTAGATGGGCGATGCTCAGGGCTACAGCATTGGAGTGCTGTGGTGCGTTCTAACGCCATTACACGACACTTAGGAATGCATATTGACGAGCACAAGCTTGATATCTATGAGAAAGTGGCTGCTGATTGGGCGCGCACATTAGGTCCAGATGAAATACAGTTTGCCACACGAAAAGCTGCCAAAATTCCTGTGATGACGTGGGGCTACAATGCGACCATGATGACATCTATGGACCATATGGGCAAGCTATTTGGTGCTAGTACTGCATGGGATGAAGATTCAGGCACGTATATTATGTCTGGTGATGGGCTAGAACGAGCGCACACCAGCCGTTTGGGTGCTGACCTATACAGAGGCATGCAGGAAACTCTAGGGCCGCTACAGGGCGCTGTAGATTGGGTTAGCAACTCTGCTAAAGCCATAGCCAGTGCCGGTAATGTAGAGGTAAGTTGGGTTACTCCTGATGGCTTCACTGGGTTACAGCGAAAGGTCAAGGGCGAGAAGCGTGATCTAAATTGTAAGCTAAGTGATGACAGCAGATTCACCTTGGACATATTGGACTTCAGCAAGGAAATACCTAATTCTGAGAAGCACAAATCTGCAATAGCTCCAAACCTAATCCACAGCCTTGATGCAACTCACTTAAGAATGGTTGCAAGAAGGTTAAAAGAGCTGGGATTACCAATGATATTTATTCACGATTCGTTTGCTACACACTGCAATCACAGAAAAGTGTTATACGATATTATTATTGAGACTTTTGTAGAGCTTTATAGTAGGGATTACCTAGCTGAGCTTAAAGCCTATTGGGAAAATCTTTATGGGATCGAGTTAGCGGATTCACCGGCTTTAGGAAGTTGGGACCCTGAATCTCTACATGGGTTGAAACGCTTCTTTTTGTAAATGTATCTGGAATACACGCTAATGGTACTACTCACCCAATGCCCGTTACCACCTCGAAATAATTAGAGGGAGGGCTGGGTGGGAGTGCATTAACTAATTAGATTCTAAGGAGAAAACCGATGAATGAAATCATTATGTCTAACGAGTTTGAGCTTATAGCCCAAGCTATGTTAAGCACTAGAGGTGATTTAGGCAAAGCAAGCAGGTTAAACACTGTTGAGTATAATGCTATGTCACTTCGAGCAGTTGTTAAGAGCAACCCAGAAATTAGAGCGCGCTATCATGAGCTACTTGCAGAAGAAATGCAAGAGAAAGGATTACACATAGCTGAGCGTATTCTAAAGATGGCTGAGTTGCAAGAACAAGCATATGGATACACCATCAAAGATTCTGAAGGTGAGGAAATTGAAGTCCCTGCTGACCCTACAACTGTCATAAAGCTATCTGTAGAAATATCGAGGTTAATTGCCGAGGGCAAGAACTCTCCTATGTCTGCTAAGAACACACTAATTCTAGCAAGTGCCCAAGATGCCAAAGAGCTTCTTGAGGCCTTCTTAAACTCATGAGCCATATCAGCAAGATGAGCGATCAAGAAGTTGATGCGCTACGTGAGTACTTAACAGGAAACTTTGAAGAGTTTTCTAAGTTCAGCTTTAAGATCTTGACCGGGCAGAAGCTACTACACGTAGATTATTACGTTGTACTATTTGAAGCTATCCAAAGGCTAATCGATCAAAGCTGTACTAGAATGATTATTAACATACCACCCAGAGCTGGCAAGACATTATTGGTGAGCATATTCTTACCACTATTTGCTTGGGTTCATGCTCCTAGTGGCCAAACTATTCTCACTGGATTCAACTCAGACGTATTAGCGGAATGCTCAGGTTACATAAGAACGATTATGTCCGACCCTGATTTCCAAAGAGTATTCCCAGATGTTAAAATTGACCCTAACAAGAAATCATCTGAGAAGCTTGGTACTATGAGCGCTGGTGTAATTCATGCAATACCTACAACTGGTAAGTTGACAGGAAAGGGAGCTGGAGCATTAGTAGAAGGATTTGCAGGCATAATGTCTATCGATGATGTTATTAAGCCTGATGATGCCAATAGTCCGGGTGAACGAGACAAGATCAACAATAGGTATGGCAACACTTTAATATCAAGGCTAGCCACAGAAACAACTCCTATGGTTATTATAATGCAGCGACTTCATGCTGACGACCTTTGTGGTTTTCTTATGAAGGGTGGCTCGAATGATATTTTTGAGTGGCTGAGTATTCCGGGTGTAATTACTCCTGATACTGGATCAGCTGAATGGTATGAGAAACAGATGGAAGAATTTGGGTACACTCATGTTAAACCTATCACCTATAACTTACCTGAAAGTGAGCATAGGCATTATGAGGAACACATGTTTGAAGGTAAGATGCAACTAGTTTCGTCTTTCTGGAAAGTACGCAAGAACTTATCAACCCTGTTAGGAATGCTAGCCAAGGATGCCTACACTTTTTACTCTCAATATATGGGAAAGCCTATTGGTAAAGGGACCGCAGCTTTAAAGGCTGACTCCCTATACTTTTATAACTCTATCGATGAGTTTAGTCGGTTTGCCTATACTTTCATAACTGCCGACACAGCAGCTACAGAGCAATCTTATTCTGATTTCACTGTTGCTTGTTATTGGGGAGTTACTAGAGGTACAGCAGAAAATAGGAAACTAGTTCTTATTGATGTTAAAGTAGGTAAATGGGAAACGCCAGCGCTAGTTATTGAAATGAGAAACTTCTGGAAAGAAAAGAATCAGATCAATCGAGACAGGTTAGACCTTAGACCAAAATATTTTTATATGGAAGACAAAAGTTCAGGACTGTTTCTAAACCAACAATTCTTGAAGGATAAGACTGTTAGAGTAAAGCCAGTGCCGAGGGATGGTACAGCTACAAATAAGAAGTTCTCACGTTTTCTAAACACAATACCATACTTCGAAGCTGGGAGAATAATTTTGCCCAAGCATCATGAACATGCCAAGCATTGCAAGCTAGAACTGCTTGGGCAATCTTCTTTAGGTCCAACTACTGGGCATGATGATTTTGCTGATAATGTTGCTGATGCTGTAGTAATTGCATTTGCTGGTGGTTCTATGAACTATGAAGCATGGTCCTAATAATTAAGGAGAATACCTTGAGCTTAAAAACTCGCTTGGACAGTCGTAGCATGACTAATGACAGGTTCGAAATAAAAGATGAAGAAGGAAATATAATAGCAGAGGTGGTCCTAGCTGGGCCAGCTTCTGCCAACCTAGAGATCTCTACAGCAGCTGGCCTGCACATTGCTAAACCCAATGGTTGGAACTCTTTAAATAATTAAAGGGGGCTAAAATGGAAATCAACACAACTTGGCAAAAGATTACAACGATAGGTGGGTACGGAGCTTTTGTGCAAAAGCATGGTTTGGCATACGTGCAATTAGCCTATGCAGCAACTGCTCCTACCACTGAAGATATATTAGTTTTAAGGCGATACACTCAAGTTCTTTTTGCAGATACCCTAGTCGGTCAATTTATTTGGGCAAAAGTACTAGAAGGCACTATTGAAATGACTGTGGAGGAAGTAAATCTAAACAGGGAGTTAACAGGAAGGGTAAACGTAACAACTGTAGATGATTTCCCCGCAGTGTTAAGCAGCACTGTGCAATACTTTATAGATGGTATGGTAGACATGGGTACACGATCCTTAGTTGTTCCAGCCGGGGGATTACATTTTGCTGGCTATGACTTGGAGCTATCTGTACTAAAATCTACAGAGAGTAACTATACACTATTTACTTCTCCTGTGGGTGGCAGTGGTAACTTACTGGGTGCAAACTTAGCTTTTTCTATATCAGGAGAAAACTCCCAAGTGTATAATATAGTGGATGCTACTGGGTTTAATGCAGTGGAGTTTGCAAACATAAACTACACAAACTGTACAAGTTTAGGTACTATAGATAGTTATAGGCAAGGTCTGGAATCTGGATCAGGTCGATTCGGTGGATCTCCAAGCCTAACCCTTAAAGGTATTTGGCTTGGAGGTTTCCGAATAACAACCAGCATTGTACGTGGTTTGGATGCAAACATGACCGAACCACTATTCAAAGCAGGTACTGGCTTTAGTATGGCTAGTCGATTCCTTACAGATATAAACTGTGATTTACCTGCAATTGCACCTCTAACAGACTTTGCATCCAACAACTTTACAAACCCCTCTACACTACAGCTTAAAGGGTGTGAACTAACTAGGTCTGGTGTATACAACGCAGATGATGCTAATATTACACCCAACATAGATGAAAAATCCTTAACCTCATCTTGGGGTAATAACAATGGCCTAGGCAACACATTTGAGGGAGGTAGGTTGGTAGTTGATGCAGAGGCAACTACTACGATATCGGCTGGCAGTACATGGTACACCTTAAATGCCGCAACTTGGGGATCAAATAGGTTGGCTCACTTCAGCAACCCTGCCAATGGTGAATTGCTTCAACTAGGAAACAGTCCGAGGGAATATAGAGTAGTGGTTAACTTCGTTATAGAAAGCAATGCCAACAACGTTTTGGGGATAAGGTTACGCAAGTGGTCTTCAGCCTCTTCAACTTGGATAGACTTCCCAGAAGTGCGTCGACAAGTTAATAACTTGTCAGGCTCCCGTGATGTTGCGGTATTCAACTACTTGTTTACAGTTTCCCTAGATATAGGCGACTACTGCTACTTTCAAGTAAGGAACAATAATGGAAACAATAACTGCACACTGGAACTTGATTCCGATTGGTCTATAGAGGAAAGGTAGGCCGACAACTAATAAACTAAGGAGGCTATATGGCTGATGATAAAAGCCAATCTGAAATAGTGATTGATGCTACTCAGAAAAACATGAGCCTTTACGATGGACTATCCAATCTCGCCACAGGTTTAGGCGGTGAAAAAGATAAATCTAGTTACAACCAATGGAATCATTCAGGTAGGAACTACGATCATGTAGCCCTATCTGCACGTTACCGAGAAGACTGGTTAAGCCAAAAAGTTTGCCAGATCGTACCACAAGATTTAACTAGAGAATGGAGAACTTTTGAATCTGATGAAGCTAAACAAGCTGATGATGATTTCGAAGTATCCAGAATGTTCCGTGAAGCTTATAAGTGGGCTAGACTGTACGGCACTTCCTTTATCGTATTAGATATTGATGATGGGCGCACTACAGACAAGCCAATAAATTGGAAAAGATTAAAACCTGGTTGCCTACGTTCTATGATGGTCGTTGACCGTACTCGAATTGTAGCTATGGGTGTGATTGATCAAGTGCCTATGAGTACCACCTTTGGTATGCCAGAGCACTATCAATTTGTAAACCAACCTACACCTATTCATAAAGATCGATTGATACGCTTTGAAGGAACTGAACTTCCTATCTATGAGCGTCAACGTAACCTATGGTATAGCGACAGTGTATTAATACCTTTAATGAATCAAATAGATAACTTTCATACCACTAGCTATGCTGCTGCACAGATGGTACAAGAAGCAAACATTGATGTGATTCATGTTGAAGGACTTGCTGGAATTCTTGAGTCGCCAGCCGGTACTGCTGCAATGATTCAAAGATTTGCAGATTGGAAATTAATCAAAAGTAGTTTCGGTGTATCTATACTTGATAGCACTGAAGAGTTTGACCAGAAACAAATACAGCTCTCAGGAGTTAAGGATTTGATCTGGGAATACTTAAAAATGGTATCGGCTTCTGTCGGTATTCCTGCAACTCGTTTCTTATCAGCATCGCCTGATGGAATGAATGCAACTGGTGAATCTGATCTTGTGAACTATATTGAAACCTTACAAGGCTTTCATAAGAGCATATTCGAACCCAGACTGAAGCCTGTCGATATCTTATTGTCAGCACACTATGGACTTAACGAAGAAGATTTTAAATATGAGTGGGGATGCATTTTCCCGGAATCAGCTGCACAAAAAGCTGCTCGTGTTAAAGATAAAAGTGAGTCAATTGCACAACTATGTGACAGTGGAGTACTTTCCAGAGAGTCTGGATTGGAAGAGCTGAAACTTTATGGTGCTGTTAGTAGTACTGCCACAGTAGGCGACAACCCAAACCCACCCACAATTGGAGCAACCAATGCTAAATAACATTGCACTGGTAGATCGTATTGAAGTGCCTAGCAAGCGCACACTTACAGATGCTGGACAGATGATTGTCCCATGTAAGTTTGCACGAACTGGCTCACAACTATACACTGCAAAACAACTAGGTCTAGTTGACCGTGATGATAATGAAGTAATTACAGTATGGCGTGAAGCTGCTGATGTATTTGATGCAGATTCTATGGAGTCTTTCAGAAGCTCTCCAGTAACTATTGGCCACCCTTTAGATGAAGATGGTAACAAGCTTTCTGTATCTGCAAAGAATGCTAAAGAGTTGCAAGTAGGTATGCTCGAAGGTATGCCAGTTCAAGATGAAGATACTCTAGGTGGTACACTAGTACTTACCGATCAAGCAGCTATCGAAACTCTTGAAGATGGTACTCAAGAACTATCTGTTGGCTACATATGTGATATCGAAGATGTTGATGGAAAATACTTCCAACGTAATATTCGTGCTAACCACATTGCTATCGTAGCTAAGGGACGCGCTGGATCCAGCTGCCGCATTTCTGATGAAGCTCTTGAAGTGCAAGACGCTGCTCAAGCTATTGAAGATGCAGAAGCTATTAAAGTTGCCGGCGCTAAACTAGCTGCCAAACTTGCTACTGATGAAGCTGATAAGGCTGCTAAGCTTATTGCTGATGAAGCTGCTGAAGTTGAAGCTGCTAAACTTATTGCTGATGAAGCTACAAAACTTACTGATGAATTAGCTGTTCAAGTTAAACTTGTTGATGAGCTAGTTATTGAGTTAGAAAGTGTTAAAGTAGAACTGGCTGATGCTAAGCTAGCTGCTAACCAAAGTGTCACAGATCGTTGTGCTGCTATAGAAAATGCTCGTTTGATTTCTGATTTCCGTGATCTTGGTGACAAGACTATCGAGCAGATTGAGCGTATGGTCGTTGAAGACCAAATGCCTGAGAAGAGCTTGGATGGTAAGAGTGATGTATTCATATCTGCTATGTTTGAGATTCTTGTGGATGCCTCTCAAGGCGAAACCCCAATGGGCAAGTTAATTAAAGCACAAGGCGTAATGGATACAGCTACTGTTGTTGCCAAGCCTGTGAATAAAGTTGCTGCTGCCCGACTAGCTGCTATCGCCCGATCTAAAACAAAGGCGTAAGTAGTACCAACCTCCATAAACTTTTATAATTAGGAAATCTTAAATGACTACTCAATCTTTTTCTTTGTACACTGCAAATGGCTATGCTGGCGATTTAGTCGATTCAGCTCCTGCTGTTAAACAAACTGGTGTTCTAACTAGCGCAAGCGTTGGTTTTGGTAAAGCTGTTAAGCGTGATACTGCTGTAGACCGTGGTGTTGCTGTCGGTGGAGCTGCTAAAGTCTTCGCTATTACTGCTCGTGAATATAACCATGAAGCTGGCGTTCGTCCATCTGCTGGTAATGATACTTTCTATTTGGAAACTGAGTCTGTTTCTTTAGTTCGTGAAGGTTACTTGTACGTTTTACTAGGTGGCTCTACTGCCATTACTGCTGGTCAAGTATTGCATGTTGATACAGTTACTGGTGTATTTAGTAAGACCTCTGTTGCCGGTAACGTTGTAGCAACTACTAATGTTGTTGCTGAAGAAGCTGGTATTGCTGGTGACGTTATTAAAGTTCGTATCGACATCTAATCTTAATGTGGCAACCATAGTAGCGTTGCCACATTTTAGCCTATGGCTACAAACCCCTTTAAAATTTAATTTGGAAATATAAAAATGTCTAAAATCGTAAAAGCTTATGCTATTGACGAAGCAACAAACACCTTATTAGTTAATCAGCCTATGGTTGATGTTGAATTATCTGACGCAGTTACTCACCTTATAAGCCAAGGCGCTATGACTGATGATGAAGGCGTATTCTTCATGCGTCAGCTAGAACACATTCAAGCTCAAAGCTATGATGTTCTATATCCTGAACTTAAAGGTCGCGGCTTGTTTGCACTTAACACTGAAGGCGGCGAAGGTATTCAGACTATCACTTATCGCTCATACGATAAACGTGGTGAGACTGCTATTATCGCTGGTAAGGCAACTGACCTACCTCGTGGTGATATCTCTGGTAAAGAGTATAGCATTTCTGTACGTACTTTGGGTAATGCATTTGGTTACTCTCGTCAAGAAATCGCTTCTGCTAAACTTTCTGGTATGCCTCTTGAAGCTCGTAAAGCTGAAGCTACTCGTAAATCATATGAAGAGAAAGTAAACCAAATCATATTCTTTGGTAGTGCTGCAAATAACCTTCATGGTTTCTTCGATGGTCCAGTTGGCGCTCCTGCACTAACTTGTACTCGTACTTCTGTTGCTGCTTCTGCTGCAAACGCTGCTAACTTCGGTTGGGCTGATAAGACTCCTGATGAGATTATCGCTGATCTTAGTACTGCAACAACTAAAATGTACGCAGATACTTTGCAAATTTTCCGTCCTGACAAAATCATCATGTCAGTATCTTCTAAGAAGATTCTCCAGAACACTCCACGTTCTATTCACTCTGATACCAGCATCTTAAACTGGTTCATCGCTAATAACGAATTCATTAACTCTGCTGATCAAATCGTAGACATCAATGAAGTTGCTGGTATCTACCCAGTTCGTACTAGCCTATCAACTGCATTTGATGCTACTGGTGGTTCAAGTGAAGGCTTCACAGTTGTCTCTTCTGGTGAAGATAACATGCGCGTTCGTGAGCCATTTCCTTATATGCATTTACCTGTCCAGCTTAAAGGTTTGGAATTCGAAATCAATTGCTATGGCCGCTTTGCTGGCTTAGAAATGGTTCGTCCTGCTGCTGTTCAACATTGGATGGGTATTGCGTAAGCAACCCCTTTTAATTTAACTAAGGAGTGCAGGCGTGATGGTAGAGCTAATAAAGCTTTTCATCAAACAGCCGGTTCTTGCAATTGTAAGTGGACTTGTTGTGGTGGTACTTTACATCGCATTAAGTCTGTTTACTGTTCAGGAGTCAGTAGCTGGTTTACAAGTACAAGCAAGCTCTTACGCAACTACTGAAGAGAGGCTCTACAACATGTCTGCATCACTCGGACGAATTGAAGCTCATTTAGAAAACATGCGTAAAGATTAATAATCAATTAACATAAAGAGAGAACCTAGTATGAAAATTAAAAGCACAATGGTAATGAACACTTCAATCCTAGCTGCACATGGTCCGTCTGTAAAAGATGGCAAAGTAGTTATTGGTGGTGGTGCTTCTAAGTCATTAAACATTCCTGCTGGATCAACTATTGAATTAGCTGATGCGGTATGGCTAAAAGACTTTGCTGTAGCTGCAAAAGACTTACTTGCCGCTGGCGATGTAGTTATTGTAGAAGATGTGAAGCTGTCTAAGGCAGATAAAGTTAAAGCTAACAAAGCCAAGGCTGCTGATCTTAAGGCACAACTTAAGGCTCTTGAAACTTTTGATTCTGACAAAGCAGTTTCTGACCTAGGGTAAGGAATTTTTATGGCAAGCGTAGTAGATTTCCAAAACAGGTTTCCTGAATTTAGTACAGTAAGCGACCCTCGCATTCAGTTGTTTTTGGATGATGTTGCGCTTATTTTGGACAACAATGAATCAGGTATCTGGCTAGACTTCTATGATGTGGCCCACTCGTATTATGCAGCTCACTTATTAGTGGCTGCACAAAATACTGAGTTTGGTGACTCTGGAACTTTAGCACCAATCAGTCATCAAGAAGTTGATGATGTAGTAATAAAGAATGCTGTTGATAACATCAAGCCAACTGCTGATGATTTATATAGCACCTCATACGGCAAACGCTATGTGTCTTATAGGCGCAAGGTAATGCCTCTTATTTTAGGAGTGTAGTTATGGCCATGCAAATGCAAAGAGCTTTCAATGCTCGTATGCTATCCAAGCTTACACTCTATGTAGCTCCTGTTCCTCTAGGTACGTATGATGAATTCAATGACTGGACTTTAAGTCCTTATGTTGAAACAACTATCTACGGTGTAGTGGTATCAGGAAACAAGTTCTCACAATTTGAAGAAGGACAAGCAATCAGGGTAGAGGATGGTGGGCAGCGCACAAGCGACTATCGATCACTTTACGTAACAGACAAATATCCAGTTAATATAGGCGACAAGTTATTCTACAAAGGGTTCTACTTTAATGTACTTCAAAGATCTGATGAGTCTGCTTATGGTTTCTATTCAATACTGATTGAAAAATCTGAGGAGTGGACACCATGACACCTGATAGAGCTGACGTACAAGTTATGCAAACTATGCTTGATACTATGGTAGGTATTCCACAATTCTCATACCCAGCTAGGCAGCGTGATGCAGCTAAACCTGATGGTGAGTTTGCACATATTCGTGTGCTAGAAGAGTATCAAGTAGGTATACCCACTAATAAAATTAAAGAGCAAGATGAGCTAACCACTACCTATCAAATCATAAGCCCTGTTAGGTTGCGATTTCGTATTGGTGTAGTAAACTCACAAGGACTAGCTGCAACCAAAATCATGCATGGTTGGACTACTGAAGTCATGAAAGCTTTAATGATTTCTACTGGCTATGGTTTTATACGGTGCGATCCAATATCAAATGAGGATCGATTACTAGAAAAAGAGTGGGAATATGATAAAGGCTTTGCAGTCGAAATGTATTCTACACGAATCTTTGAAGAGACAGTTGATAACATTACCTCAGTGCAAGTATCTGGTGAGTTCATCACCCTAGCACTAGAGAGTATATTAATTAACTTTGACATTAACAACAACTAAGGAATAATTATGGCGATTGAAATTACAGAATTCGCTAATGTTTCCATTTCAGTATCGCCTACGGGTGTTGCTGGTGGTAACTTTGGTATCCTCGGCTTTCTAACTACTGATGCCGATGAAGCCTTAACCGGAAAAGGTATCACCTCTGCTGAACGCGCTCGTGCTTATACTAGTTTAGCTAGTGTTGGTGGCGACTGGTCAACCCTTTCCGAAGTGTATAAGGCAGCTAATGCTTTCTATGCACAAACTCCAACGCCTACTGATTTTGTAGCGATGGTTAATTTCCGTACTGCCCAAGAATCTGTACTACTTGGTGGCGGTAGCGAGACTCCAGCTGAACTAGTTGCTAACTCTGCTAACTGGTCTACTGATGAGGTTGGTGGTGAGTTGCTTACCCTTACTCTTGATGGCACTGCTGTATCTGTAGATGCTTCTGGTATCTCTGCTGCTTCACCTGTTGACCATGATTCTATTGCTACAATCCTATCTGCCTTGGTAAATGGTGTTGTTGCTGGTGCTACCGTTACACATAATGGTTATCAATTCGTAATCGAAGGTGCTACTGCTGGTGCTTCTGCTGGTTTAATTACTGCTGCTGATGATACTCCTGCTGCTCGTGCTTTAGGTTTAACTCAAGCAAGCGCTCGTGCTATTGCTGGTATCGATGCTGAAACTGCTACTGAATCTCTAACTGGTGTTGTTAATACTGGTACTGAATTTATCGGCCTAGTAACTCACAAGCTATTTCGTGATGCTGCTTTTGCTGATGACTCTGGTGACTCTGCTGTTGATATCGCTGTATGGGCTGAAGGTAACAAACGAATCTACTGTAACACTACTAACGATTTGACTACCCTTACTAATGGAAGCACTTCTTGTGTTGCTGCTAAGTTACAGTCACGTACTTTACGTTTCTCACTAACTACTTTTAGCCGTGATGTGAATGCATATCCAAGCGCATCTGTATTCGGTCGTGCAGCTTCTGTAAACTTTTCAGCTATTGGCTCTACCATTACTTTGAACTTAAAGCAAATGCCTACTATAGCTGCTGAAAATCTTTCTCCTGCTGAATTTGGTGCACTTCGATCTTACAATGCTTCTGCTGTTGTCAAGATTGGCAAGACTGTTAATGCTTATACTGATTCTCGTATGGCTTCTGGCTCATGGCTAGACACTACTCACGGGCTCTTGTGGTTAGAGAACCGTTGTGAAGTTGATATGTTTAATTTGCTGTATGTAAACAACACTAAAGTTGGCTATACTCAGGTTGGTGTTAACACCACTGTTGCAACTTTAGAGCGTAGCTTACGTGGCGCTGTCCGTAATGGATTGTGTGCTCCGGGTTTCTTACCTGATGGCACTTACTTACCTGAAGGCTTTGTAGTTACCTATGTACCTTTAGCTGATGTTCCTTCAAGTGATAAAGGTAATCGTACCTATAGAGGTCTGTCATTTAAGATGGTAGGCGCTGGTGCACTACATGAAGTCGAAGTCTCAGGTGAATTCTCTGAGTAATTAAAATGTCCTCCCTACTTATGTGGGGAGTAACCTAACGAGAAACAATTATGTTCCAATACTCTTTTGCGAATGTGGACCTGATAATTACAGCCGATTATCCCGGTCGTGATTCTTCAAGTCCTGAAGAATTTAAAGTTGAGGGCTTTGCTACTGGCGAAAACCTCATATCAGTAGTACGTCGAGCACCTATTGCATCTACCTCTTTTAGCGCTTATGGTGCTATGGTTGTTAACATGCAACGTATTCGTGCCGGTGATTTAGCTTTCCCAGTACTTATGAATGCTCCAGAAAACAAATACTTGCAAGACTGGGCTAACTATTTCCAGCAGCAAGCCAATGCCGATGGCGGCCTAATTACTCCTATTCAAGCTAAGCTAGTTGATAATATGGGTAATGATACTGCTACTATGAACAACGGTGTTATCTTAGCAATGCCTGCTATGTCTCGTGGTCAAACCATGAATACAATTACTTGGGTACTTACGTTTGAAGAAGTTATCTTCGCTCGTAACCAAGGTGGCGATGCTCAAGCGCTATAATCTTAATGCCCTATCCATATTCGGATGGGGCTTTTCAATTTGGAGAATTAAAATGAGTGGATATTCCGCTAACCTAGATGACGGTAGAGAAATCTACATACCTAATTGGTCTGCCAAGATACAGTTTGAGAACTTAACTCAAGCATGTAAGATCTTTGGGCAAGACAGTATTATAACCATATCAGCCTTAAATGTACCAGCAGCAATGCTTGCGGTCATGGGTTCTGATGATGGCGAACTATCAACCAAGTTTATGTTTCACGTTGTACAGCAAGCTCGTATGGAAGGTGACAAACTTACAACTGCAAGCATTAATGAAATGCCAATGATAGATGTAGTAGAATTGTTCACTCATGTACTTCACTCGCAGTTCAATGATTTTTTCGTATCAGGTTTAGCAAAGGCGAACTCCCCAGCAAGTTAGGAAGTTCCGATTCAACAGCTCTGCCTATAGACTATAATCAAATCTTCCCAGAGCTTAATGGCTATTTAATAAAGCCTTTGTTAGTAAACCCTCCTATGTGTACATTGAAAGAATTAAGTGATTGCACTTATACCTTGTACGATATAGAAGTGATGCACCAGATAATAGATATCAAGGTACATCAATCACAGCCTGTGGAATTGCCACCACAGATACCTACACTCTAAACAACTTAAAGGAGTTGCACCATGGCTAGGAAAACATTATCCATAGGAAAAAGAACACCCAAGGCTGCTGCTCCTGTTGTTGAAACTGTCAGTAGTAGTAATTCATTTGCTACCTCCTATTCATATGGAGAGGCACAAGATTTAACAAACATAACAGCAGAGGCTCCAAGACGAAATAGAATGTCTGACTCTGTTGGTGAAGATGCCTTCTCTGGAACAGTTGATGATAGTATCAGAGACTGGGATGACGAAACAAGATCTAGCTCAGAAGGAATGGCCACTCAAGAAGTATTAGAGCAAGACTACCTAAGTCGCATGGGTTCTAATATGCAAAGTACCTTGGGCATGATGGCTCGTGGTGATATCACTGCTGGATCTAACTCAGGTTCAATAAGGCTAGCTGAAGCTGGGCTAGTGCTAGATAACATCGCTGGAGGTAGAGACTTCCACTCAGTAGTTGGTGGAGCTGTACCAAGCCCAATATCAAATATCGATGTAGTAACTGGACAAGTAACTGGCGTGTCACCTTATGCTGTACCTCAATCAGAAATGAATAAGGCACTGTCATACGTAGAAAACACACTACCTGAAATGATGGAGCGTGGGCCAGGCCAAAGACTAAACACTAACTTCCAGTCTGGTGAAGCAGAACAAGCACACAGACTTGCGCTACAAAATGCCTATGCAGTAATTGACAATGTTGTTGATAAGCATTACATGAGTGATCGATCAAGAGGCTCAGATGTATATGGCCAGCGCAAGGAACAAGCTGTAGCAGAAATGCACGAGTACATACTCAATTCAGATTTAGCTGGAAGGGGTGGTAGAATCCTGCCTACTCCTAATGAAATGGAAACAGCAGGACTAGTGCCAACCCCAGCTCAACGTGGTGGCCAAAACAGTACTGCTGCTTGGACTAATTGGGAATACGATACTGAGCTTTCTAACCGAGGACTCACTCGTAATACATTGGATAGTGCTAACCCACTACATCAACAGCTAATGGGCAAGGCTCCTAGCTTAGATAATATGTTCTCAAGAGTTGACTGGACAGGTATAGATCGTAACACCACTGACCCTTTGCAACTTGCATTGAAGTCTACGCGCATACAAGAAAACTGGGACCGCATTAATGGTCAACGTACCTTAATCAAAGATGCATCTTCCTTGATACGTCAAGACATGATTACCAATCGTGATGAGAGCTATGGTAACAGATCACGGTATACTGGATTGGATGATCCATATGGCGAGCAAGCTGCTGCTGCTGATTTCCGAAGTAGCCTTGGCTCAACGCTAGGCATGGTTGGAATGAATGAGTGGAGTGGCTCAGATGATTCACGTCTGGATCAAGATACCATAGATGCTCATGGTAAAGGATCTGACCAAGCTGGTAGCTATGGCTACAAAGAAAACTCTGACCAAGAGATTGCTGTACAAGGCATGATGTCTAGTTGGCAAGATATGGTAGACTCTGGAACTGGTGGTGAGTTAGCTTCACAGATACTAACCAATAGTAGTGAAGCTCCTAGTATGCGTACAGCTTCAGGTCCAGCTGGTTCAGCTATGGCTGCTTATGATTTAGAAATTGCAAATAGTCATAGACCTACACAGGGATCTCCTGAATGGCACAAACAACGTGAAGGTTTAGTAACAGCCTCACAAGGTAAGATGCTTTGGAAAGGAAAGGGCGATCAACGTGTAGCTGCTAATATTGCAGAAAGACGATTGATCAATGACACCCTAACTGGTGATGCTAAAGACGCTGCCCTACTCAGACTAGATCCATCCAATGCTTATACAGCTATGGGTAACAAGTATGAGGATAAGGCCAGGGATACTTTCTTGGCTACTGAGGGTAAGGGACTTACTTTCCGTGAAGCTTTCTTTGAGACTAACGATGCTATCGCAGGCATGGGAGCCTCACCTGATGGTCGATTGTTTAACGAAGATGGTTCAAGTGCCGGCCTATTAGAATTAAAATTCTTGGGCGAGGGTGGAATGAAGTCAGCTCTAAAAGATTATACGCCACAGATGCAAATCCAAATGGCTATAACTGGAGAGACTCAAACTCAGTTCTATGCACTTGACCGTGAGACAAATGAATATGAACATCAAATAATTAAGGCTGACCCTAAGATGCAAGCTGAACTGGTAGCTTTAGGGCAATCAGCATTAGGCTTAGAAGGTTCAATTAATAACGCTAAGGAATTAAACGCAATGAAGAAAGGCTATAAAGGCGCTCGGCGGGTTGGCACTAAAGCTGCTGCTGATGCCGGCCAGACTGAATCGTTCTCAAATGATGTAGAAGCAGAAACACCAATGACATCTTTTGGCTCAGCAAGTGAGGGTCAAGGTAGTGGTGGTGGTTCTGGTGTTGGTGGCGGTGTTGATGCTAATACTGTTCAACAAGATATGCCCGGCACTGGTGTTAAAACTGATCAAGCATTAAAGGCAGCTAAGACTGCTGAAGCACAAGCTGCACGAGATGCCTCAAGAGCACTTAAGGAATTACAATCTAGTGCCAAGAATGCCGGTGCTGTATTAGGTGAATTAGCTGGTGGCCTACTTGGTGCTAGTGCATCTGGGATGGACACTGTACGATTGGCCGGACTATCTGGCATGTCAACTGGAGCTGCTCGTGGTTTAGAGTATGCATTTCAAAGTGATGGCATGACCCCAGGAGATGCTAAGTCAACAATACTTGCAGCTGGACAGATGCGAACTCAGTATAATACTGCCACTCAGCAATCTGGTGCAATAACTAATCTTATAGAAAAATGGAGTTCAGCTGGTCTCGATCAACAGCTTGGATTTACTCCACAGATTAGTGACTTCCAAAATAAAAGTACTCAAGATATAGTTGCTACAGTTCAAGATTGGACTGGTGGACTTGATAGAGAGACTAGGATTCAAGCGCTTACTGCTATCAATCCTGCACTTGCACACATGTCAGTGCTAACTATGTCTGGTAGTGATGCTGGTTCAGCTTTTGGGTACACAGATGAAGATGGCAATCGAGGTTTTCATTATGGCGCTGAAGGAGTTAGGCAAAAACTACAAACCGCTGGTGAGGCCACGGCTGCTGCATCTGGTGAAATTGGTGGAGCAATTGCTGCTACTGCTGATTTCGCTTTAGGTAGCAAGACATTAAGCCTAGCTGCTGACAAGTTACTCAAACTTGCCGGTGCTGGTGGATTAGCTGCTGGTGCAAGTGGCTTAGCTGCTGCTGCTGGTGGTGGTCTTGCTGCACTTGCTGCTAGTACATCTGGTGTATTAGCTGGTGCTGGATCTGCAATTGCGGGTATTGGTGTTGGCGGATTAGCTGTTGGTGGTGTAGCCCTTGGTACTACTGGACTTGCAGGCTATGGAGTTGGCTCAGCTTTGCGAGAAGGGTATGGCGCTTTAGTAGGTAGTACTGCTCTCGGTGATGCTGTGTTTGGTGCTGTCGATGAAGTGGGCGCTTTCTTTGGCCATGATGATTCGCAAAGCAGACTTGATATGAATAGCATGGGACAGATACAGCAAACTCCAGGCCTCAATCAAGTTATCAAAGTTGATAACAAGACCGATGTAACCGTCAATAACACCTATGATAATAAGGGTAACTCTACTACCGACGTAGAAGTCAATGGCGACAACGAAGAACTATCTGAAAAGGGATCAGGTGATGCTTAAACAATACGTTTCAATTGATGTCTGGGATCAACCAGAAGGCGGCAATCGGGTATTCTTCGCAGATGGGTTGCGCATCGATTTTGATGTGCGACTTATACCTGAGTTCAATCGAGCTACCTTTACAATATATAACATGAACAACGCTCAAATAACCAGCCTTATGGATGGAGACCGTTATGTTACTTTAAAGACTCGATTGCATGATGGCAGAATATACACCATAGCCAATAAGTTTTATGTAAACAATGCCACTGATCAAGTGATTGCCCCGGACAGAATCACTAAACTGTTTTGCCAAGATAAGCTAAGGAAGCTTTACTCTGAGCAACAGGTTGATTTAGAGATCAAGTATCCATCACTCAGTAATATGATTGATCAAGTGCTGGATTCTACTGGGCATGAGGGAGCAAGAGTATTCACATCTTTCCCAATAGGGTTGGTTGATGAATTAGGAAAGGCTCCTTCAAGACCTCAACATGGTAATGTTCAACAGTGCCTACGTAGACTAGGGAATGAGTTCAACTTTGAGACATACACTTATGAAGGCGGCTACTACTTTATGTACAAGCCAGATATAAGCAATGTCGCATCAACAGACTTAGCAACTAGAGCGCCAGATGTAATGTTGCAAACTCAGGCAATGCGAGCCAACCCCAAGATTGGTATTGCTAATGCAACCATAAACAGCAACCTAGATCCACGCATTAGGCCCACCTCATTGATAGATATATCTCAACTATTTACTATTGAGGCAGATGCTGACGAGAGTACTTTACAGTTAGCTAACAACTTCCTAAAGAACTTCTCAAATTATAACAAGTACCAATCGTTCGCTGTACAGCATAAAGGTAGTAACTACACTGCTGAATGGTCAACAATCATAAACGCACTATCCCCAACAAGCGGCAAACTGATGAAGACGGTTGCATGGGGTGGTCAATAAATAAGGAGCTGTAATGGCACAAGTTACACCAGCTTCGATTATTTATACTACACCAGAAGGTGCAGAGCAGATAATAGATTTTCACGCTGTTATCTCTGAAGGACATGAAACATCTGCTACCATAACTAAATACCCGGTAGCGACTGGCCTTCATATAAGTAATCATTCTATAAGGCATAACCGAGTAGTTACGCTAGAAGGCGTAATCTCAAATGTAAGGCTAAACTCAGTTGCTACACAAAACCAAACTACTGGTGAAACTGATTATGGCACAAATGCAACGAAGACTGTGAAAGCTGTACTAGATGCACTAATACAAAATGGAATTGAGTGCAGAGTTGTCACTAATCTCGGTGACTACTTTCCAGTCGTGTTTAGTAAATTCAAGACTAAGCAAGGTGCTGGGCTAGTTGACTCTATGCGATTCACTATAACAGGAGAAGAGATTGTCAAGTACAGTGCCAGTAATACTACTGCACCAGCTCCAATCACATTTACTGTTGTAAACGGTCCCGCGCGTGTGGCCTTAGTTGATGACTTAGCTGCCTCTGGATTTTACGTAGATGATTGTGATAAACTATCTCAAGGCTCATACGTTAAAGGCGATGACTTTGTAATAGACGGTGTGGATTCATCGGGCAAAGCAGTAAAGACTACTTACCTATATGGTGGACTAGATCCAGCAACAGGCTCAGCTATATATGAAATGCATGTTAGCGAAAGTGCTGTAGCAGTAGAAACTGGCAAGGCAGCTGAAGCTGAAGCTGATCCATGTGCTGAAGAAAGCTTTGGTAGTTCTCTGCTTGGAGGTTTGGAGCAGATAGGTATGTGCCTATTTAACTCAGCTGTCAGTGTTGGTTTAGACTTTGTTGAAGACACTATCGATACAGCTATGGGTAAACTACAGAAATCTTCACGAGGTGCATTCTACGACACAGTGACTATGGACAACTCGTATGGTCAAAGCTTAGCAAGTGCTGGCATTGGTTGTGTAGTCCGTGGAGTTACAGGCGAAGATAATACTTTCGATTATGTTCCGGGCAACTCCCTACCTACCACTGGTGAGATAATGAGTGGTGCAAGTCAGGCTTTAGGATTCTCTGATGCACCACCCGAAGTAGTTACACTTACTCAGATTATGTGTGACTGTAAAGCAACTTCAGCAGATGAGGTTGATAACGATACAATACCTATTGGATAATATTATGAGTATGAACGACTATCATTTTGAAATGCCGGGCCGCATTGTTGAGTACTTTCCATCAACACAAACAGCCACAGTAAAGATCAGTAATGATAGAACGTTCGATACTTCTTCTGATACTGATATGCAGGTAACTCCAGGGTTATTATATGATGTGCCAGTCTTCACTTCCGGTGGAGGTGGCTGGCACACAACATACCCAATCAAAGCAAACGATCCATGTAAGTTATCATTCAGCCAGTTCGGTTATGACCACTGGCTATATGATAATAGTGACGCTGCCGGCATTCGTGCTGATGGGCATCCACAACCTTGGACAAGACGAAAATTTGATCTTAACGATGGCTTTGCACAAGTTGGCTGGAACAATATACCTACAGCAATTTCTGGGTATTCCGCTAATGATGCAGAGTTTAGAAACGCAGACAACTCACAACGAGTGACATTGAAAGCAGCTGGACATATAGAAATAGTGTCTGGCTCTACAACCATAGTTCTTAGTAAGGATGGCGAGGTAACAATCACTGCTACTCAGGTAGATGTAATTACACCTTTGGCAACCTTCTCAGGTGATGTGACTGTTGCCGGTGATATAGACATAACTGGAGCTACTACGAGTACTGGACTAATAACTGGTGCTGGCGGCTTAGGTATTTCAGGTGGATCTGGTGCAGCAGTAACAGGTGACTTGATAACAACTGGCGATGTAGTTGCTAGTGGAACCTCACTAAGCGGACACACTCACACGGACTCTATTGGTGGTAGTACAAGCCCTCCCTCATAACAACTAAGGATTATAATGACATACTTAGCACTAGATAAAACAACTGGTGACTTATTTAAACCTGAAGGCGGTGGAGTATCGCGTGTAACTGATGCGCGCTTTATCGTTCAACAGGTTCAGTGTAAGTTGCGAACATGGCTTGGCGAGTGGACACTTGATCCAAGTATTGGCTGGATAAACAATGAAGACTTTGAAAAGAACTTTAGCCAGTTCGATTTAGAACGTAGGGCTAGACAAATCATTCTGGGAACTCAGGGTGTTTTAATCATAAACACTTTAACTACAACATACAGTCAACGAAAGCTGACCTTATCATTTAATGCCAGTACGGTTTATGGCAGCTTTGATCTTACTGTACCTTGGGGAATAACATAATGGCAGGACTAACATTGGGCGGCTTCGTCCCAGATACTTTCGAAACTATTAAAGAGCGTATTGAATCAAGGCTAGAAGTTTACAACCCCGGCTTTGATTTCTCACCCGACTCTCCTGATGGTCAGCTGATTGGCGTGATGACTTTTGAAATAGCTCAAGCTTGGGCTCAACTGAATAATGTATATAACAGCTATAACCCACAAGTAGCAAGTGGTGCTGCACTACGTAACCTAGGTTTAATTACCGGCTTACCTTATGGTGTGGCTAATAGATCATCTGCCATCTTGGAAACCCAAGGTGTGACTGGTACTATCATTCCACGTAATTCATTGGTGACTGATGCGGAAGGTGTTGAATTCTACACAAGCTTCCCAACAACCATACCAAGTAACTTGCAAGTAGTAGCTGTAGTGCCGGGCATAGTTCCTGTACCTGCTGGCACAATTACTGTAATCAAAACACCTGTTGATGGCTGGTCTGGAATTACTCAGACTACTGATGGAGTTGAGGGTGGTGTAGCACAAACTGAACAGCAATACCGAAACTTTAGACAGCGTACTGTAATGCGTAACTATACATCTTCTGTAGACACTATGCAAGCACGATTGTTGGAGTTAGGTCTTGGACAAGCTTATGTCAGCAATAACGTTGACTCAATAGCTACCTTACCAGATGGAACTCCGCCTAACACTATACAAGTAGTTGTTGGTGAGCTAGGTTCAGTTAATCCTGTTGATGTAGCAAATGTAATACTTGACACAAATGCAATAGGTTGCCCAACCTTTGGAAACACTTCTGAGATATTAGAAGATGACCAAGGTGTAGCAACTGAAGTATTCTTTAGTATCGCTGCTCCGGTATCGATAGAGGTTACCTTAGATGTAACATACTTGTCAGATAACACTGCTGGTGCAAGTGAGAATATTACTACGGCACTATTTGATCACATAAATAGCCTACTAAGTGACGAAGATGTTATTTGGTCAAGACTATTTGGATACATCACACCTTACGCAAAAGCTCAAGTTAACTCCTTGACAATAGCTGTCCAAGGTGACTCACATGGTATTATTAATATACCAATCAACTCGAACCAGTTTGCTAATATACTTGTGGGGGACATTAGCCTTACAGTAGACGGAGTAGCTCCATGAGTAATCGGAATTTTAATTTATCTACAGGTGTAGTATTTAGTGACACTGTTTCTAACAAAGGCACAGAAATCTTTGACAGGCTGAGGTTGCTTCAGTATGAGAACAGCCCAAACCTTAAAGAGTACATTAATGCATACGTTGCAGAGATGGATATACTCTTTGAAGAAATTGAAAAGGTGTACCAAGGAAGGTTTATCGAAAATGCGATGGGCCGACAACTAGACATTATTGGAATCATATTAGATGAACCTCGTGGCATTAATCTGCCTACACAGTTCTTTGGATTTAGTGATTTCAATAGTGGTGGCACACCAATACCATTTCCAAACACTGCTAAGATGGCTGATAAAGCAACTCCAGCTGATGGTGGTATTTTCCGAAGTACTGGTCAGAGCGCTGTAGGTAACTATGTATTGAGTGATACTGAGTATCGTCGATTACTGTTGGCTAAGGCAATACTGAGTAACAGGAAAGAGTGCGGTGTTGATAGTGCATATTATGTAATGGCAACACTGCTTGGTAGAGTCCCAAGACTTATAGAGATTCACATACCAGCACCTAGACAAATATTAATAAACTTCTCTACTGAAGATGTATCATTATCTGACGTAGCTTTAATTTCATACTTTGGCCAGTACCTGTTTCCACTTGGTACTAGCTTCTCAGTAGTAAGGATATAACAAATGACAGATCAAGTAAATTTAGGACTAGTATGGGCTTCAGGTGGAGGTACAGAAAATCCCGGTGATACTAAGTTCACCGATGGTTGGATTAGTGAAATCCCAACCTTTCAAGAGTTTAACTTTATGTTGAATGCCTTGGACTCGAACACACTACACTTTGCTGAAAATGCCATGTTTGATTGGCAGGCTGATATCAACTATGAGCCGGGTGCACGAATATATGACGCAACAACTGCAAAGATTTATACTTGCCGCGCTGCACACATTAACCAAGCACCAACTGGCGATGTTTCTTTCTCGTTTTGGGTTGAGGGCTGGCTAGTAGGTTCTGATTTTGCAAGCCTAGTACAAAGTGATGGTTTCAAGATTGAGCTAACTGCTCGCACTGGAACTACTTATGATGGACAAGATGTAACCTTAGTAAACAACATTCCAATGCTTAAGCTTTCGACTACTGATACCTCTATAAACTGGGCAATCGCTAACGTAGCTGGCGAGATTTGTGTAGTTGATTTAGGTAACTCTGGAAGTCCTGATGGTCGTAACCTTTCTAAAGGTGCTGGCAATTCACATCGAGTATTCCATGAAGGCCACTTTCCAGATGTCTCTGAAGTAGTTGACGCTGTTGAAGAAGCTCCTAATGATGGCGGTCTTTATGCTCGTATCAATGAAGGCTGGACTGTAGTAACATCTACAATTGTATCGACTGCTCCACCTCCCGCAGTAGTGGGTGCTGGCCAAGGCTGGTATAATGTTGATGATGGACAGTTCTACTTAGACATCAATGATGGTGATAGCTCTCAGTGGGTTAATGCTAATCCTCCTGTGATTCCTCAGTTGGCTGAATCGATTAGATCAGTTATGGGTAGTGCTTCACGAAATTCAGTGATGACTCCTAAGCCTCTTAATGGTTTGACTGCTGCGACTGCTGGTATGGAAAGTTTGCTAGGCACTGCTGTAAGTGGTATCTACCTTGGTGACATCAATGGCTTCTTGAAAGTTACTAAAGATAGAAACAATGCCACTAGTTGGGTTTGGAGTGATAGCATACGTGGTGATAATTATCTTCGGTCAGATAGTGCAGGTACTGAGGTATCTGGAATACCTACTGTAAACTCTGATGATATTACATTTACATGGCAGACTACTAAGAGAGTATCAGGACTAACCAATCGTGGTAAGACTTATGATGCACACTATAATCCTGGACTTGGGTATAGTGCTGTTGGCTTTGAAGGTGACGGTGTAGAGGGGCATGAGATTTCACATTACTTGGGTAAAGAGCCTGAGTTGGTTATGTGGAAGAATAGGGATATTACTAGCGATTGGTATGTACAGTCGCCTCTTTTTGCGGAGGAAAGTTTTTTAGAGTTAAACTCAACAGACAATTTAAGCAGCGGCTCAAGCACTAGAGTACTATTCTCTGAAGCTACTATTTCTGTAGGGACATCCGCCAACGTAAACGGCTCAACACAAAACATAATCCAATACGCATTCACATCAATACCGGGCGTATCCAAAATCGGTACGTACAATGGTACCAGTTCTGCGGGTAACTATATAGATTGTGGGTTTAAGGTTGCTTGGTTGCTGGTTAAGAATTTATCTGCTGCTGGCAACTGGGTAATTTATGATGGCAGCAGGAGTGACTCTGTATACATAGCGGCTAACTTGTCTAATCCACTTACAGCTTGGGGTACTTCATCAATAGAATTTGTTGATGATGGTTTTGTGGTTACAGGTACAGCTAACTCTACCAACTCCCTAAACGACCAGTACATCTTCCTGGCCTATGCAGAAGGCACAACATTTGATGGCACGAAAACTATCACTAACTATGACCGACCTACCAATGGCAACGAAGTAACTGTTGTTGGTGGGACAGTCCTATCTTATGCTGATGGATTCGATCAAGATGGCGAGCTAAACTTTAACGAGGACGTAGTAGGTGACACAGTTGTTACTCTACCTGCCAACTCTGAAAGTAAGAAGCTATGGTTGTATAAAGATCAAGGTGCTGGTTATGGATTTACTGAGTTTAGACCTCTGGAAGTTCAAGACTACTTTGGTTTGCAATCTACGTTGAGCTTTGATGATGTCAATGTTAGAACTACTGATAAGCATTTTGGTTATGGGTCTGCTACTGGTGTTGCTTTGGCTAGTTCGGAAGATGCCTCTAACCCTGTGTGGCATTTATTTAATAAAGATAGTAATGATATTGCCAATACTAATGCCTCATTTTGGGACACCAGTACAACTACAGTAGCAAAGGTGCAGTATAAGTACAGCGAACCACGGGTATTGAAATCTTGGCGCATACGTGAACTTGATGCTGCAACAAGGTCGCCTAGACGCTTCCCTGTTGAAGGCTCAAATGACGGGCTTGTGTGGACAGTAGTTGATTCTACGTATGCAGCAAGTGACTACGTAGGCAATGGCGCATTACTTTGGGGTGACATACAAGATACCTCTGCTAATACAGCTGCTTATTTATATTACCGTTTAGATATTACAGCCAACAATGGCCACGCTTCGGTGCTTGGCTTCGCAGAACTAGAGTTCAACACAGCCTCACCTTCTGACAGGTACGATGTCGCACAAGGCATTATGTACAACCCAGCTGGTTCAGCAATCTTACGCACATACATCGGAAGCGTCTTAACTGACACTGACGGTGATGTTGTTGAGGTTAATGACGAGAGTGTTGCCAAGTTCAAAGCAATAGATGGTGAGTTCCATGGTGATGTTACTGTACATGGTAAGATCAATAGCAGGAATGCACTTACAGCTTGGGCTATTGTAGATCTAACCACTAGTCCACATACGCTACTAGATGGGGAAAATGTGTACAGTGTAACCGATAGAGCTCTAGGTAAATCCAGAATTACTTGGGATATACCTATGGATTATGATATCTATAGTGTAGTTGCTACTGGAAACAACCTAGATGCCATGGTTGAATGGGAAAACAGAACCAAGGAAAGTGTTGATATAAGCTCTTACCGAGACGAAGCAGATAGCTTTTTGGACACTATAGTTTGTGTACAAGTAACAGGAGGCAAGAAAATACTATGATATACGCATATGAAATAGAGGGTGGCAAGGTAGCACTTGACCATAAGCCACCAAGATATAGCACTCCTTATATAGAAATTGAGGAGTTGCCTGCTGGACCTAGAGATAGCCTACGCATAGTAAAAGGTAAGCTGGTATCTAATGCCACCATTAAGAGAGCTATAAATGCAAAAGCTAAACTGGCTGTAGCTAAGCAGGACAGGGATGACTCTCTGGATGCCCTTGTCCATGACTTCGGTGATGGCAGAGTAATGCAGATCAGACCCAAGGATGATCAATTCGTGAAAGGCGCTATTGATCTAATGGAAATGGCTGGAATTACATCTATGGATAACTGGGTTATGCTAGATGATAGGAAGTATACAGTGACTGTTGATGAATTGAAAGCAGCTAGAATGGCAGGATTACTAAGTGTATCTGCCATATTCTCAGCCTATGCAATCTAAGGATTCAGTAGCTTAACTATAATAAGGCATCTTCGGGTGCCTAACATAAGGAGCCTAATATGGCTATTAATTTTCCTAACACTCCTGTAAATGGTTCGACTTACGATTTCAATGGTGTTAGGTATACATACACTCAGCCTAACGTCCTCTTTGAAGGTTACTGGCGTGTGACTACTCCGGGCTCAGTTGGTATCGCAACCTCAAATGAGATTAGTGCTGGTGTAGATGGTGCTAAGTATGTCACTCCTTTGGGATTGGTTGGTACTGTTGAGTGGGATCAGATTGAAACAAACAGGCTAGCAGCACTTCAGCACATAATTGATCTTCATACTCCTGCTAGTGTGTCTGGTTCAACTGTATTTACTAATTCAGATAACAATATTAACCTAGTTGGCGTAGGCAGTATTGGCCTAGAGATTGGTGATGTAATAACTGTGACGAACTCAGTTTTAAATAGCAAAGAATTTACTGTTGAGGGTACTACAGATGCGAATAACATTTTGGTTAATGAAGCCCATAAAGGTGGCACGACCTCAAAATCGCTAGTCGATGAAACGTCAAACGCTACTATCACGCTATTAGTAAAGGCGGCAAGTGCCTCGATAGGGCTTGGAAGAGGAAGAGTAGATCAAACGACCCACACTTACCTGGGTACCTATACAAATGATACGGGCAGAGAGCTTTTTATATCCTTAGATCTACAAGGAGGTGGCGCGACTTTTTCTTTTGACTTTTTTGTTGACGGAGTACTTAATCTTGAGTTGCAGATGAACGCAGAGGGAACTTCCGGGGCTGTTAATCTTCCGCTAAGCTATATTATCCCCAAGTCTAGCACCTACTATATACGAAGGGGGATAGGAACAGGAGTAATAGCTAGGTGGAACGAACTAAGATAATGATAGTTTAGTATCGCTAAGCGTAGCTTGCGTGAGCCTTAGTGCTGGACTGAACTGGACTAAAACCCTAGTAAATCCCGGTTAAATCGCTCATTTTATACCAATTATACTGTCCAATACAGTCGAGAATCTAAGGATTCGATGCTCATATTAGGCTAATAATTGACCACAAATAAGGCTAACTTGCCCTCTTAATTGAGGCTGGTTAGCCTTTTTTCGTTCCTCGTTAGCGTTTACTAACACGTCCAATCAGGGCTGGTTATTAAGAGTTAAGTAGATCCAGAAGCTAGGTAGTTCTAGTTAGTAGTAGTTAGAGTCTAGTAAGCTCTATGTATTAAAGTAGTGGCAAGAGTCAAAATAGTAATGGTAAGTATCGATTTGATGCTGGTTAGTTATTGATCAGA